>ERZ869929.980-NODE-980-length-11780-cov-5.940213_pt1 | contig 11780 bp, 14 predicted proteins | sample MGYA00579312_ERZ869929 | MGnify/ENA primary metagenome ERZ869929 (study PRJEB32216, sample SAMN09231818) | wastewater metagenome | place: USA: Maryland | collected 2016-08-09 | study: EMG produced TPA metagenomics assembly of the PRJNA472060 data set (Reclaimed... | reverse complement strand
AGAGCCTTGAGACACACGCGAGAGCCACCATGCGCAATTCAAAAGACCCCAACAGCCCGAAGCAAGACCTGCCGCCCGACCCCGTCGTGGCGAAAGAGATTTGTGATCGTATCGCTGCGGGCGAGACATTGCTCAAGATCATAGACGTGAAGCCGCGCCCTGCGCACTACCCGTGCCGCGTGACGTTTTATGATTGGATCCGAAACGATCAACAAATTTCTGAGATGTACGAAAAGGCGCGCGCTGCTGGTTATGATGTGATGGCCGAAAAGTGCGTGGAATTGGCGCATGAGGACATCGACAAGGTCGACGGCAAGCGTGATCCGGGCCACATTGCGCATCAGAAGCTGAAGATCGACACGTACTCGCGGCTGCTGGGCAAGTGGGCACCGAAGAAGTACGGCGACCGCACGACGCTGGCCGGCGACGCGGATGCGCCGATTGAAGTGAAGAACGAAAACAAGATGCCCATCACGGAATTGATGGAGGCGATCTTTGCCGCGCAGGAAGCAGCAGCCAAGCAAGCAGCCGAAGACAAAGGCGGCAAGTGACGACTGTCGATCTGACGCTGGCGGATAACGACGTCGCCCTTGCGCGCATCGCAACCTACGATCCGTTCGAGCAGGCCTACGCAAAGTGGCAGGCGGCGTGGAAAGGCACGCGCCGCAAAAACCAGAAGCCGCCGACCACACCGTGGACCGAGTGCGGCTACATGGCCGGCCGTGGCTTCGGCAAGACGCGCGTCGGATCCGAATGGCTGGCGAACGCCGCCTTCAGCGATCCGAGCGGCCTGCCCAGCGCCGTGATCGCGCCCACCTACAGCGACGTGAAGTTTACGTGCTTTGAGGGGCCGGCCGGCCTGCTGTCGGTCATCCCGCCTGAGCTTGTGGTTGACTATAACAAATCCGAAATGATCATCACCATGCGGAACATCGCCGGCGGCACGGCAACGATCCGTGGCTTCACGGCCGAAAAGCCTGAGCGTCTGCGCGGCCCACAGCACTGCCGCATCTGGGGCGACGAGCTTGCCGCGTGGCAGTACGGCCAAGAGACGTGGGACATGGCGATGATGGGCCTGCGCTTGGGGCCGCGCCCGCAGATCCTGTGGACCACAACGCCGAAGCCGACCGAGCTTGTCCGTGGCCTGACAACGCCGAGGGCCGGCCGCGAGATTGTACGAGGATCGACATACGACAATCGCGCCAACCTGCCTGAGACATTCTTCCAGCAGCTTGAACAGTACGAAGGCACGACGCTCGGCCGGCAAGAGCTTTACGGCGAGTTGATCGACCCCGAAGAGCAGGGCATCATCAAGCGGTCATGGTTTCGCTTATGGCCGGCAAAGCAGAAGCTGCCGGTCTTCGACTGGATCATCATGTCGCTCGACACGGCCTACACCGAAAAGACAATCGACAAGAAGACCAACGACCCTGACCCGACGGCGTGCAGCGTCTGGGGCATCTTCCGCCACGAGGATCGCCACAACGTCCTGCTGCTCGACTGCTGGCAAGATCACCTCGGCCTGCCCGCGTTGATGGAGCGTGTAAAGAAAGAGCTTGATACGCGGTACGGCGACGACGAAGACCGGCCGATGATCAAACCGCTGGTCGGTCCGAACAAGCTGCGCGCGTCAGGGCGCGGCATCGACATGCTGATCATCGAAGACAAGGGCAGCGGCATCAGCCTGCGCCAGATGCTCGACCGTGAAGGCATCACGGCCTACGCCTACAATCCGGGACGCGCTGACAAGCTGACGCGCCTGCACATGGTAAGTCACATCTTTGCACGCGGTCAGGTCTGGCTGCCTGAGAGCGCGAAGTATCCGGGCCAACCGCGCACGTGGGCAGACCAATTAGTGTACCAGCTTTGCGCATTTACCGGCGGCAGATCGATCAAGCACGACGACCACGTCGACGCCTGCACGCAAGCGCTGCGCGTGTGCATGGACAAGAACCTACTAACCAATGTAAAAGTGTCGGCGCAGTCCCGCGACGTTGCGGATCCGCGACCCAAGCCCAACCCCTACGCGGTGTAAGGATATACGATGGACGACGAAGACGAGAACATCAACCCGATCACGGGCGAGGTCGTGCAGATCGAAGGCGACGACGTGGATGACGTCGAGGACACCGATGACGGTGGCGCGATTGTCAGGCTCGACGAGGAAGAGCCGGCAGGCAAGGGCGAGTTCTACACCAACCTCGCCGAGACGTTGCCCGAAACGGACCTGAAGCGCATCAGCCGCGATTTCCTTGAGCTGATCGCCCGCGACAAGGAAGCGCGCAAGAAGCGCGACGAGCAGTATGAAGAGGGCCTGCGCCGCACTGGTCTGGGCGATGACGCACCCGGCGGTGCCGACTTCCAAGGCGCGAGCAAGGTGGTGCATCCGATGCTGACGCAAGTCAGCGTGGACTTCGCCGCCCGCGCCATCAAGGAATTGTTCCCCGCACAAGGCCCTGTAAAGGACTTCATTGTCGGCGAAGCAACCGTGCAGAAGATCAAGAAGGCCAAGCGCAAGACGGCCTTCATGAACTGGCAGCTTACGGTGCAAAGCCCAGAGTTCCGCAGCGAGCTTGAGCAGCTCCTGACGCAAGTGCCGCTCGGCGGCGCGCAGTATCTGAAGGTGACGTGGCGCGAAGATCGCAATCGCCCAGAGTTCCTGTTCGTCGCCATCGACGACATCTACTTGCCCTTCGCTGCGACCAACTTCTATTCGGCACAGCGCAAGACGCACGTGCAATACCTGACGCAGCTTGACTACAAGCAGCGCGTCAAGAGCGGCATGTACCGCGACGTCGACCTGCTGCCGGCCAGCATGGAGCCGGATCGCTCCGTGGCCGATCAGGCCAACGACAAGATCGAAGGCCGCACCGACACCAGCTACAACGAAGACGGTCTGCGCACCGTGTTCGAGATTTACGCAACGGCCGCCATCGAAGGCGACGAGCCGCTGCCGTACATCATCACCGTCGACAAGATCAGCGGCAAGGTGCTGTCGATCTATCGCAACTGGGATGAACAGGACGAAGCTAAAGAGGAGCTTCAGTGGATCGTCGAGTTCCCATTCGTGCCGTGGCGCGGCGCGTATCCAATCGGCATAACCCACATGATCGGCGGCCTGTCAGCGGCGGCGACGGGTGCGCTTCGCGCCCTGCTCGACAGCGCACACATCCAGAACGCGCCGACGATGCTGAAGCTCAAGGGCGGCAGCAAGGGCGGCCAGACGCTCGGCATCCAGCCGACGCAGGTGATGGAGATTGAGGGCGGCCTCAATATCGACGACATCCGCAAGACCATCATGCCGGTGCCGTTCAACCCGCCTTCGACGGTGCTGTTCCAACTGCTCGGCTTCTTGGTCGACGCCGGCAACAGCGTGATCCGCACGACGCTCGACGACATTGCGGACGGCAACCCGAACGCGCCCGTCGGCACGACGCTGGCGAAGATGGAGCAGGGCATGGTGGTGTTCAGCGCCATCCACCAGCGCCTGCATGACGCGATGGCCCGCACGCTGCGCATCCTGCACCGCCTCAACGCCATGTACCTCAACGACGAGGACGTGGAGGAAGAGATCGGCGAAGAGCTTGCGACGCGCAAGGACTTCGAAGGCCCGCTCGACGTGGTGCCGGTATCGGATCCGAACATCTTCAGCGAGTCCCAACGCTTCGCGCAGGTGCAGGCCGTGGCGCAGCGCGCGCAGATGTTGCCGCAGCTTTACAATATCCGCAAAGTTGAAGAGCGCATCCTCGACACGCTGAAGATCCCGAACGCCAAAGAATTGCTTGCGCCGGCGATGGAGCCGAAGGAGCAAAACGCGGTGAACGAGAACGTGGCCGCGTCGATGGGCCGGCCGATTGTGGCCTTCCCTGAGCAGGACCACATCGCGCACATCATGACGCACGTGGGCTACCTGCTGAACCCGACGCTGGGCAGCAACCCGCTGATCGCGCCGCAGTTTATCCCCGCGATCCTGAACCACATCAAAGAGCATATCGCCCTTTGGTATGCGTCGCAGGTGTTCGAGGTGGGCAGCGAGGCGACGGGCACAGACCTTGGCGACGCCATGAAGGAAGCCAAGGACCCCGAAGATCGGCAGGCGCTCGACCGCATGCTGGCGCAGGCGTCCGCGCTTGTATCCCAGACGGCGCAGCAGACGTTCCAATCCCTGCCGCCCGTCATCCAACAGGCGCAGCAACTGATGCAACAGTTCCAGCCGCAACCGCCGATGGATCCGAACATGCAAGTTGCTATGGCCGAGTTGCAGCGCAAGCAGGCAGCCGACCAGCAGAAGATGCAGATCGAAGCGCAGAAGCTTCAGCTTACAGCCGCCGACCAGCAGGCCGAGATGCAAATGCGCCAAGCGCAAACGCAGATCAGCACGCAGATGGAGCAAGCCAAGATGCAGTCCGAAAGTCAGATGCGCATGGCGCAACTGCAATTCCAGATGCAGCAGCTTCAGGCGGAGATGGAGCGCGAGCAGATGCGTCAGATGGGCGAGGATCAGCGCAAGCAGGCCGAGCTTGCTGTCCGCGAAAAGATGAACACCCAAGACAACCTCACCGCCATGCAACTAGCCGAGCTAGAGGCAGTGACGGGCGAAAAGTTCGCTGTGTCGACCGGCACAGGGATCAACCCACAGCCATAAGGAGATCAACGTGGCAAAGAAACCTACGGCGAAGGCCGACACCAAAGGCACGGTTAGCGGCGACGCAATCCCGATGCACAAGAAGCTTGCGATGGGCCAGAACCCCGACACGGGTGCCGGCAGTGGCAAGAAGACGCCTGCGTGAATTTAGTTGATGTGCTGTTGCGGCGGTTTGAGGATGAGCAAGCCCGCATTGCTAGGGAAGCCCTGCAACAGCCACAAAACCCCATCGAGTTCGGCTACGGTCGTGCGGTGGGAATGTACGCTGGGCTTGAACACGCAAAGAACATCTTGCTTGAGCTGATCGATGAAAAGAACAAGCGCGATTTTCTTTTGTAAGCTTGCAGAATGGAGCGAATATGCAAGAAATAGCTAACAAAATTGACTTCGGTTATGAAAGCTTAGACGAGGCTTTTCCGCCGTGCGATCCGGGCGTGCAGCCCTTTGGCTCGCGGGTGCTGGTGCAAGTGCGCACACCCAAAGCGAAGACCAAGGGCGGCATCATCCTGACAAGCGATGTGCGCGAAACCGAACACTACAATACGCAGGTTGCCAAGGTCGTTGCGACGGGCAGCCTCGCGTTCCGCAACAGAAACACTATGGAACCGTGGCCGGAAGGCTCGTGGTGTGAGGTGGGCGACTTCGTTCGTGTGCCGCGCTACGGCGGGGACAGGTGGTCTGTAAAAACCGCAGATGGCGATGAGGCCATTGTGGTCATTTTCAACGATCTCGATCTGGTCGGCAAGGTGACGGGCGATCCGCTCGCCATTAAAGCCTTCCTCTGATCGATAAGGCTGCATAGGAGAGCCGATCATGGCAGACAACCAGCTTACCGAAAAAGACGAGGATGAGTTGATCCCCGTCGAAACTCCGCCGGAAGCCGAGGCCGAACAGGCCGACGAACACGACGATGAAGACGATGATGATGGAGATGATGACGCCCGCCTAGCCGACGATGACGACGGCGACGAGGACGACAGTTCTTCGCCCAACAAGACCAGCAAAAATCGCGAACGCCGTAACAAGCGCCGCGAGATCCGCCGCTACGCCAAGGAGCGTGCGGAGGCCGAGCTTCGCCTTCTGCGCGAGCAGAATGACATGCTCATGCGCCGCATGCAGGCGCTTGAAGGCAACACGTTGATGCAGAACGAAGCGGCCATTGACGCCCGCTTCAACGAAGCCATCAACGAGGCACGCATTGCCGAACAGGTAATTGCCAAGGCAGTCGAGGCCGGAAACGGCGACGACGTAGCTGCGGCCATGCGCCTGCGCGACGAGGCCAAGCTGCGCGCAGCACAGCTTGAGACAGCCAAGCAGCAAATGGCGCAAGCCAAGCAGCAGATGGCGCAGCCGCAAGTTGACCCGCGCGTGACCAACTATGCCAAGGAATGGCTTGACGCCAACCCGTGGTATGATCCGAGCGGTCGCGACGAGGACAGCGCAATCACCAAAGCAATTGACAATTCGCTTGCAGCCGAAGGCTGGGATCCGAGATCCGAAGCGTATTGGCACGAGCTTACGCGCCGTGTTGCAGCGCGTATTTCGGACGACGACAGCGGCGCATCGCGCCGTGATGCAGCGCCCAAGCGTAAGGCTCCGCCGATTGGCGGAGGGCGTGAACATGCACCCGCATCGACACGCAAAGAAGTATACGTGACACCTGAACGAAAACAGGCTATGATAGATGCAGGCGTATGGGATGATCCCGTCGCTCGCAATCGGTACCTGAAGGCGTATCAGGAATATGACAAGCAATCGGCTCGCTAAAAGAAAGGGTAAGCCATGCACGATATTGATGAACGCCTGAAGACGGAAATGAGTGTTGGTCGCCGTAGCCGTAAGAGTGAAGACCGCGAGACGGTCGAAAACCGCACGGTGAACGAAGACGACCGGCTGGAAATGTTCCGGAACCAACTGTTTAACGACGCACTGCCTGACCTGCCGGAAATACCCGGATGGCACGTGTGCTGGTTAACAACGACTAATCCGAGGGATCCAATCCATCGGCGCGTGCAGCTCGGTTACGAGCCTGTACGTCCAGAGGAAGTCCCCGGCATGGAGTACGCGACCTTGAAGACCGGCGAATACGCTGGGATGATTGGCGTCAACGAGATGCTTGCATTTAAGCTTCCGCAAAGCCTCTATCAGAGGTTCATGCGCGAAGCGCACTACGATGCCCCGTTGCGCGAAGAAGACAAACTCGCGGAAACTGCTGAGATTATGCGTGAACAAGCCGCACGTGCTGGATCGACCCTCTTTGAGGGCGATGGCATGTCAGAGATGCGTCACGAAGCCCCCCGCTTAACGTCATTTGACTAAGGCGGGGTAACGCAACTCTTTTATGAGGTAACGCTATGTCAACGACTTCTCAGCCGTTCGGCGTTCGTCCTGCGTATCATCCCAGCGGTGTGACCCGTCCCACCGCCTTCACGATCCGCAGCGGCTACGGCTCGAACATTCTTCAAAATCAGACGGTGCGCATTGTTCCGTCGTCCACAGGCGAAGGCACTTTGGAAGCCAACGCGATCAATGAAGCTTTCATTGGCGTGTTCCAAGGCGTCGAGTTCACCGATGGTGACGGTCGCCGTCGCGTCAGCAACAAATGGCTTGCCAGCCAAACTGGCACAGACATCGTTGCTTATGCCACGCTCGATCCGGCTATTGTTTACGAAGTGCAGGCCAACGGCTCGCTCGACGTAAGCAGCATCGGCAAGCAGTATGACCTCGTTTCGGTTTCTGCCGGCAACACGACCGTTGGTCTGTCGCAGGCTGTTCTCGACACGGGTTCTGCCGCATCGAACGCCGCTTTCCGTGTTATTGGCGTGGCCTCTGGCCCCGACAACGCATGGGGCGACAACTTCACCATCGTTCAGGTCCAGATCAGCGAACACCAAATGGTCGCTGATAAGGCCGCATTCTAATAAGGAGGGCTTGAACAATGGCTACGCCGATGCGTTCAACCGACTTTCGTTCAATCGTCGAACCGATTTTGAACGAAGAGTTTAACGGTATCTACGAACAACGTGCCGACGAATGGGCACAGGTCTTCAAAGAGTTCAAGGGCATTCCCCGCAACTACCACGAAGAGCCTGTCCTGTACGGTTTCGGTGCAGCTCCTGAGCTGCCCGATGGCATGCCCGTCACCTACCAATCGGGTGGTGTGCTGTTCATCCAGCGCTACGTGTACAAAGTGTATGGCCTCGCCTTCGCTTTGACCAAAGTGCTGGTGGAAGACGGCGACCACATCCGTATCGGTCAGACCTATGCGCGTCACCTCGCACAGTCGCTGATCGAAACCAAGGAAACCCTTGGCGCAAACATCCTGAACCGTTCGTTCACCTCGGCTTATCCGGGCGGCGACGGCAAAGAGCTGGTTGCCACGGATCACCCGATTGTCAACGGCACATTCAGCAACAAACTGTCGACCGCAGCGAACCTTTCGCAAACGTCGCTTGAACAGTTGCTGGTGCAGATCCGCAACGCTGTGGACAACAACGGCAAGCGTATTCGCTTAACACCGAAGAAGCTCGTCGTCGGCCCGTCCAACGTGTTCCAAGCCGAAGTGCTGCTGAAGAGCGTGCTGCGTGCTGGTACGGCTAACAACGACATCAATCCCGTCAAATCGATGGGCTTGCTGGACGGCGGTCAAGCCAACCTGTCGCGTATCACCTCGACCACCGCATGGTGGGTGCAGACCGATGCGCCGGAAGGCCTGAAGCTTGCAATGCGTCGTGGTCTTGAAAAGAGCATGGAAGGCGATTTCGAAACCGACTCCATGCGCTACAAGGCAACAGAGCGTTACGCTTTTGGCTGGACAGATCCGCGCGGTGTGTACGGTACGCCGGGTATCTAATGCGAAACGGGTGGGGAGCTTCGGCTCCCCGCCTTAATAGGAGATTGACCGATGGGTAACAACGTAGTCACCCGCTTTCAGTTTGGCGTGACGAACGTCGGTCAGGACACCCTGTTCGCAGACATGGTGCAACCCGACCCGACGCTCTTCCACCAATACTTCAACGACTTCGACACCTACGCCGCTGGCGACTGGGTGGTCACGGAAACCGACAGCGGTGCCACACAGGCCCTGACTGCTGGCGACGGTGGTCTGCTCCTCGTCACCAACACGGCAGCGGATGACGATCTCGTTGCTCTGCAAAAGACCCCTGCGGCTTGGACGTTTGAGGCTGGCAAGAAGATGTTCTTCCGCGCCCGCTTCAAAGTGTCTGACGCCACACAGTCTGATCTGGTCATCGGCCTTCAGGTTGTTGACACAACGCCCCTCGACGTGACGGACGGTGTGTACTTCCTTAAAGCTGACGGCTCGACCGCTGTGTCGGTGATCTGCCGCAAGAACGCCTCAACTGGCTCGACCTCTGCCTCGTCGATCACCACGCTCGCCAACGACACGTTCGTTGAATTGGGCTGGTATTATGACGGCGACAGCAAAGTGTATTACGAAGTCAACGGTAACGTGATCGGCTCGCTGAACGGCACTTCTGCCTTTCTGCCCGACACCACCGTCACGGTGAGCTTTGCCCTTCAAAACGGTGAAGCAGTCGCCAAGACGATGACCGTCGATTACGTTTACGTAGCCAAAGAGCGGTGATATAAGGAGGGGGCTGCCTTAACGGGCGGCCCCTGACTTTCAAAAGGATTTAGGCCGATGCGCCCTATTCAGAAGACTATCTCGTTTGCGGCCGCAGACCCGAATAGCGTGGTCACGGCCGAGACGCCCGTTGATGGCGTCGATCTCACGATTGCGGGCGCATTTGCCTCTGGCGGTGTTGCCACCTTCCCCGAACCCACCAAGGTCGATTTCACAAGCGCTGACGACATCAGCGACGTGACTTTCACGATCACTGGCACGGACGCCCAAGGCCTGACCATCTTTGAAGATGTGACGGGCGTAAACAATGACACGGTGCAGACCGTGCAGCTTTTCAAGACGGTGACATCGATTGCCGTTGCCACGGTGACGACCTACACGACGGAAACCGTCGAAGTCGGCAACCCCGACACGCCCAGCTTTGGCACAGGCGCATGGTGGCCGTTGGACATCTACACGCCGAACCAAGTCACGACGATTAGCTGCAATGAGCTGTCGGGCGCTGTGACGTACAGCGTGCAGTACACCAACGAAGATCCGTTCGACACGTCGATCACGCAGCTCGCTGTTGCGCATCCGGCTGCGGCTGGTGCCTTCACTGGCGCTACGACCAGCCAGACGCACTCGACCACAACGCTGATGCGCGCGGTGCGTATTGTGACCAGCGGCACTGGCTCGCTGCGCACGACCGTCGTCCAACAGTCCACCGCTTAATAGGGGTCTGACACATGCCTCGTGAATATCGTTTAGACCCCTACGGCGACGTAGCCCGCGCAGCAAGCCGCTTCGGCGGCAACGACATGGCCCGTTTTGGCCTGAGCGGCAATGGTTGGAGCGTGACGCCGGTCTGGAGCATGAAATCGCCCGGTTTCCGCTTCCGTTCCTCTTTTGCCGAGGGTGGCGAAGTTGAGGCTGAAAAGCCTTTGATGGACATGGCTGAAGCCTACGGCGTGGCCGAGCCGGTTAAATACCAGCCGGGCTTTGCCGTTGACGGCAGCGAGCCTGAAGCCATGCCGATGATGGCTTACGATCCGACTGTCGTGCGCACTTTGTCGGATCAGCCGATGCCTGTTATGGCTCTGAACAGCACGCCGATGTTGACTAACACGGCCGCTGCTCCTCAAGGCATGTTTGGCGTGGGCCTGCGTCCGAGGACGCCATCTTTGATGCAAGCTATGGCAGGCGCACCTCGCCCTATGATGGGCGCGCTTAGCGGCATGTTCCCGCAGCGCCCGTTCATGGGTCAGTTGGGGGCCATTCGCCAGATGATGCAGGACCGCCGCGCCGCGATGCCACAGCGCATGCAGTTCGGCTTCCGCAGCCCGTTCGGCGTTCGTTAATCGTAAGGGGCGAATATGCTTGAATTAGCCTTTGACCTAAACGCTGCAAAGGCCAAGGAAAGCTTGGAAGACGCTGTGCGCATGTTCATGCCGCAAGCCGTCCCGCCCAAGGCCGTGCCGCAACAGCCGCAGCCTATGGCCGGCATACAAGGCCGTGGACCGGGCCAAGCAAGCATTATGGGCATGATGCCCTTGGGTGGCGGTGCGTCGCTTATGGGCAACGCCAACGTCGGACGCGGCCCGCAAGGGCCTTTTATGCAGGGCTACGGCGCGCAAATGCAAATGCCTGTGGCTGGCGGCGGTTTGAACGTCATGGCTAATCTGAGCCGCCCTGCGCCGAATATGCCGATGCGTCCTGACTTTGCGCTTGATTACCAAAAAGGTAATGTCGGCGTTGGTGCAGGATACACGCCTGAAGAAAAAGCGCTCATGCTGCGCGGCCGCGTTGCCTTTGCAAAAGGCGGTGGCGCATGGACGCGCAAGGAAGGGCAGAACCCCGAAGGTGGCCTGAACGCAAAGGGCCGTGCAAGCCTGCGCGCACAAGGCCACGACATCAAGCCGCCGGTGAGCGCGAAGCAAGCCAAGAAGTCGCCCAAGGCGGCAGCGCGGCGCAAGAGCTTCTGCGCGCGCATGAGTGGCATGCCGGGACCGATGAAAGACGAAAGGGGCCGCCCGACACGCAAGGCGCTGTCCCTTCGCAAATGGGACTGTCGCGCAGAAGGCGGCATGGTGCAGGCTTACGCAGAAGGCGGTGAGTCGCGCGTCAACGAAGCCGGCAATTACACGAAGCCCAGCATGCGCAAGCGCATTTTTGAAAGCATCAAGGCTGGCGGCAAGGGCGGCGCTCCGGGCCAATGGTCGGCGCGCAAGGCGCAGATGCTGGCAAAACAATATAAGGATCAGGGCGGGGGCTACAAATGAGCGGCCTCGCCAAATCGCAAAAGAGCTTAAAGGCGTGGACGAAGCAAGACTGGCGCACGAAGAGCGGAAAGCCCTCAACACAAGGGCCAGAAGCTACTGGCGAGCGCTACTTGCCAGCCAAGGCAATTAAGTCCCTCTCCGCTGCTGAATATGCGGCCACAACTCGCGCAAAGCGCGAGGGCAAGGCTGCCGGAAAGCAGTTCGTCAAACAACCCGAAGCCGTTGCCAAAAAGACGGCACGCTTCCGCGTTAAGAAAGGCAAGTAACA
>ERZ869929.978-NODE-978-length-11792-cov-6.545369_pt1 | contig 11792 bp, 14 predicted proteins | sample MGYA00579312_ERZ869929 | MGnify/ENA primary metagenome ERZ869929 (study PRJEB32216, sample SAMN09231818) | wastewater metagenome | place: USA: Maryland | collected 2016-08-09 | study: EMG produced TPA metagenomics assembly of the PRJNA472060 data set (Reclaimed... | reverse complement strand
GGGTGACGGTGGGTTCAAGTGTCCATTCTATTCCGTTGATCGAGTAATCAGCATCAACGCCCGTGACGGTCTCTTTCACGGTGATGCGCTTGCCAATCCCGCCCGCCAGCAGCAGGCTTTCGGTCGCGGTGTCCTTGGTGACGAAATCCAGCGCCTCGACTGCGGTCTGCGGTGTCCCCCACTTGGAGAGTAACGCCGTGGCGAACGATGCCGCCACATTTACATTGTCTTGATAGGGCATGACGAAGCGCAGCGGGCGCGAGCCGTACAGGGCGATATTATCCGATGTCCCGGCGGTGTTGGATTCGGCAGGGTCGTACAGCCTGACCAGCGTGGCGCGCAGTTGGAACAGGTTGACGTGTCCCGTAACCGCCCCGCTGTTGGTCAGGGTGACGATTGCGCTATCAGCGTACCAAGTCACCGCCACGGTCAGGTTGGCGTTGAGATTGTTGCCGCCGTTCCCGGCGATGCTGGACATCTTGTAATCGGTATCGGCGACGGGAGTAACTTCCGACCCGGCAAGCATACGGATCGACTCGCCGGATGCCGAGGGGTCGCGGTATCGGGCAGTAAACGTCACACTCTCCCCGGCGATGATCTGCTGTTCGCGGGGGTACGAGTACACCACCTCCACCGCCGCGCCGAGGTTGACCGGGTACGAGATAACGGCGACATCGTTGTAAATGCGGTCATCGGCATGGAGCAGGGATAACCCGGTCATGGTATCCGTAAAGGTTGCGAATGAGGTCTCGCCCTGCCTGTCCTGCCGCGTCTGATAAACGAGCGTTTCCCCGCCCGTGCTATCCGCCTCGCAAAAGCAGTAATTCATGTCCGACTGCAAGAGCCGTTGCAGGGCATTGAGTACGGTGGTCTTGCGCCCGTCGATGTCGTGAAATACATAGGCGAGATTGTACGGACCAGCGGAGTAATCGGTCGCCAGCGGCGCAATCGAGCAGGACGCGATGAGCGTGGTCAGCGCCTCGTCTGTTTTCTTGTTGGTCAGCACGGTCAGGGTATCGGCGTACTGGACGCCTAACCGCGCCATGAAGTCGGTAGCCGTGATGTTCGTCCCTCGCCCGCGATAAGAGCCGGGTTCGGGGTTGATGGATGAGATGTAATACAACTTGTACAGCGTGGTCACGCCGTCAGTCATCTTGACGCGCACGGGCGTGCCGATGGCGAACCCGGCGCGCAGGGTGGCGTTATCCGGCGAGTAGTACCCCACCCCGCCGCTTCCCGCCTCGCTGTTATCCAGCGTGAATGTAAACGTTCCGGTTTCAGCAACCTTGTCGGTTGGCGAGCCGGAGCGCAACCCCCAAAAGGCGACCGGGGCAGAGTCGCGGCGCACGTCAGCCATGACCGACACATACCCATCGGAGGACGAGAAAAGCATCTCAACATCGCGGGTCAGGGTCATTGTCCTACTACCCTTTGATATGCATCTCCGATGGACTTCGGGATGATCGTCTTGATGTCATTCCGCAGGGCGCGGAGTTCGGTGAGTAGTTGCTGGTTGCCCGCCGCCTGTACCGCCGTCCCTTGCTGGGTCGCGGCGATGGTGCGCTCGCCGCTGTCCTCGATCTGCTGGGCGGATACGGATATGGGAGCCGCGACGGTTGCGGCGATGGATGCTAATGACTGCGTGGATGCCCCGCCGTTCCCCCAATCGACCGCAGGGTAGCCCAATGCCGCGTTCCATGCGTCAGCCGATGCCTCGTCTCCAGGAACGGTGTTGAGCGTGTTGCGGGCGAAGAACGATGGCGCGCTCGTCTGCACGCCGAACATGGAGGAGAATTTACCGCTACCGGATGGTTTCGGAACGTTGAGTATTCCGCCCCCTGCGAAATGCGGGATCATCTGCCGCGTCTGCGGTGCGGAGTACACCCGGCGCGCATCGAAGTCCACCAGTTCCTCGTAGCCGGTGCGATGACCGTCCAGACTATCTCCCGTGATGGCGAAGCGAGTAGAGACGGGGCCGCCGCTTGCCTTCTCCTGCACATCCCCAAACCCGGCAGGCTCTCCCGAAAGCATCGACATATATTGAGAGCCGTGTAAAACGAGATTGATGTCAACTGTCTTTCCATCTGGGATAGAATTTACCGCTTCTGTGATACGCAGCGCCTCTTCCCAAATAGCGGTAGCCCGGTCTGCGGCGTCCTGCGTGATGATCCCGGTGTCCACTTGATACTGGAGCAAGAACGCCATCTCTGCCGCGGTAATCCCGTCGATGGCGAGTTGTTGCTGGAGGGCGTTGAATAACCATTGTTTGGTTTGCTCCTCCTGCGCCGCCTGCAAGTCCGCTATTTTTTGCTTGATGCCCTTGATATGGTCGCCCCATTCCAAGTATCGTTGAGCGCGGGCGGTTGCCAGTTCATCCTCCAGCGTTTTCATGTCCTTGCCTTGCTGCATGATGTCGCCAGCAATCGAGGAAATGCCCTGATAGGTGCTGGAAAGGTCGGCGGGTTCTATCGCCTCAAGTAAATCATCGGTAGTCGCCGCCGCTTCTTCCTGTGCCTTCGCCATTGCAATATAAGACTGCGTGGCAGAATCAACTTCGGGGATCAATAATTTCAAGTTGAATTTCTGTCGGCGGATTGTAGCGTTATATTCTTCGACGGTGATAATCCCATTTTTTAACTCGTTTTTCAACTGTAACAGGGTCTTTTGTTGCTCCGTGAAAGCCCTGTTTACATCCAGCAAACTGGCGACCATCGGCTGTCCTGCTCGAATTTTCCAGCCCTCTGCGGCATCGTTCAGGTCGTCCAGCGCCTTCTCGTAATCCCGCGCCTTGATAACCGCCTTATCAGACAAAATCAAATTTTCATTGATAGCGTCAGACTGCGCTCGGATTGCATCCTCGCCCGCTAACATAATTTCGGCAAATGCAATCCCAGCCCGTCCGAAGTTCTCGGTTAGGTAAGTCTGGCGCTCCACCCCGGCGTTGAGTTTCAGATATTCGGCGGACATTTTCGCCAGCGAATCGGTTGTGAGCGCCTTGCCTTCCCCCGCTAACTTCTTCATGGCAAGTGTCAACTGCTCGGCGCTTATCTTGTAATCGTCAGCCACCTGAATCATGCGCGAGACGGCATCGGCGGATTGACCTGTTACCTGCGTGATCGTCCTGACTTGGTTGGCATATTTTACATACGTCCCAACGGTGGCATCCATGACTTGATTGACCACCCTAATCGCCTGCTGCGCCATTCCAAGCGCGTTGCGGAAAGCGTTCAGCCCCGCGTCAATGGTACGCAGGGCAGAGGATGTCTTGTCTACCGCCTCAACCGTGAATTGCACATCAGACGCCATGTTTGCCTCGCAAGCCGTTCACCATCTCGATCATCCTTGCCGCGCCGGGGTTGGCATTAATGAACTTGGCGTAATCGTCAGAATGTTCCAGCGCCACGTACACGTTGTACACATTCTCCGCCGCAGTCATGCGCCGAAGCAGTCCGGCAGGCTGGTCACGCAATCCGCCCGCCTCCGGCAGCACACCCCAGCGGTGCGCTTGGAGGGCTAGTTCCAACTCTGGCGGCGGTTCGCCCTCCCCTCGTCCATAATCCGCCGCCGCCAGGATCATTCCGGGGAGATGTCCAGCACGCGGCTGTATTCCGCCATGCACATCTCGGCGAGCGCTTTTACCTCTCCCGGCAGCATGTCGCCGACCTCTGTCTCTTTCATCGGCGGGTCAAACCAGCCCGCCTTGGCAGCGCAGCGCACGACTGCCCCGTGGAATACCGGGACTTTCGTTTCGCTCGCAGGTGGCAGGCTGGATGACCAATCTTCGATGTGCCGTTGTTTCAGCGCGATGATCGTGTATTTCATGGACAAGCCTTTCTACTAGGATGATGCTGCAATTGCGGCGGTTCCCCAGGCGGGATCATTCGTGCGGTTGCCAGCGGTGGAGATGCTCGCCGAGTACGTCCCGGCGGCGAAATCAACCGTGTAAGAGGTGACCAGCACGGAATCGATTGCGCCGAATACCGGGTCGCCAGTCGCCCAATCGCCCTGCACGCCGAAGTAAATCCCGAACGACTTGGGGGTCACTCCACCAGCGATTGCCGACAGGACGGTATGCGAGCCGGACAGGACAGGGCGAGCGCCCGTTCCCGATGCGGTGTCTGCCGCCCGGTTGTCGAAGGGGCCGGTGATGGTGGTCGAGAATGACCCCTGCCCGGACAGGATCGACTTGAGCGCTTCCTGCAAACAAGACACGTCCGTTTCCTCGTAGGACAGCCCGACTGACCCGTAGGAGGTCACGGGGATGTCGCGCATCGTCCCGCCGCTATCTTCGATCTGGAACTTGGTGAACTTTCCTACACTTCTACCTGTTGCCATTGCTTTTCTCCTTTGGCTTCATCAGCCGCGTACAAATGCCATTGTGAATGTGACGCTGGTCGCCGTACCGAGTACGACCTGCCAGCGGATATATCGTTTTACGGTTGCGGTCACCCCCAGCGCCACCACCCCGGAGGTCGGGACGGCTGCACCCAGCGCCCCGCAGTTGATAACGCCGCTCGATAACAGGTCGCCGAAATCGCCGTCATCGGTGCTCGTGCTGTCCTGTAATTTCAGGGTGGCGGTGATGTCGCCCGCGCCCGCGGCGGTCATGACTTGGTACATCATGTACCCGCCCGAAGAACTCTCCGCCAATTGATCGATGCCGCTATCCGTGCTGGATGCGGTCTCTGCGCCGTTGGCATGGACTAGCACGCCCCAGGGCTGGGTGTAGTTCAGCGTGGTCGCCAGCCCATTCGACGGGCCGAACTGGATGGTCGCGGCGATGGGGTTCTCGCTCGGTGCGGTCATGAAATCGTCCTGCGTGAACTGCCCGATAAACGCCGGGTCGCCCATTGCCGGAGCCGCCTGGATGCCCTGCGCCACCATCAGGTTTCGCTTGACGCCAGCCGTACCGAGCAGCGCCAGCGAGCCGGTGGTCGCCGTGTTGTCAAAGATGACGTTGAGCGTCCCCGGTGAGATGGTGGCTTGACCCAGCCATGAGCCAACCACGGCGACATTCATCGGATTGTCCTGCCCTTCCTCGAAGGTGACCGAAAGCGGTCCGATGCTCCGGGAATGACCGGACAGGCCATACCCATCCATGTACACGCGACAATATTTATTTACTGTTCGTCCTGTTGCCATACTTCCACCTTCCTTTTAGCGCGCTTGACTTTGGGAGCCTCCGCGACCTTGGTCGCCCATTCGTTGTCGAGGTACTTCGCGGCATTGACCGCCGACACGTCGATGGTTTCTCCGGGTTCTACAACCCGTTCCCCTATTCTGATAGGAAATGTAACTTTGATTTTCATCGGCTACACCTCCAGGAATTGCAAAACTCTAATGGTCACGTCGAAGCCGTGAAATCCATTGCCCGCCGGGTCAGACACAGGCCCGATGTTGGCGATGGTTGCCTGCGTGTTATTCACCGCCCCCGAAAGGGTGGCGTCATTGGCGAAGGCGAGCAGGACGTTGGCGGCGGCGGTGACCAGCCCGTTATAGGTGGCGAACAGCCCGCCCAGCCCGCCCGCGATCTTGCAATGGTAGTAGCGGTAGTGCAGGGTATAGGACAGGTCAAGGTTTTGCTGGGTGAGTTCAGCCGGGATGATCTCGACCTCGGTGATGAAATCCTCTGGCATGGGGACGAGTACCGCCGTGTCCAGCCCCATCGCATCGGGGATCTGGTCAATGTCCAGCACATCCACGCCGGTAATGGACAGCGCGGCGATGGAGTTGGCGACCGTGGCGAAGTTGACCGTGGTACTCATTAGTACAGCCTCCGGTAATGGTCAATGGTCGCCCGTGCCAATGCCGGGACATCCTTCGGGCGAATGACCACGCCCGCGCCGGTGACGGTGACATCCCCGCCGGTCGATTGCCCGACGCGCCCCTGGTACACGTTCCACGCAATTGAAAGGGTCGCCCCTCGAATATCATGCGGGACGGACGGGAAGCCGAACTTGCCGACGATCTGCACGCCCTTGGTTGCGGTGGCGAAATAAGCGTCCGAATGGGAAGGTATCTGGATATGGGTGTACGGCCAGCCCTTGAGCGCGGCGTTCTCCGGCATCAGGTCATAATCCGTTGACGAGATTGTCTGCGGATAGGAACGGTCAAGGTCATCGTCTGACTTGATGGTGGTGATCGACACGAGGTCATCCACCCACACGCGGGTCGAGAGTTCGGGGGTGTAATAGCGCGTCTCGTCCGAACTGGACACGAAAAACACGCGCCCGGTCTCGCCGTCAATGTAGCGGGATACGGTCTCGATGATGTCCTCGATGACGGTATCATCGGAGGCATCCGTGCCGACATTCGCGCCGCGGGCGCTCGCGTAATCGTGGAACTCCGCCAGGGTACAGTAGCCGTTTGTTATCATGTCGGTTTCCTCATCTTGAAGAAGTGATGCGGTTTACGCTGGTATCCCTCGACGGTCAACCCGGCGAACAGGTCACGTACGACTTCTTCGGTGAACATATAAAGATGCGGGAGACGAGCCGATCCGCCTTCCCCCGCCTCGTCCGGCACCTCAAGGAACAGCGTCCCGCCCGGTGCAAGCAGGCTGGTCATCTTCTCGACGAACTTCAGCAGGTCAGGGACATGCTCCAGCACGTGCTTGCAGGTGATAACGTCCCACTCGCCTTCGACCTCGTAAATCGTTGCCACGGACGGCACGCCGAAGTTGACATAGTTCCTGTTCGGCTCCACGCCCATGATCTTGCAGTTCTTCAGGCGGGTGAGTTCCAGCATCGTGCCATGCGAACAGCCGATGTCCAAATGGGTGACGGCGGGAGGAACGAGGTCAGCCCATGCGATCTGCCCGCGCTGTTCGTCGATGTCCATCTGGTTCTCCGGGTCGTACACGAGTTGGCGGTACAGCCCCGACTTGTAGAACTCCTCCAGCCCCTCGTTGTCCAAATGCGGGTTCTGGAATATCAGCCCGCACTTGACACAAATCGAATACGTGGTGACCAGCGCGAGCGGCGCATTGGCGAACACGTTCTCGAAGCGCAGGACGGGAACCATCCCGAAACCACGATAAATGATCTCGGTGCTTCCACACTTCAGGCATTTACTTTCCTCTATCCATTTCATGCCAACGGTATCTTTTCTCGCAGTTCATAGTCGGTCTGCGAACCGCCGGTGAACAAGCCCACGATGGTGGACAACCGGATATATTCGTCAACGTTCTGGCGCAGTTCCTTGAGCAACTTGCGCCGCTGGCTGTCATACTTCGGCTTGATCTGGTTCAATAACGCCTTGCACACGCCGCCAACCTGTGACCATTGCAGCACGGTATTTTCCCGTTCTTTCATGATCGCATTGGCGTCGCGCTCGAACTCGTGGCGGCTGAACACATACGCGCCCGAAGCGTTCTCCATCGCAATCGCACGGTGTAAGTAGCGCTGATTTTCCTGCCGCGCACCGTCCAGCATGCCGTATTCCTGCGCCCGCTTGGACTGCTCCAGCACGAGCCTTTCGAACTCGTCGCCAGCCGACTGGAGGTTCTCGAACTTCTCGAACCACTCATTCGCCAGCGCCTTGGCTTCCTCGTACTTCTTTTGCGCCGCATCGCACAGCGGGTCAAGTCCCTTGATGTTGTCCTCGAAGCATTTCTTATCGATGGTCACAAAGGATTCCAACCCATACAGCGGTTTATCGAAAAGGTACGAATGGGCGGTGAAGTCGATGCCGCGCCCGATGGCGATCCCAGCCCAAAACATCGCCGAGGGAACCTGGAAGGTGTACTCTGCGTTCTGCTCCAACTCGATGCCGTACCAGTCGATTTTCTTGTATCCGAGATAGATGCCCAATGCCGTGGAGTACGCCACGCTCGACCCGTAGAAGTCCTTGCGGTTCTTCGCCGAGTCAAGGTGGAAGTTCGGCAAGATGGTTTCCCGGATCTCATCGAAGGGGTATTTCTTCGCCATCGGAACTTCGGGATACTGCTCCAGCATCCAGATAACGGGGGTCTGCCCCTTCTTGCCTTTCAGCCAATCCGCCGCTTCCAGGTCGCTGGAATTAAGTGGGTTGTTCCAGACTGCCTTGGGGTGCATCTGGAAGATAGCATCGGCGCGCTTGCAGAACCCTTCATGTACGAGCACCTCATTAAATGCCCATATCTCCAGGTTCGGGTCGTTAAAATCAACATCCGACCGCGTGCGCGGGTGGCTACCTAAAATCACTAAATTTTTCATCTCCAATCCTTTCTCTAAAAAAGAAAAATGAGGACATTGGAGGGGAGAATAATCTCCCCTCCGGGGTGTTGCAGAAAGGATTAGGTGCTGGACGGGATCGAGTTGCCCTTGTAGCGTGGTTCCAGGAAGGCGACCACGGAGCAGGGGAGCGCGGCGGCGGAGGTCTTGAGCAGCAGGTGCGCCCATTGGTAATCAGCGCCGACTTTCGCGCACTCGGCGGGATCGATGTCAATCCAGACCGAAATGTTCGACTGTCCGGTGGTGCAGGCAACCGAGCCGGCGCTGGAGCCGGTGGTGATGGAACTCCAGACGTATTGCGAGGTGCCCAGGGTGCTGGACAGGCGGTAGGAGAATGGGATCAGGGTCGGAACAGCGGAGGCCGAGGTGTTGGCGGTGGAGCAAGCCGCACCAATTTCCAAATCAGCAGAGGTGGCGGATGAGGTCACGCCGATGTTGATCAGGAAGGACAGCCAGTTCGCGTTCTTCAAATTCACGTGCCGGGTATTGGTGGTCAACCCGGCGATGTCCAGCGGGCCGAAAACGGTCTGGACTTGGATACCTTCAGCGAAACGAACTCCAGTCATGTCATACCTCCTTATGAACTGGTTGACCCAAGGGCGACGAAGGGCGAAACGGTCTCACCAGCCGACTTGGGGGTCAGGGCGGATGACCAGGCAGGAGCGCCATCGATGCGATAGACGAACCGGAAAGCGGTCTCGTCAGTCGCGAAAGAGACGTGGATGGACGATGCGGACTGCACCCCACCCTTGCCGATCAGTTTGTATTGCGAGGGAGAAGCCAGCACCAGGCCGATGGGGCCGGTGGCGACATTCAGGTCGGGCAGGTATTCCACCTCGAACACGGGGCGACCATAGAGCATCGCGGCGGGGGTTCCCTGCAAGCCGTTCGGGGGCATGAACACGGGGAAGTTGCCGACGGTCAGACCCATCAGGGAAGGCAGGACGGATTGATCGACCAGCCAGATGTAGTCATTGGCTCCAACCCAGCGGCGGCTCCAGACTGCGGCGATGTCACCGGCGACGATGGCGGTCGCGGCTGCGGAAGCGGGCGGTTCCTCGATGAAGCATGGGGCATTGAAGATGCCGAGGGGTTTGCCGACTCCGTTGCCGTTGATGATCGCATCTTCGACCATGAAGCGCAGTTCGTCCGGCACAGCATTGGCGAGCCAGGAGTTCATGGCGACGGAATCCTCAAGCAGTTCGTCGGTCGCATAGCACAGCGCGGCGACCTTCTTCAACTTGAGTTCCAACTGGCTGAACTTGGGCTGGGAAGCGGTCTTGCTTCCGCCTTCTGCCATCCAGTAGCCACGGATGCCACCTTGGCGGTATCCTTCGGCGCGGGAGGTCTCATCGACCATGTTGTACACCATGCTGTTGGAGTTCGGGCCGATTTCTTCGGGTACGAACTTGGAGAGCAGGGTGCCGGTTGAGTACATGCGCTCCATGATGCCGGGGGAGATGGTCGGGGCGAGCAGGAATCCGCCTTCCGACGGGATGGTCTCGTTCGCGCCGGTTGCCTTCAGGGGCAGCAAGCGACGGTCGATCTCATGGGTCAGCGCGAAGTCCTTGACCGCCTTGAAAAATTCACCAGGGTGTTTCCAGCCACCTTTCAGCGCATTGTCGGCTTCATCGGTCACGACCTCAACCTCGGAAGGTTGGGCGGCGACGAAAGCCTTGACTGCACTCGCAGCGGCATTGTCAACGATCTCCTGGAGTTTGGTCTCATCGATTTCCATGATATTAACTCCTTTTTGAGTTTGGATAGGATTAACGTCCTCGACTTTCTGCGCCGGTTGCGCGGCCTCTGCATCTGGTTTCGGCTCGTTGTTATCGCCCAAGTATGCCTTGAGCGTCATAACCGTGTTGCGTGGTTCAGCGGGGCATGGGGTGAGCGATGCTTCCGCCATGTACCATTGGGTGATCTCCTCGCCCTGCTCGGTCGCCTTGCGCTCGGTCACGTGTCCGGCCGCGCCGGATGACCAGCCCAACTTCCCGTTGGCGGCGAGGTCGTGGATCATCTTCTCGTACTCGTCCCGCATGTCCAACTGCGCTTCAGCCCACAGCCCGACCTCATCTTGTTTGATCTCTGCCGTGCCGATGCGCCGGGTCTTGAGTACCGGGTCGAAGCCGTGATGATACAGGACAGGCAGGCGGGAAAATTCGCCGAAGTCGGTGGACTTGGTGAAGTAATCCCCGGTCAGGTCAATGCCGCCGAAGGTGACCAGGTATCCCCCGATCTTGCCATTCTCCAGCGCCTTGACAGCGCCGCCGAAAGATACCATCGCCTTCTCGTCCATGATGGGGATTTCGGTCACTTCCGGCTCGATGCGGCAGGCTGCGCCGAGTTCCGCCAGCGCGTCATGCGCCGCCTGGATTTTCCCGGCGTTTCGTGCTGATATTTCCCTTCCGATCTTCACATTGTCATCAGCCATAGGTCATCTCCAAAGAAAAAGGCGCAAACGCAAAGGATATAAAATCCTCGTGCGCTTGCGCCGATTACGCGGCCTTGCAAGCCATTCGCCCCGCGCTCGGTTAGAGCCTGTGCAGGGCTGTTATATTCAACTGGCGGGCATTATAGCACGGGTTTTTTTCCGGTGCAACTTTACGAGCGCTTTCTCCCGTGTGTCTTGAGCCACTTCTTGATTTCTGCATTGGCGTGGCGGTACGCGCCCTTCAAGTTCGCCTTGATGGTGTCAACGGTCGTGCGCCATCCTTGCGCCAGCGACCTGCGGGATTGTTGTCCCGGTGCGACAAGGTACTTGGCATACTCCACATCGTTGGTGATCTCGTACCGACTGCCTTGCGCCTTGTACGTCCACGCATCCCGGAAATAGCCGTTGCTCGCCGATATACCCGGCGTGATGCTCCCCTCGCGGATGCGCGCCATGACGTAGCGCCGCTGTTTGGCAGAGACGAACCCGCCGATTGCCGACCAGGGGACATGCTTATAAGGCGGGTAGTGTTTCAGCCCGTGCGTTTCATCGCCGACAAGGTACTCGGCAACTGAACGGGTCGCCAAATCCTTGACTTCGGAGGCTAACGCCTTGAGCCATGCTTGTAATTCAGGCACACCACGGGAGGTTATTTTTAGCATCATTTCACCGGGATGCGGATCGTCATTGTCTTGTCACCTGGACGCGGGGGCATGTCCATCCCGCAGAAGCCGCAGAAGGCGCGCCCCAGGTGGTAGCGCCGCCAGTTTGCGCGGGTCGTGCCGCAGCGCGGGCATGGTTCTGCATCCGTACCGTCCACAGAACAGCGCGGGTGTGCCTCCCACTCCGCCTCGGCGAGTTTGTGAATGTCCTCGAAGCAGGTCGGGGATTGCATTAGTTCTTCGGGGATGAAGAACTGGCGGCAGGTATGCCCAGCCTTGAAAACATGGACGGATAGTTGACCGTCAACCCCCTCACGGGAGAAGATAGATAGAATGTCAAACCAATCCTTGTTGTATTCAGGCATGTCAGCCACTCCAGCGTTTTTGTCGCGGGATGTCCCACACTTCGGGCAGGGCATCCAGGAACTGGCGGGCAGAATTGCCGCGCCCGTACAGGAACGATTTTACCCCATCCGGCGGGCA
>ERZ869929.977-NODE-977-length-11802-cov-5.862773_pt1 | contig 11802 bp, 26 predicted proteins | sample MGYA00579312_ERZ869929 | MGnify/ENA primary metagenome ERZ869929 (study PRJEB32216, sample SAMN09231818) | wastewater metagenome | place: USA: Maryland | collected 2016-08-09 | study: EMG produced TPA metagenomics assembly of the PRJNA472060 data set (Reclaimed... | reverse complement strand
CTGGACAACCTCACCAACCTCGACGCCGCGGTCTCCTCGCGCCTCGCAACGGCCGGCTACACGGCCCCGGACAACGCCGGAATCGCGGCGGTGCAGGCACAGACCGACCAGCTGGCCTTCACGAGCGGCGCGGTGCAGGCCGACGTCCAGAGGGTGCGCGGCCAGGACCTGACCGGCACGGGCGTCGAAGCGGATCCGTGGGGCCCGGCCTGATGGCGAGCGCCTGGGGGCAGTCTTGGGGCAGCGCGTGGGGCGTTTCTTGGGGCGGCGAGGCGGCAACGACGAGGCCCGCGGAGGGGCACCACCCGCACCGGCGAAGGACAGAGCGCCAGCGCCGTGACGAGGCAGCGCTGGTGGCGCTCCTCGGGGTGGTGCTACCGCTGATTTCGGGCGACAATGGCGCCCGCGAGGAACGCCAGCCATAGCTCGGGGGACCGCAGCATGCCGCAAGAAGATCGCCTCACCGGCCTCGTAGGCTACTCCGGCATGAAGGTGCCGGTGGCCCTCGCCACGACGGCCGCCATCACCCTCTCTGGAGAGCAGACGATCGACGGCGTCGCCGCCGTCACCGGCGACCGGGTGCTGGTGAAGGACCAGGCCGACCAGACCGAGAACGGCATCTACGTCGTCGACACCGGCGACTGGAACCGCGCCGCGGACTGCGACGGCCCCTACGACCTGCGCCAGGGCTCGGTGGTGTACGTGAACGAGGGGTCCACGAACACCGGCTTCTGGTACTGCACCAGCGCAGACCCGATCACGGTCGACTCGAGCAACATCACGTGGGCGCGCGCGAGCAGCGTGCTGGCGACTGTCAGCGCCTACATGCAGACCATGCTGGACGACGCCAACGCGGCAGCCGCCAGGGCGACGCTCGGCAGCACCACGGTCGGAGACGCCGTGTTCATTGCCGCCACCGCTGCAGCGGCGCGCTCGGCGCTCGTCGCCGTGAACCTGCAGTTCGCCGGCCGCCTCACGCTCGCCAGCGGCACCCCGGTGATGAACAGCGACCAGGCCGGGAAAACGACGGTCTACTACACGCCGTACAACGGCGATTCGATCCCGATTTACGACGGCACGGACATGGTGCAGACCACGTTCGCGGAGCTGTCGCAGGCGACGACTGACGCGACGAAGTCACCCGCCGCGGTGGCGGCGAACAAGAACTACGACATGTTCACGTGGAACGACGCGGGCACGATCCGATGCACGCGCGGCCCGACGTGGGACACGGGTGGTGGGAGTGACACGGCACGCGGCACCGGGGCAGGCTCGACAGAACTTGAGTGGGTGAAGGGCGTCCTCGTCAACAAGTACGCCATCACGAACGGCCCGGCAGCGCAGCGCGGCACCTACGTCGGAACTATCCGTTCGGACGGGTCTTCGCAGATCAACGACACGCTGGAAAAGCGCCACGTCTGGAACTGCTACAACCGGGTGCCGCGTGCCATGCGGCGCCTCGACACCACGAACTCTTGGACGTACACGACCGCGACTTTCCGACAGGCGAACGGCAGCGCCTCCAATCAACTGGATGTGGTGCGTGGGCTGGACGAGGATTTGATGGATGTCCGCGTTCTCGGGGTAGCCAGCAACCCGACTGCTGGAACGGGAGTTCTGACGGCGGTGGGCCTCGACTCGACCACGACGATGGCGGCCGGATGCCTCAACGGACAATACTCGTGCGACATCTCCGGCGGCTACGGCAACGCAGACTCGACTTGGATAGGGCTTCCGGGGATTGGACGGCACTACCTCGCGTGGTTGGAATTTTCCGTTGGCACGGGAACGACGACGTGGCTCGGTGATAACGGCGGGACGATCGAACAGTCTGGAATGCAAGCGGAGGTGTGGGCATGATCGCGGCTAAATTAGACGCTGAACTGCGTGCTGCCGGGCTTCCGTTGGTCAGCGTATCCATCGGCAAGCCCGCCGATCGCTCGACGTGGAAGGCGCATCTCGACAACGGCACGCCGGAGCAGTACGCGCAGGCGCAGGACATCATCGACGGATTCGACGCGGCGAAGGAAGAGCACAACGCCGCCATCGACGCGCAGATCGTGGGGGTCGAGGCCGCCAACCCGATCACGCACCGCGCCAGCCGCGAGGGCCTGTACGCGCAGGCGCTGCTGGCCGACATGCTGAACGAGACGATTTCGCAGATCGAGGCGCAGATCCGCACGATCCAGGGGCACGAGGCATTCACCATCCAGCGGCTCCCGGACCTGAAGAAGAACGCCGGCATGGTGCGCATCAAGACCGCCGACGACGCCATCCGAGTGCTGCGCGCGCAGCGGCTGCCGTGAAGAAAGGCATCGTCGCCTTCGTGTTGCTGGGCATCCCGTTCGCGGTGACCTCCGCGCTCGCGGCGATCGCCGGCCTGATCTCCGCGCTCGCGGCGATCGCCGGCCTGATCGTCTCGCCGCTCTACGGCAGCGACGGCTACGCCACGAACCTGATGCGCGCGGCCGACAAGCACGCCGCCGCGTTCCTCGGCTGGTCCGGCCGCCACACCATCAGCGCCGAGTGCGGCGCGCGCGACTGCCGGTTCTGCCGCTGGCTGTGCAGGCTGCTCGACGTGTTCCAGAAAGGCCACTGCGCCGGCGCCGCCGAGCGCGAGGGCACCAGGCAACCGTAGGCCCCTGGAGGGGGAGATGGCGGACAAGGACATGCGGCGGTACGACCTCTTCGAGATCAAGGCGGCGACCTTCCTGATCGGGCTTTGCCAGGTGGCAACGGGCGTCACCACCTACGGCCCGGCCGACAGCCTCTTCGTACGCGCGCTGCAGGCCACGCCGATCGCGCATAGCTGGGGCGTGCTCTTGGTGGCCACCGGCTGCTGGACCATCGCCGCCGCCATGAAGGCCAACCGCCACAACCGGCACCACGCGCTGACCGTGAGCTGGATCCTGCTCTGGGCGACCTTCGGAATCTTCCTGCACTGGGGGCGGATCACGCTCCCGGCCGCGCTGGTGTGGATCCACGGCACCGCCGCGCTCGTCACGCTGCTCGTCGACGTGCACTCGCACGCGCGCGCCATGACCAGGATCCGGAGGTGCGATCGTGGACCAGCAGTCGGTTAAGACCGGCACCCTCGCGTGGTTCGCGGGGCTCCTCGCCGAGACCCAGCAGATCCTCGTCGCCTTCCCGTTCGTGAGCTTCATGGTCGTCGCCTTCGGCGGCGCGCTCGCCGCGGGCGCGTTCGCCATCGAGGCCGGCACGACGAAGAACGGCTTTCGCTCGAGGCTCGTGCGATCGATGTTCAGCTGCAGCATCCTCGCCTTCCTGTGGACGTACATGCAGTGGCCGATCCCGCTGGGGCTGGCGGTCGGCGGCATCGTGGCGGTCTACCCGCAGCAGATGCTCGAGTGGGCCCGCGACATCGTGAAAGCGCTGGGCGAGGCCCGCGCGAAAGGGGGTAAGTGATGGGCGAAATCGCACTCTCGCAGCACTTCACGCTGGAGGAGGCCACGCGCAGCGACACCGCCGTGCGCCTCGGGCTGGACAACCAGCCCGACGACGCCACGCTCGACGCCATGCGCGCGGCTGCCGAGAAGATGGAGCTCGTGCGCCAGCTGCTCGGGAACGATCCCCTGCAGGTCACCTCGTGGTACCGCAGCCCCGAGGTCGACCGGGCGGTGGGAGGGACCGGGAGATCGAACGGCCACTCCTCCGGCTGGTGCATCGACTTCAGGATGTACGAGCACCTGCCGGCGCGCTACCGCACCCCGCTCGAGATCTGCCAGGCGATCGTGGCGAGCGACCTGCGCTACGACCAGCTGATCTGGGAGGGCACCTGGGTGCACATCAGCTTCCACCCGGCGCTGCGCCAGATGCAGCTGACGGCCCACTTCAAGGCCGGCGCCCCGACCACCTACACCGCGGGCATCCCGGCATGAGCCCGACCACCGTGGCGCTGGCGGTGCTGGGGGTGCTCCTCGCCCTCTCCACCGCCGGGAACCTGTACTTCTGGCACGAGCGGGACGGCCTCCTGCAGCGCGAGGCCACCGTGCAGCAGCTCGAGCGGGACACCAGGAACGCGGCCAACGCGTGCACCAAGAGCGTCGAGGACCTCGGGAAGAAGGGCGCCGAGCGCGACCGCCGGATCGCGGCCGCGATCGAGGCCGTGGCTCCGAAGGTGCGCGCGGACCAGCAGGCGGCCCTGCAGGCGCTCGCCTCGAGGCCGGACAACCCGCAGGACCTCTGCGGCAGCCTCGAGCGCTACCTGCGCGCCCAGATCCAGCAGGACCGAGGGGGTGCCAAGTGAGGGCGGCAGCGGCGGCCGTAGCCGCGCTCCTGTGCGCCGCGTGCGCAACCGAGGGGGTAGCCCCCGCCGTGGTGAAGGAAGCCACGCCAGAGCCGCCGTGCGACGCCGGCAAGGCACCCAGGGCGAGGGCCTACCCGGCCGACACGCTGACCGGGCAGGAGGACATCTACCAGATGGGGGTGGTGCTCTGGGCAGACCGGCTCGAGCGCCGGGCCTACCAGCGCGAGGCCGAGGCCTTCATCGCGGAGTGCGCGCGGCGCTGATCCACTGGATCCAGAAGCCGCGCGCCCATGCGGCCGCGTACAGCACCGCCAGCACGAACACCCCCCACTGGCTGGCCTTCCAGGCGGCGTAGAACCAGAACGGCTGCGAGAGCAGGCCGAACACCGGCGCCCAGCGCCTCCAGCTCGCGCGGCCGTCCTGCGACAGGAACACCGCCGTGACGCCGAACACCGCGATGGCAAGCTGCTCGATCATGGGCTGGGGGGCAGCGCGCGCTCAAGGTCTTGGCTGCAGCGCTTGGCGTCACCGAGGGTCGGCGAAGACCAGCCAGCACCGAACGCCATGACGCCAGCCCGCTCGGCAGCCGCAATCGCAATCGATGCTGCAGCCCCATTCACCAGCAGGCGGCGCACCAGACGCATCGCCTCGAGCTCATCGTCGGCCTTCTTCTGCGTCAGCTTCTTCTGCGCCACCCAGCGCGGGTAGGCCGCAAGCCGCATGCGCAGCTCGCGGTCCACGCACGCCACCGCCCGGGCAAGATCCTCGGGGAGGTCTGCCTGCACGGTCATGCCTCCTTCTTGCCGTGCTTGCAGGCCATGTGCCGCGCCAAGTTGGCGAACGCACGGTTGCAGTCCGGGCAGACGCCACGCGCCACGCGCTTCAGCTTGCGCTCGAGCGCCGCGGCCCGCTCCTTTTCCTCGTTGAGCTGCGCCAGGGTGCGCTGGTGCCGGTCGCGTTCCTTCTCGGCCTCGGTCTTTCCGGGGTAGCCCCAGCCGATCTTGCAGTACGGACAGGTCCACGACCGAGCGTGTTCAAGGCAATTCGCGCGATACCGCTCGGCGATCGCGTACACGCCACCGCAGCCACCGCAGGTGATCTGCGTGAGGGAGACCTCTACGTTGAGGGCGAGGGCTCCCATGACTACTCCACCGAGCCGCCAACCGGCGCCTGATCCACCGGCCGCACCGACACCTTCGGCGTATCCCCGAGGAGGGAAGCCAGCGCGCCGGCGCCGTCCGCACCGGGATGCACCTGCGCGCGGAACGTCACCTCGACCGTGCCGCCCTCCTTGGGAGCCAGGTGGATCTTGTTCACGCGCGCGCGCTCGAACACGACGTCGTCGGCCTTCTTCAAGCCGTGGAAGATGAGCTCGGCGTCGAATTCGCCCGCCCAGGCGAGAGGCCCCAGCTGCGGGTAGCGCAGCACCGGCAGGTGCTGGGAGGCGTCCACGAGCGAGAGCTGCCCGGTCGCCTCGACGTCGGACGCGTACAGGGCCGACTTGAGGGTGGGCGAGAGCTGGCCGAGGAAGTCGTTCGACAGATCGGCCACCAGCTTCACGTCGACGCCGAGCACCGGATCCTCGCCGTGCTTTTCCTCGCGCAGGTTCACGTGCGCGACCTTGGCGGTTTGCTTCTGCAGGTTGAAACGGGACATGCGGGTACCTCCTCTGGTTAGAACGGAATGTCGTCGACCATGTCGTCGAAGTGCCCGCCGGGCTTCTTCGGCGGTGCGCCGGCGGCGACCGGCGCCTTCAACTCGACGCCGGCCTCCTTGAGGGTGGTGGGCAGCCAGGCGAGCACCTTCACCGGATCGTACCCGGCATCGATCGCGCGATCGGCAAGGTACTGCGCGGCCTCGGTCAGCCGCGCCACCGGCACGAGCTGCAGGCTGCCAACTCCCAGCCTGCCCAGCAGCACCGGGACGTCCACCCGGCAGGCCGCCGCGAAGTCCGACAGGCCCACCACGACGTCCGGCGACACCACCGCCTCGGCAGGCTTCGCGCCCTCGCGCGTGCGCACGAGATCGTCCTTGATGCGGTCCTTTACCTCGATCAGCCCATCGGACCAGTACCGCAGCTTCGCACCGTCGACCTTGCCGCGGAACTCCCGCAGCCGCGTCACCGACTCCTCGAACACCCGCTGCAGGTCCGGCAGGTTCCGGCAGCGCAGGATGGCGCGCGACGCCGCGCCGGCGATCGCCTCGGCGGCCTCCTCCGGCGTGGGCTCGCGCGCCGCCGCCCGCTCGATCGCCTCGCCCTCCATCAGCCAGTGCATGAGGCTCTTGCCGACCTCGCGCGAGATGCGCAGCTCCTTCCCCCAGAACAGCCCGGTGCGGTCCTTCGAGGCCCGCGCCACGTTCCCCTCGACGTCGAGGTCCAGCATCGTCGTGAACTCGTACTCGATGCCCGCGCGCTGCACCGGGGCGAGGCCGACCTTCTTCGGCTTGTTGCCCTTGGAGCCGTCCCGCTTGGTGTACTCCTCCATGACGTACTGGGTCTTCGCGCGCATCGTGCAGATCAGGTGCGCGCGGCAGGCGAGGAGATCCTCGACGAACTGGTTCTGCTCGGGCGTCGCGTCCTTCCACGCCTCGAACTGGTTCGACGAGCGGCTGCGCATCAGGTCGACCGTCTCGAGGATGCCGCCGGCGCCCGCCCAGGCGTGCGAGATCTGGTCGAGGATGATCACCTGGCAGCCGGCCCGCTCGAGGGCGCGCATCGCGCCGACGTAGCGCGCCGGGCTGTAGGGCGCGGTCAGCTCGATCGCGTCGAACGGCACCAGGTGCGCGTAGAGGGCGGCCGAGCGGCGCTCGGTGTCGACCACGCCAATCTTTCCCTCGAGGCCGCCGGGAACCGCATTGACCTCGAGGAGGTACTCCACCATCCCGCGCGCGAGCAGGAGCGCGCCGGTGGTCTTGCCGCCCCCCGAGGCGCCGCACAACGCGAGGCGCGCGAGCGCCTGCGAGCGCACCGCACGCCGGATCTCGAACTGTTCGTCAGCCATGCCCAACCCTCCCGTGAGCCGCGGCCTCGGCCGCGAGATCCTCCAGCAGCACCTGCTGCGCCACCGCCGAGTGGAACCCGGAGATCACGACGGCGCGCTGCTTCGGGGTGTGCCGGGCGAAGAACGTGCCCACCAGCCTCGCCAGGACGCCTGCGCGGACCTCGATCGGGCACTGCTCGAGCACGCCGTCGACGGCCCGCAGCGCCACCGAGACCGCGTCCCGCAGCCGCTCGAGATCCGCCTGCGATGGCGCAGCCCGTTTCGGCTCGCGCTGGCCGTCAGACATTGCCGGCGCTCTTCGCCAGGCGCACGGCGTCCTTCAGGCGATCGCGCAGCCCGGCGAGATCGCGCGCCTCGCGCAGGTAGCGGTCGTGCCGGGCCTTCTGGGCGACGGATTCCTTCTCCGAGGTCCACGGGAAGTTCGACGTGTGGATCATCGCCGCCTCGTGCTGCAGCACGCGCACGCAGCGCGTGACGAGATTAACGTCGAGCTCGGACAGGTTCAGCGGGTTGGATTGCGGCACGGCTCCTCCAGCGGTGGTAGGCCCGCTCGAAGCGGTCCCGTAGGTTGGCGAACTCCTCGTCCGACAGCGTGGCGAGCGCGCCGCCGTCGAGGAACGCGGTGATCGAGTGCAACCGAACGGGGATGCCGTCCTCGGTTGCCTCGAGGTCCTCGAAGAACGCGATGGCGCGGATCCACGTACCGGCCTCGCGCTCGAAGTCGACCATCATCTCCATCGCGCCAGCTCCGCGGGCGACAGCACGAGGTCCAGGCAGGTGTGGATCCACGGCCCGGCATCGGCCGAGTGCGCCACCCACTGCTTGCCAATCGCGGCGCAGTCGACCGGCGCGCGATCGCGGTACGGATCGAACCCGGGGCGCGCGGCGTACTGCGCCGCGATCGAGGCGGTGGCCTCGGCCGCATCAGGGTCGAAGGAGCCGCCCACCGCCAGCAGCACGAACACAAGGCCCAGCGCGCGGCGGATCACGTGCGCACCTTGCGGGTGACGGCCGCCACCACCGCGCGGCGCCGGGCCTTGGTGAGCCGGCGCACGCGGGTGCGGAACGGCCAGCCGTTCGCAGGGTTCCAGATCACCGGCGAGATCGTCACGACGGCATGCGCCACCGCGCGCGGCCGGCCGGCACGGGCGGCGCTCAAGAGCGCCCCCGAGCGGCCGCCGATTCGCACGCCTGAATGATCGCCTGGCTGGGATCGGGGTGGATCTTGAGCAGCCGTCGCCACACCACCCATTCGACTTTCAGCACCCAGCGGCCGTCCTGGAGCTGCTCGCCATCCGCGATTCTGACGCCAATGTCGGCGGAGTACGCGGCCAGCATCGAATACGCGACCTCAGAGATCAGCAGCGGCATCATCCGCGGGCTCCTCCCCGGGCGGCCGGCGGCGCTCACGACTGCACCTCACTGCTATCGGCCAGAATCTCGCGGAACGTCGGCGACGTGTGGCCGCACCTGCAAGCGCGACCGTTCCACGAGTCGAGCCCACCCTTGCGCCAGCCGCAGGCGTTGCACATCGGCGTCTGGTCCAGCTGCTTTTCGGACAGCCCCGCCAGCATGGCGGGAACCGCGGAGTGTTGAAACTTTGCGTCGGTGGCCATCGGATCCTCCAGGTTCATCGCCCCGGGATTGGGGCGCCACGACCCCATGAGAACATACCGCCGCGAGGATTGCAACCCCCTTATTGCATTTCCCGGAAAACGTGGTAACGTGCCGCGCATGGAAACGAGGAGCGAGGGGAAGCCGCCCGCAGGGTGGTACCGGCAGATGATCGCGGAGACCCGCGCAAGGCGCGCGCGGCTGCTCAAGCGTAGGAGGGCCGGTGCCACCCTGCAGGAGCTGGCGGACGCCGAGGGCGTGAGCCACCAGCGCATCAGCGCACTGCTGCGCCAGGCCGAGCGCGACGAACTCACACCGCCCAGGTTCCACGTGGAACAGAAGGCCGGCCGGTGAGCATCGAGGCGCTGCGCTGGGCGCTCGAGGAGGGCGAAGCCCGCGGCCTCGAGCCCACGCAGAGACACATCCTCCTCGTGCTGGGCAACCGCGCAGACGAGCGCGGGTACCTCTGGCCCAGCATCGCGTGGATCTGCCAGCGCACCGGGCTCTCCCGGCGCACCGTCCAAGCCCACATGAGCGCGATGGAGGCCGCCGGCATCCTGCGCCGCGACCAGCGCCCGGACGGCGTCGGCGGCCGCACATCGGACGGCATGTGGCTGGGCGTCCAACAACCAGGCCTGCCCCTGCCTGACCCCCGCGCAGAATTTGCGCTGGGGGGTGCAGCAGCTGCGCCCCCCCCCGCGCAGAATTTGCGCCCCCCCCGCGCAGCAGCTGCGCCCTATACCCAAGATCATAATCAAGAGGTAGGGGGTGGCCGGGGGGTCAAGAAGCCGACCCCCCAGACGCCGACCGCGGAATGCTTCGAGGCGTACCAGCAGGGCATCCGCCAGCTCTACAAGGCCGAGTACCCCCCCAGCGCGCGCGCCAACGGGATCCTGTCGCAGATGGTCGGCAGGCTCGGCGGCCCGCAGGCCGTCGCCGTGGTCCGGTACTTCCTCGCCTCGAAGCGCCCCTACTACGTCACCCGCCAGCACGCGCTTGAGGTCCTTGCCAAGGACGCCACCGAGCTCTACCTCGAGATGCAGCGCAACGCGCTCTCGGGCGACGGCAAGCTGCCGACGAAGTCGACCGCGTACCTCGTCCTGACCGGCGGCAAGGAACTGATGCTCGACGACTACCCGGTCGGCGACCACCTCTCGATCGCGCGCCGCGTGCGCGCCGACTACGCGAACATGATCGCCGCCAAGAAGGCGACATCGATCGCGGTTAGGGTGGGCGCCGAGCGGCGCACGTTCACGATCCAGGAGGCAGCATGAGACCAGCCGTACAGCAGGACCTGTTCGCGCCCCAGCCGCCGGCCGTCGAGCCGGCGCGCACCGCCGTCAGGGACACCAGCCACGAGGCGATCGCCAGGCTGCGCGCCACCGGGCAGGTGAGCCGCCGGCAGGGAGAACTGCTCGAGGCCTTCGCCGCGCGCCGCCGCCGCGGCCACCTGTCGGCCACGCGCCAGGAGATCGCGCACGAGCTCGGCTGGCAGATCAACCAGGTCTGCGGGCGCGTGAAAGAGCTCCTCGACGCCGGGCGCCTCACCGAGGGCGACAAGCGCGAGTGCGCGGTCACCGGCCAGACCGCGTACCCGCTATCGCTTGCCAGCCTCGAGGAGCGCCAGTGATCGTCGTCGGGATCGACCCCGGGATCTCCGGCGCCATCGCAGCCGTCGACCACCGCGGCCTGCGCTGGGTGGTCGACATGCCGATCATGCCGCGCGGCGCCGGCGGCGCCTACGTGAAGAACCAGGTGGCGCCGGCCGCCCTCTCGCAGCTCCTGCAGGAGCGCCTCGCCGAGCACGACAAGAACGAGGTCCACGTACTCCTCGAGGCGGTAGGCGCGATGCCCAAGCAAGGCGTGGCGAGCACCTTCTCGCTGGCGCTCACCGCCGGCCTGATCGAGGGCGTGCTGGCCGCGCGCGGGTACCCGCACGAGCTGGTGCGCCCGCAGGAGTGGAAGAAGGCGATGGGCCTGTCGGCCTCGAAGGACCAGGCGCGCATGAAGGCAGCGCGCTTCTACCCCGAGGCCGACATCCATCGGGTGAAGGACCACAACCGCGCCGAGGCCATCCTGATCGCGCGCTACGGCTACGAGAGGAGAGCATGACGACAACCCGCAGACCCGTAAGGCCGGACCTGACCGAGCGCGAGAAGTGTTGCTACAACATCCTGCTCGAGCGGTGGAAGGCCAGAAAGCCGATGCCGACCAGGCAGGAACTGGCCGAGGAGATGGGCAACCGCTCGGCCAACGGCGCCCAGCAGGTGCTCGAGCAGCTCGAGAGGAAGGGATACGTGGTTCTCGGCGCCGGCAAGCGCGCCCGCGCGATCGAGGTGCGCACGTGAACCGCGCCCAGGCCGTCGAAGTCGACACGCTGAAGCTGCCCGCCCACTGCGAGATGGCGCGGCTCCTCCTGCACCCGCCCGCCAAGATCATCGCCGCGCACTCGAAGTACACCAACCACCGCAAGCTGCCGGCCGAACAGCAGAACGAGGAACGCAACCCCAAGAACCCGGGAGGCCGCAAGCGCACCGAGAAGGTGCTCAAGCGCGAGCGCGAAGTCCGCGCCAAGGTGATGAAGTACCTGCGCCACAAGAGCCCCGAGCGGGTGACGTTCGTGGAGATCTGCCACGCCACGGGGATCAGGATCTGGAAGATGAACCGCGACTTCGTGTTCGGCATGGCCGAGCGCGGGGAAATCCACACCGACCTGCAGCCGTGGGGCCGCAGGCTCTGGCTCGAGAAGGGGGAGTGATGCACCACACCAGCATGGGGATCCGGTACGCGCTCGCCGGCACGAGGGTGCTGATCACCGGCGGCACCGGCACCTTCGGGCGCCGGATGCTGCGCGAGCTGCTGCGCATGCCGGAGGGCCCGGACAGCATCGTGGTCCTGTCCCGGGACGAGATGAAGCAG
>ERZ869929.976-NODE-976-length-11820-cov-4.941691_pt1 | contig 11820 bp, 18 predicted proteins | sample MGYA00579312_ERZ869929 | MGnify/ENA primary metagenome ERZ869929 (study PRJEB32216, sample SAMN09231818) | wastewater metagenome | place: USA: Maryland | collected 2016-08-09 | study: EMG produced TPA metagenomics assembly of the PRJNA472060 data set (Reclaimed... | reverse complement strand
CTTGCCTTGGTGGTGCGCTCAACCAGCTCAGCGCGAAGGTTTGCTAGTTGTTGCTTGTTGTTGTTGTCGTTCATCTCTCGTGTTACTCCTGTTAACTGATAGGTTTGAAAACTGTTGTAAAAACTGCTGTGCTTCTAAGTCGCCTTTTTTTGCGTCACGCCGGGCGAGTTCGATTGCTGCGATATGAAAGTCTACGACTCGATTAAAAACGTACTCTTTTCGCATCTGTCGCTATCCTCCTTTTCATCTTCCTCGACTCTCTCCAAGTGGCCGATAACTTTGTAACCAGTCGCCAGGCGCTTAGCGATTAGGCCGGGTTGCCGGCGCCGAAGCCAGTACCAAGTCTTGCTGTCCAGCGCCACGCCGACCAGTGGGTTAGGTTTCAATTATCATTCCCTCGCCGACACTCGCATTGGCATTGTGGGAACCAGCTTTTACAGACTCGTTGCGCCATTGCCAACGATGTTTGATTCAATGCGTTGGAGCATAAAACTTGCGCCCATCGTCTGCGCCGAAATTCTTGCAGCGCGGTGTACTGTGGCGTTTCGTCGTCGGCCACGGGTGCCGGTTTGTCTGCGATCATCATAGTGTCACCCGCAGCGGCTTGTACTCTGCATAACCAAGACCTAGATAAGCTTTGGGACCATGTAACGAGACATTGCGTTTGCTGCGCTTGATGGCGATTTGCGCATTTAGACTATTGCCCTGACATCGCTGATAAGGGATAGCCAAGATAATAGCGGCCGCTATCAAGCAACCATTGCTAACATAAGTGTAATCTGTCTGAGCGTTGGGACGTGTGGCAAACTCTACCGCATGTTTTAACGAATAGCTGTTCGGGCTTTTCGGCGTGATGCGCTGCGCTACTTCTTGTTGTGATAGCCAATCGACGCAAAGCTGTACTTCGTCTAAGTGCTCAATCAAACCGGCGCGCCACTTAGCGTAAAGGTTTACATCGTCACTGAATCCGCTATAGGTTAAGCTTGGCTCGACGCGCCATATGTCCAGAATGTGATCTACTGTTATCTTCATAGGTTCATCCATGAGCGTTTGATTTCAGGGAAAACGACCAGGCTAGGCGTGTTAACGACTTGTTGCACCATCGGCTCTTCAAATGTGCCAAATTGCATAACGGCATCAACAACCATGCGTGTGGTTGGCTTGCGTAGGCCATCGGCTACAAACTGATTGATCGCATGGTTGGCTAACTCGTGAATCATGCGAACAGCGTCGCGGTGTTCGGCTGTCGCCTCGGTGCGTTGATCACGAACCTGTTGCGCCACTTCGGGAGAGCGCTTATAAGCTGCAACCTCATAGGCCAGGCGTTCAATGTCCTTGGGGGCCAAATCAGGATGCAAGCGCGCCAGGTGGGGTATACGCAGCTTGGCAAGCTTGGCAAAACGCCGCTCGATCCGGTGTTCTTGTTCAATGTCCTTAGCTGCTTTGGCCTCATCCATGCCTTTTTGCGCCCACTGTTGCGCAGACTCTAGGCGCTTATTCTCGCGTCGGCTAGCTGTCGTATAGGTGCGCAGGTTGGGAGCAATGGCGTCAATGCGCTGCCAGTAATCAGGCAACAAACTATAGGTGTATGCTGTGGTCACATTGGGGCGTGTGGCCTCTACAATGCCATGTTGCACGAGTTTGCGCAGCGCTGTGCGGATAGAAGAAAGCTTCTTGCCGGTTTCGTCGGCTAATTCCTGCGCTGTCATGTCGCCACAGCGCTTTGAGGCATCAATACAGCGTATGCCAGCTTCACCAAAAGAAGCGAAGGTGTAATCCTCTTTGGCTTGTTCCGGCGTGCTGTCGGTGGCTTGCGCAATGTCTTGGATGCGCTCACGCATTAATTTGGATGTGCCAATCAAGAACGGTTCGTCGGCTTTGCGGGGTGAATATTCGTTGACGATAGGTGTAGAATTGTCGTTTGTAGCAGATGGACCACCTAGTTTAGCATTAACAATCTTTAGTAAAGCATAGGTGGTCCATCTGCTCAAAACGGGGTTTTCCCACTTCAAGCGGACATAATAGGTATGATCGTCGTTGACCGTCACATCAAAGAAATTGACCATGCGTTGCAGACTGCGCACAAAGGTATTGGCTCCAACGCCAGCATTGCGCCCACCAATGCGCTTGCTCACACTTGCGCCAAAGCCGCCTACTTTCTCGTAAACGTCTAACATGGCGTCAAACACTTTGGTGTCTGTGGCGTCTGTCATGTATACCAGGTTGCCGTATTGATTCAGCGCTTTGAAGGCATCAGGGATTTGATCCTCAAACGAAGTTGAGCGCGCCCATTGGCGGAAGTCAGGGAAGATACCATTAATCAAAGTTTGGCGCGCTGTGGCGAAAACGTTACCAAACTCCATTTTGCACCAGATACTAAAAGGCGTCTGCCAGTGTGGATCATGCAACGGGTCATTGCCTGACCAATGTCGGCTGCGGTTGGTGGCTTCGTCAATCTCAACGCCCTTGCTATCTGGCTCACCTGGTCGGCTCATGCGGTCGCCTTGGTCGCTAAATCCGTACATGCGGAGTAGGTCGCGCACCTTGAAAGAGGCATTGAACAGGCTAACCAATGAATCATTTTTGGCTTGCAGTTGCGCAATGTCTAGCGTTGCCGCCTCTGTGGCCTCTGTGGTGGCGCTGTGCGCTTTCGTGTGCGTTGTGGTGGCCTCTGTGACCACTGGCACAGGTAGACACGCTTCTAGGCTGTTCAGGCTGTAGCGTAGGTCAAAATCGGTCTTAGTGAAGGATACAAGCGGGAAGTTTGGCGCGTACGCTTTTTTGTGGTTGATACTGCCCGGCAAGCGAAGCACCCGGCGAATATCACAGACGCCAGGGTCACCGCCAACAAAGGTGACCCAACGCTTTTGCAGATTAATAGCGCGCTTGCGATCCTCATCATTGCGCAGGATGAAAGGCGAATCAAAAAACCAGAAACATTGAAAGCCGCCACCAGTAGCCACAATTGCCGAAGGTGCCGGCGTGATCCGGGCCACGTGTGCAACTGCCAACGCCAGATACTTGGCTGGGTCGGTCTTATAGGCGGCTTTTTTAGCACTGCCTACAGCTTCATTGCGTAGGGCTGCATCCGTTGATTTGGCTTTGCCTGGGTCATTGCGTAGGGCCTCAAAGTGGGCGTCAATGTCTGCCTGGGTTGGCGTAGTAAAATCTTTGCCGTCAACATCAGCATACAGACAATTCAACGCGGCAACAGTTGAATTCTTTGAGGCAACAAACCGTTCAATGTAGGCATCAGACTTGCCGACATACTTAGCGCGGTCCTTGTCCGTCACGCGCACGGTCGTTGGGTTGACAGAGTAGTAAAGATTTTCTTTGCCGGTTGCCGGTGGCACTTTCAGCGGTTCGTCAGTGCTTGACCACCGCGTAACTGTTTTGTCGCCAGTTGCGCCAGCGGTTAGATCCTGGGTGAAACGATGGGCGCCACCACGATGGAGAATAGCAAAGAATTGCGCAATCGTTGCTGGTGTTGTTGCGACTGCCTGGCCAGGGTCCAGCTCGGTCAGCTCATCAAAGTCAATTTCGACAAGGCCAACTGATTGATCGCACGCCTCTTGCGGTGTGAAGTCCGGCGTATCAAACTCGGCAAGAATTTCGTCCGCCTGAACTGTTGTCATGGCGTTGATCGCCTGTTGAGTATAACCAAGTGCGCGCAAACGCATTTCCATGCGCTGTGTAAATACGTAGTGAATGGATGCGGTATTGCTCATTTCGCACCATCCAGCCAGCCACTATAGGCCATATAATTTGCGTGGGCTTGTTCGTTTTCGGTGTGGCTCTCGAAGCGCTCGAAGCATGTCCAACAAGTAAAGATTGGCCGTTCGTTGTTCAGTCGCCAGGCATCAACTCGCGCCGGTGAATTTGTCCACCCAAAGCACATTGGACACCGAATGAACGGAGCCGGTGGGATTGTAAGGTCAGTGGAAGAAATTAACTTGACATAATCTGTGGATTTTGATACAATGTTCATTGCCGCCTTGAGAAATTTCGTTTGTGTCTTGCCGCCGCTGCGCTAACAGCGGCATTTTTTTTGCCCGGAAACAGCGGCAAGACAGGTAAAATAAAAGACGCCTCTACGGTGGCAGCGAACCAGTAGAGACGTCTACGTTGATATATATACACCCTGGGTCAGTTTACCTAGGGTTAACCACGACTTGACAAGGGCAGAAACAAGGTGGTAAGATCTAGATTGCTTATTTCTACAGGAAAACATTACACGCTTGGTTCGCTGCCGTTGTGTTTTGTTTTTCCTAGTACCACGATAGAGTGCATTTGGTTCTCGACAAACCACTTGCGCTCTATTTTTTTGCCCTCACTACACTGGGATGGCTCACTCACATCCCGATAATTTCTCAGATAATTATAACATAACTCTCGTGTATCGGCAAATGCGAAACGGTTATCTTACAACCTGTGCTGCTTAACTTAAGGTTTGCGCCAGAATACCATGCGCTTTGTAAGGTTCCGTTAATCTGCGATTGGGTGGTACATTCACACCGAATCATTTTTGCATGTCAGATCATTGTCAACGATGTTCTAATATTCGTCAAACCCTTAGAGGGATTGTGCGCGTCCTTCACTATGCTATCATTTGTTATCATTTTATCAGATTTGCCTGCCTGTGTCTATACTCTAAAAGACTAAATTTTCTATATTTTAAGTATAGCCTCGCTTCTGAGCTTCTACCCAAAGAATTTCGGGAACGCGGCGACATCCCCACTTCTTTGATATAGCGTTTGCATGTGTTTTTATCGTGCCAACTTTTAAGTCCATCGACTTTGCTATTTCCGAGTAAGTTCTTTTTTGTGCTAGATGACTGGCGACAAGCTTCTCTGTTTTAGTTAAGTCGTCGTCAAGTGGGCGGATTTGAAGTTGCGCCACTTCCCTTGCCTCCTCCTTTATGCCGAAACGTCTATCAACCCATTTTAGTAGCTCGGCTTCTAGTCGTTCATCTTTAAAAGCGCCATCGCTAGAGATCTCGACACGTATTCTATCTGTGTTCATTTGAGCAAATGCTATCGTGGTCAGGCTTCCCGTGATTGGGAAATTAGGCGTTCCCTTTGGTGCCCAAAACACATATATGCTGCGCATAAAGGATGGCATAAAGGACGGCATAAAGGATGGCATAGGCTGCTCACTTCTTGGAGGGGATTGGGTAAATTCCAGCATTTTAGGTAAATCAAAAGTAGGAATTCGCATATGGATTAAATTTTCTACGATAGTTCCCCAATCATATTTTAGCCAGAATTCAAACAGATCAACGGTCATCCGCTCAATTGATAGACTAGTGACAATTTTCTCGGTCATGTTTATTCCTGTTCAATAGAATTAAGGTCTTGGAATAATAGCGGATTAATGGTATGTGTCCAAATGCAGTAAAAATTACCTTGTTGATCAACTTGAATAACACGCCAAATGTTCGGGGGTAACAAGTGGCGTGTTAACGGGACTATTCGTCAACGAAGCGCATCGGCGACGTAAAATTCTTTTGCACATCGTCAATATTTTGCTTTGAATAATGCAAAGTCATTTGCGGGTCAGTGTGACCAAGCTGCAAGCTTAGCGGCTGAACAAATCCTTCACCTTTGTTGCGTCTCAACCATTCGACCGCGAACAACCTGCGCAGATCGTGCGGGCCTTGAATCTTGTCCTCAAGTCCGGCGCGCTCGACTAGTGTTTTGACCACGGAATACAAAGCTTTTGCTCCGAGTCTGGCATTGTTGCGACCGCGGAATAATGGTCCAAATCGAAAACGTGTGATATGAAGATAGGCTTTGACGTGTAACCCGGTTTTGATGTCGAAAACGACTGTTCGACGTTTGCCACCTTTGCCACAACGAATGTCAATCTTGCCGCTTCCATCAGTGTTCCACGCAATGTCCGGTATATCGATGTTAACCGCTTCCATGCGACGAATTCCGGTGCCAATCAGGAGCGCTAGAATCGCCTTATTCCTAGCTGCCATGTTAGATTCACTCGCCACTCGGAACAGGCGGTTCAGCTCGGCGGGCGCTGGTAGGTTGCGCGGCTTGGGCTGCACGTTGATGGTGGGCAACCAATGACCATAATCTCGGTCCAGGTAATCGGCCTCATAGGACCATTGGAATAGTTGCTTGATGCGCTTGCAAACGGTGTCGATGGTGCCGGCCTCTAAGCGTTCACCCTGTCGGCTAGGCTGCGCTTCCATCCATTCAACGAAAGCGATCATGTCGTTCTTGCGCAAAACCCATTGCTTATCTGGGCCAACTTCTAGCCACCAGCGGCGTAAGTAGGCTAGGGCCAACGTGTAATCTTTAACGGTTGTTGGTGCAATGCGCGGCTTGCAGTCGGTCAAGTATAAGTCAATCAACGCCGGTAAATCATGGGCGTAAAGTTCCGGTTGCTGTTGTTTCAGATTGATTTTGCTCACGATTTCGCTCCCTCATAAATGATAGGTTCACTGTCTACGGTTACAACATTTTCACGACCTAGCCAACGCAGCAGGGTGGTGAACGCTGCCGGCACAATGAACTTGGCAACATCGGGTAGGGTGGTGGCCAGCGCGAACAGTGAAGTCATCACCACAGCGCCCAACACGCAAACCAAAATGTTACGCCACCATCCAAAACGATTGCCCACGATGGCGAGCGCACCGCACACGCACACGATCAATAGGACAGATGAACACTCAAACAAAAGATTTGTGTTTTCCATTTTCTCACTCTACCTCATATTGGCGGCACTAAGTTGCACCAAAAGCTGTACAGGACTGCATAAAAGGCTGTATAAGGTTGTACGTAGGGTTGCACCTCTAAGCATTAAAGGATGCACCCCTACGCACTAGACGAAGCATTAGACAGCTAGTTTAGCCTTGATTGCAATGAAGTTGCGCGGGTCCAACTTCTGGCTGGATAGCCACGCAAGCGCCGCCTCTTCGGTCTCATAGCGAACGGTATCCACGGTCCAACGTCGCGCCGCTGCGCTGTAGACGAACACAGGAAATAGGCGTTTGCGCTTCAGAAATTCCAGGTAGACGCGCACGATTTTGCGTTCGTCTTTCGACAATTGCGCCCGTGTTAGTCCCTCATTCCTACGGGGTTTGCCAGCGCTGCCCCACGGCACGAACACGCCACGCGGGATAAAGGTATTGCCCGACAGATGGCAGAATAGCCCGTTACCATCGCGCTTGTAGCAAAACCGGATGAATAACTCCATAGACTGTCTGATAAGCTCACAGCGGGCCATAGCGACGGTTTCGGCGTCAACTTGGTCGGGGGTGGTGCCGGCCACGCCGTAAGCACCAATCATTTCCGCAGCTCGCACAATAAATTTGTCGCTCATCACTTCTTGTCCTCAAATTGCGTTGGATACATAGCCCGTAGGCGGTGATACTGCTCTTTCTTCATCATATCGATGTAGGCGCTCATCTGTTGGCGATTCTGCGCTGCAGGCGTCTCTCTGTAGTCTAGGATGGCCAGCAGCGCAAACAGGACGCACCACTCCAAGCTAACAAACGCACTCCATAAGACGAATAGGGCGAACATCTGCCAAGTTGGCGGGTACAATTGAAAAAGGTACATGGCGCAAGCGGTCAACACTCCAAGGAATATAGTAACCTCTCGCGCCTTCATCGTCATTGCCTGCGCCCGCGTAATGGGCGTTGCTTCATACTTGACTACCTGCTGCACTGTGACGGGCATAGCGGCCGCGTACGGGTCGGTTACTGCTGGCACGCTGCGCACCGGTGGTAACACTTCACCCTGAACAGACCGCGCCACAGGTACATAGTTCTTGTACGGGTTACGCTTGATTAGTCCCTGCCGCTCTTGTTCCTCAAAGCTTACTGTTCGTTCGTCGTTAGCCATTATTTCGCCTCAATTCGTTTTGCTACCACAGTCGTGATTTGTTCAGCCGGTTCGATCACTCGCCACCGCTGGGGGTGTGATGGGCGTCTGGTCAACGCTGGCACCACAGTGACCAGGACCAGCAGGAATAGCACAGTGCAGATCACACCCAGCATAAAGGTGTCACTTAATAGAACGTCGATCATCATTTCACCCCTAGCATTCCGGCCTGATAGGCAACCAGCAATAGGAATAGACCGACGGTCAACACAATGAGCAACATTGACCCAAGCGCTGCAATCACCCGCACGCAGCCGGCTTTGGGCGCCACGGCGTCAACGGTGCGTGGAATGGCAGCTTGTACGATGTTGGCCGGGTGGCCGCTCATGCGAATACCGCCCAGCAGTGTCAAGGCAAACGATAGCCCGCCCGTAACTGGCATCCCTACCAATCCGCCAATCACCAAAGCCCAATTAAGTGGGCTTGCCATGCCACGGTTGATCGCATCGGTGCCGCTCTGGATGCTCTCTAATTCACGCACTTGGAGCGTGCCGCGGTCTACGGTGCTAGATGGGCTGTAGGAGGTCACAGCGCTGTTGTAGGTGCGGTAGGGCTTGCCGTGTAGGGTGATTTCCCCTCGGCTCGTGATGTCGTAACCCTGGTCATTGCAGCCAAAGCACAGGAATAATTTATTCTGCCAGTCAACGCCGGTGCGCCTGTGGTTGAACTTTGTGCCGCAAACGGTGCAGTTGACGTTCATAGCTCACCGCCTAGAGCTTCCAAGGCTGCTGTTGCGCACCGAATAACTGATCGCAAGTTGTTGGCAGCATCACCCGCCAAACGTCGTTGCAAAACTCGGTCGATGGTGCCGGCTTCGTCTAGCAGGCTTAATGTGGTCAAGGCACAATTGGCCTGAGCTGCTGTAACCTGCGCTTGACGTTGGGCTAGGTGGATTCTTTCTTGAATGGCGTTGCTCATGATAAAACCTCATTCAACTGACTCATTACATCGCTCAAAAATGTGGCGTCGTCATCGGTGTTGGTGGGCGTGCTTGTGGTGCGCTTCTCGATTCGCTCCAACGTTTTCAACGTTTCGATTTGCTGTTCTAGGGGCATCCGGGGCAACACTTCGCTGTAGATGATTTTCAGCAGGTATTCTTTGATTTCGGCCATCACCTTGGTCTGCTCGGCAACCGTCATATCCTCAAGCCTGCGTAGTGGTTGGCTCATTTCAGCACCGCCTGTTCACTGTGGCCGCTAAACCATGTTGCTTGCTGCGCCGGGGTTAAATCTGCCGGCAACCGGTCCAGAATGGCCTGCAGCCGTGCGCTGATGCGTTCAGACGTACTTATGGCTGAATCGATGGCTGATTGCTTTGTGGTCGTGCTGGTGGTCTGTAGCTTGTTCATTTTGCCACCTGCATCGCGGTCAACAGTAAAGCGATAAACAGGACGGACAGCAGCGCCAAAATGACGCTAGGCGTTGCCGCGAGAAGTTTGCGCACGTCGATGCGACGTTTGGCGCGGTGGATAGAGTAAGACAGGGATTTATACATTTTGCCCTCCGGGGCGTGTAGTAGGTGAAGGGCAAAATTAATGCCCAACACACGGATGAATGGTTGTCCGATGTTGGGCCATGCACTACAATAGATGTAGCACTATGCCCGATGGTTACGCATCGGCTTATGTGTTAGAGAATGCGATCAGGTTCAGAGCTGATCGCATTCTCGCGTCATAACATGGTTAATTCTTTGGCGGTCGGCCTCTAGGCTTGGGCCTGAAGCTTTTCACCTCATCAAACTTTAGGAACCACGAACCGCCGCGCATAATTGCTTGTAGGCGATTCTGTCCGATAAACTGTCTTACTCGTGCCGTTGAAACGCCAATTATCTGTGCGGCTTCATCGACGGTCAAGCTATATTCTGCCATCTCTTTAGGGTCCATTCCCTACACCTACTAGGCTAAATATTACGATATTGAAATATTATCTCACACTATCGACGGTCTGTCAATACGTATAGTAATCTCGTTTGCGTCAATTTGTCGGCTTTGCTATAGCGCTGTAGTCAGATATATACTTAATTCGCTACCACGTCGATTGTAGGGCTATTAAATGGCCTACAGTGTCATTTAAGCCCGTAGAAGCAGCCACAGACGCTACAGACAAGCCTAGAGGCAACCATGCAATTCAGACCGGCGGATATAGCGAAGGAATGCAAAGTCAGTGTTGGCACGGTGCGCAATTGGTGTACTGATTATGCTGACTTCCTATCGACTGGTGCCAACCCGGTTGATGGTGATCGCAAACTCAGCGAGACAGACTTGGAAGTGTGCAAGTATATAGCTGGCTTGCGTCAGGAAGGCATGTCAAAGCCACAGATTGTACTGCGCTTGCGTGAAACGTCATTTGGTACGATTGAGACAGGCAACCCCACAGATAAGCCTGTAGAAGCCATTCAAAGCCAACAGACAAGCCTGCAAGACGCTCATAGTGCCCCAGAGTCAACAGCGGTTCTATCAATTCAAATATTTGATGCTATTAACATGCAGAATCGCAAAATAGAAGCATTAGAGCGAGCTGGGCGCGATTCTGTTATAGTGTTTGGTATAGGCTTCATTGCTGCGTTGCTGTTCGTGTTGGTGGTCGTCGGGCTGGCTGTGCTGTATGGTGGATTCAGATAGGGATAGTTTTTATGCAATTAGAGTGGTCTGAATGGGTTGGTGATCTGCCGGCAACAACGGCTAAAACGGGCGACTATTTGGCATTGATCCAGCAGGTGACACCGGGACCAGAAACGGCGTACCGTAATCGTAGATATGAAATTCAATGGCGCGGCGAAACGCTGGTGATTGGCTTTTGCAATGGGACCGCAGACGCAGAAGCGATTGTCGATTTTATTTTAGCGCACAACATTGGCTAAACCGGCGCCGGCCTTATTGCTGCGCTACCGATTGCGCTGGTGATCGTGGGGCTTGCTGTACTGTATGGTGGGCTTCGATAACATTAACTCGCTTACGGTGCGGCTTACGGGATAGCGGTATACCCACGGGTGTGTAGGTTGAATTTTGTTGCCCATGGGCGACATTCAACTGCCCGCGGTATACCCACGGGTGTGTAGGTTGAATCTTCTCGCTCGACATTAGTTCTTGGATTGCCTTAATTTGGGCGCGCATAGTGGCGCGATTGGCGCTACCGTTAGCGTAGGGGAGGGCGGAGAGGAAGGACCGAAAGTGAGTTTCCGACCAACTAACTTTAGTTAGTTCCAAACTAACTAGGCTGTTTTTTTCTTGACTAACTATGGATCGATTTTTAGTTAGTCCCCATCTAGCCATTCCCCAGTATCACCCACGGGCGTGTAGGGTTAATTGAACCTTGCTACTTGTGTAACTAATTACACAAGTGATACTCACGTGCAATTAACAAGGATCTGTTTCTTGATAATAATTTGCCAAGAACTCTTGCTAATCCTGAATTAGCAATTGCTAACTGGTAAATGCTCGATTTACCTTGGTAAATTATTCTACTTTTGTAGATTCTGATTCTACTAAAGTTTTTTGAGTGACATCTACCAAAGAATCGATTTTAGTAGATGTCACTGGATGATCATCCAGTGACCTAAGGTGTATCCACGGGTGTGTAGGGTTAATCTATTAATTTTTCCCAAATGGGAATTTTTAATAGTTGCACCCACGAGCATGTAGGGTTAATTTTAGTCAATCTTTTTCAGACCTGAAAAAAGTTGTCAAAAGCATACCCACGAGCATGTAGGCCAATGTTAGTGGCGTACCAGTAGCGCATAGGCGAGGGGAACAATAAAAAACCGGCCATTACAGCCGGTTTTACTTACTTGTTTGCGTTACCTGTTAGAACGGGGTTAAGTTACTGTTCAATCCATCGTTGCGGGGAAATTACTTTACCTTCAACAGTGCGTTGCTTGTGGTTGTAGAAGAAGCTTGCACCAGGCTTTGCCACTCGGTAAA
>ERZ869929.975-NODE-975-length-11833-cov-10.817881_pt1 | contig 11833 bp, 11 predicted proteins | sample MGYA00579312_ERZ869929 | MGnify/ENA primary metagenome ERZ869929 (study PRJEB32216, sample SAMN09231818) | wastewater metagenome | place: USA: Maryland | collected 2016-08-09 | study: EMG produced TPA metagenomics assembly of the PRJNA472060 data set (Reclaimed... | reverse complement strand
GCGTAAGTTGGTGATTTATTAAAAAAATCAAATTAGTCCATTCAAGAATATAATATGTTTTATAACTGCGTTAATATTTTTTTTACGCCAAGTTTGCAACTAAATAGACACCGGCGTTGTCCTTGTGAGTTGAAAATTAATTTTCGCGAATTTTAATTACACTGACCCAAAAACCCAAATTAGCCCATTCAAAAACATACTAACTATAATATCCCTTACAACCGTGTTAATACCTTAAATCTTACTTACTCAAGTTAAATTAATTTTCATTTAAACAAATAAAAATATAAGGTATGATAATGTTATTGTCAAAGAAAATTTCGGAGTTCAAAGAGTTCCATAAGATAACTGATGATATAGACCAAGAATTCAAACTTGACGATGGTGGCTCGTTGTGGGTTAAGTGGGATGGGGGATATAAGATTTTAACACGAAAAAATCCAAACAAGTTTTTAACACTAACAACAATGAAATACACTAACAAATACGAAGCAAACTTATTGCGTTCCCTTAAGCTAATACCACCCAAACCACTCCCTAAAGCTGAAGCCCCGAAAACCCCAATCGATTTACAAACCCAAATAAACACTTTCAAAACTTTTCACAACATCGAGAATATACCACCTCTTGAAATATATAATAACACATTATCCGTCGAGTGGAATGACCTTTGGATTCCAGTTTCAGAGAAACATAAGAATAAACCTTTGGCCGTATCTACACTACGGAGAAAATTCGGTGAAAGCTTGGTACGACATTTAGGGATTACAATAGAACCACGTAAGAAGCAGCCAGTAATAAAGAAAACAAACCAACCATTTACCCCAACACAACCACAACAACCACGGGCTCAAGTACCGATGGAAGAACTAGCCTTGCTAGAATTACCAAACTCAGTCGGTACTTATCTAAAAAGTTTTGAGATGATAATTCCCCCTAATTATAACGACCCACTCGCTTTCCTGAACAAAGTAAAACCGATTATCTTAGAACAAATAACAAACCAACTGGCAGAACTAGGTGGGATTAAATACGGTTTAGGTTTTGAAATTCTACTACGTAAAGACAACATCAAAGCACCAGTATATACAGACCCACCAGCAAGATTCTACAGCAAACAATACGCAATTTTGAATACCGATGAAATTCAACTCGGTGAACGTTTTGCTCATCTCATTGAAAGCATAGAAAAACTAATACAAAATGGTTCAGGTTGGACGGTAGATTCACTAATGACTCTTTGGCTCGATATCGCAAAATATCAACCTTTGAAAGGCGGTTCTTATATTGAATTACCCAAAGCATTAAAAGACAAGAAAGCCATTGTGAATGTGAAAAATACAGATGATTGTTGTTTGCGTTGGGCTTTACGTTCTGCATTGTTTCCAGTAGAAGCGCATAATGATAGGCCTTCAAGTTATCCAGAAGAAGATGGACTTAATTTCGAAGGTATTGTTTCACCGACTCCTATATCACAACTTGAGAAGGTTGAAAAGAAAAACAATATTGCTATCAATGCATATGGATACGGAGGGGGGAAAGTAATAATCCATAGAATAAGCAACCAACCACCTGAAGTACGCAGGATAAATTTAATGATAATAGAAGAAGAGGAGAAGAAAGAAGAAGGATTCCATACTCACTACACTTGGATTAAAAACATGAGCAGACTTTTATTTAATCAGACTAAGTCAAAGTATAAAATATATTTCTGCGAAAGATGCTTATACAGCTACACAAGACAAGATTTACTCGACCACCACATCATAGATTGCAAGGGTATCAACGAACGCGCCATAACCATAGAAATGCCTAAGGAGGGAAAAAACACGGTAAAGTTCAAGAACCACAAAAATCAACTCAAAGCCCCTTGGGTAATATACGCTGATTTTGAAGCCAATACCACCAAAATAGAAGGACCCATGAATAATCCTCAACAAAGTTCAACTCAAAGAACTCAACTACATGAAGCGTGTGGATTTGCTTTCAGAGCAGTACGTAGTGATGGAAAATCAATTGGCCCCATTGGATATAGAGGTCCTAATACCGTTAAAGTCTTTTTAGAAAAACTACAAGAATGTGAAAAAATCATAAGAGAATCATTAGAGCAAAGACAAAAAGGAGTACATCTAACAAAAGATGAAACAATAAAACATAATGCAGCTACAACTTGCTGGATATGCAAAGAAGACAATTTTGGGGAAGCTAACAAGAAAAAAGTATGTATGGCGCAACAAGCGTGGTGTCTTAGTTGCGCTCATAAAATTCTCGGTCATAAATCAATACCGTTTGAAAAAGCTAGCGAAGAATTCAAAAAATCAACCAAATGTGGGTATTGTAAATCCGAGTTTTCACAAACATATAAAGTTCGAGACCACGACCACATAACAGGAAAGTATCGCGGTGCTGCTCATTCCAATTGCAATCTTAAATTACGCATAAATCCGAAGGAAATAAATATCCCAGTGGTGTTTCATAACTTGCGTGGGTATGACTCTCATTTGATTATGCAACATATCGGCGAAATGGAACAAGAAATTACATGTATTCCTAACAATCTAGAAAAATACATCTCGTTCTCACTCGGCAAATTAAGATTCATAGACAGCTTCCAGTTTATGCTAGCCTCCTTGAGTAAATTAGTAGAATCAACCGATAAAAAAGCATTGAAATTCACAAAAACAGGACGAACCGACCAAGAGTTTGAATTACTACGCAGAAAAGGTGTTTACCCCTACGAATACATGGATAGCTGGGAACGCTTTGAAGAGAAACAATTACCATCTATTTACAATTTCTACAGTAAGTTAACCGATGAAGGAATAACCAAAGAAGACTACGAACATGCTCAAAAAGTATGGGAAGTTTTCGGCTGCAGAAACATGGGTGATTACCATGACTTATATCTCGCAACTGATGTGAATTTGCTAGCCGACGTATTCGAGAATTTCAGAGAAGTCTGCCTAGATAATTATGAACTAGACCCGGCTCACTATTACACAAGTCCCGGCTTATCATGGGATGCATTGCTAAAGTCGACAAAAGTAGAACTAGAATTACTAACGGATTATGACATGCACTTGATGATAGAGAAAGGTCTAAGGGGTGGAATTTCAATGGTATCAAAAAGATACGCCAAAGCAAATAATCCGCTAGTAGCTGGATATGACCCTTCATCAAAAAAGACTTATATTCTATATCTCGATGCTAATAACTTGTATGGATGGGCTATGGTTCAACATTTACCAACGGGTGGATTCAAGTGGGATGAAAATGTTAACACCTCAGAATATCTTGAGAATGTACTACAACTAAAACCAACTGCAGAACGTGGCATCATACTCGAAGTTGACTTGGAATACCCAAAAGAATTTCACGACAAACACAATGATTACCCATTAGCACCCGAAAGTTTAGTGGTACAAAAAGAATGGCTGTCGGAATACCAAAACGACATAATCGGAGAATCCAGCCTTAAAGTGAAAAAGCTCGCACCTAATTTAAATGACAAAACAAAATATGTGCTACACTACAGAAACCTACAACAATACATCAAAGAAGGAATGCGCGTTAAAAAAATACATCGAGCAATTTCATTCGACCAATCAGATTGGATGGCGGCTTATATCAACAAAAACACCAAATTAAGAAAGCAGGCCAAATCAGACTTTGAAAAAGACTTCTTCAAACTAATGAACAATTCAGTCTTCGGCAAAACCATGGAGAATCTACGCAGGCGAATAAACATACAACTCATCAAAGGAGAAAGCGATGCGAAAAAACTAGCAAAGCTAATAGCCAAACCATCCTATGCTGGACGAAAAACATTCAGCAACAACCTAACAGCAATACACATGCACAAGGATAAGTTGAAACTAAATCGTCCTATTTATGTCGGAATGTGTATTTTGGATTTAAGCAAGATATTGATGTATGATTTTTACTACAACGAGCTCAAGAAACAATACGGAGATAATTGTCATTTATTATATTCAGATACGGATTCATTGCTCTTGTACATTGAAACTGAGGATATTTACAAAGATATGCAACAAAATGCTGAAACGTATGATACGAGCAACTTCAATAAAAAACACTATCTGTACGATGAAACCAACAAAAAAGTGCTCGGCAAAATGAAAGACGAATGCGGTGGCACCCCAATAAAAGAATACGTAGGACTTAGACCGAAAATGTACTCAATCATAACTGAAAATCAATCAATCAAAAAAGCAAAAGGCGTAAAAAAATACGTAATAAAAAAAGAAATCACGCACGAAAATTATAAACAGTCTCTCTTCAACAAAGAAACTTTCCGCCACGAAATGAATATGCTAAGAAGTTATGACCACCAAATTTATAGCATCCACATGAATAAAATATCACTATCTCCACTCGACACAAAACGTTGGATTGCCAACGATGGAATTAATACATTAGCATACGGTCATCATAGAATACCCTTAGGTGGCAATTGAGTATCTTGTGGGACAACCATCAATTCTTCTCTGACAAATCCACGTTTAGCCGCGTTATGCAAATAATACATTGTAGGTTCATTACCAAGTATCTGTTTGATGTCATAAGTTTCTATAGACCAAATAGGGTCAGTCGCTCGTCTGCGTTCTCCGCCTTCTAATTCTCCAGGTTGATATAAATAACGCACTTTCACGTCAGGAGTTAGAACATGTTCTTTTTGTTTTGATGGCGCGCTGGGACGAACTACTACTTGCGTTAATTTAATAGCTTCTACAGGCTTCATACCAATTAATCTTGTGGACTCATTATTCAATGCCTTGACAACATCTGACAATCGAGCAACCCATTCCGTGCTTCTTGCATTACTATCTCTTGCTTCCAACAATATTTCTCGAGCGTATTGATAACCGAATAATCTTTCAGCCAAAGTGCGATTAAATCTTTCAACAATTCCTTGAGCCCTGTGTAATCCAGGTTCACCTCTTCTGATTTTTACTTTTTTTAACTCCATAAGTTTATTCACAGAACCCATGAATTCTCGCCCCGGGTCAACTTGTAATAGTTTAGGCCATGTTAATTTTCTGCTGTATATCTTAGTGAATGCCTTGGCAACTTCGTCAGAGTTTTTAGTTGTTAGAGGCTCAGCTTCTTTATATCTGCTAGCAACATCAACTACCGTCAACGCATATTTATATGTTTTACGTTTAAACTTATCATGCGGCAAGAACAACAAATCAGCCTGATGTACTTCATTAGGAGTTGCGATGTTAAATTTTGGTCTAGGAACATATTTAGGAGCGGGCAAATAAATCTGCCAAATTGTTTGTTTCTTGAGCCAGTTTCTTGCTGTATCCTCATCAACCTTTGCAGCAGATGCTAACTTCTTGATGGCTGAGGCACCACGCCAATAACCTTTTGGACTGTAATATATTTTTTTTAGATTTGAAGACATATATTAATATATATTATGAATCCTAAAAATTGCCGATTATGCCATGCAGAACTAGTAATAGTGGACTACACGCTTATGTGTTGGGAATGTGGGTTGATTGTCAGGGAAAATTTCGAAGAAGAACATCATCAACATGTTTCAAATTATAAACCCGGTTTACACTTTCAAACAGCTATTAATTGCATTTTTGGAGAGGAGATGATTACTGCAGCTCTTGGGCAAGCTATTAAAGATGTAAAAAAAGAGCTAGATGACGCTAATAAGAATTTAAGAGAATCAGGAATAACTCATTGCGAATATAAACTTACAAACATAGAACACGTTAGATGGGTGTTAAAAAAAATAGGACGAACAAAATATTACAAACATGCGACCGCAATTTTGAGAGAAATTAGTGAAATAAATCCACCCGATATTCCTTATAATTTTCGAGTGTATTGCAGGCGAAGATTTAACGAAGTACACAGAGCATACATGAGGTGTTTTAACAAACCTAATTCTGCGGGTTATGGGTTTATTATTTACAAAATATTTGACGGGATTCTAACTGATAAAGAACACAGAAGAATACTGGATTTTATTCATCTACCGTTGGCGACTACTCTTGATAAACGTAATGAAGAATGGAAGATTATTTCTAAACATCTTTCTTGTTAGATTTAAAATAATTATAAGCTATGAAACCTGATACTAATAACCCCGCGGTCATGAACATAAGTTCTCCAGTTTGTATCGTTGATAATTGGTCAGCGTCTAAATAATCTTGCAATTGAGGTTCAGGTCCGATTGAATTTAAATTCATAGTTAGACCCGTTAGTCTATAATATTCTTGCATAGCATCATCGACGTTTCTGAATTGTTTTTCAGAGTTGGCTTCTTCTTTCAATTTGTTGTTAGCATAATCTAAATATTTTAACCTTTGTTCATTCCACTCGTCTCTATCGAATTGTAATTTCTCAATCGCTAAATCATGTCTTTTGCGTTCTGCATCGCTAGAAAGTTTGCTGAATATAAAGTTGCTACCTGTAAATGCTAAAGCATTAGTTAACGCCCCTCCAACCATCATTACTAAAGTTGCCATTTATATATAAGGAATTATTTTTTAAGGAGGTTTTGGAGAGATGCTATCTGGAATAATCTTCTGTTTAACAAGCCATGATTGTGCCATCTCTGCGACAAACACATTCAATGCAAAAATACCTACATCTTTAACATCAAGCTTTCCAAGATTAGGAGGTTTAATCTTGAGCAGTTTCTCTTCAGCCATAACACTAGCAAGCACTAGGCCAGAAATAACAGCGGAATGGTAAGCTCCATCTATTAGTGATTTTTCCATTTCTATATATAAGGAATATATTTTTTTTACATTTTATCAAACTCGTTTATAGTAGTAGCAGCTTGAATAGTAGGCTGTTGAACCTCAACGGGTAAATCCCTCGTAGTAGAGGGTTGAATCTCAGCAGGTCTGCTCCATAAGTATAACCCCAAAACAAGAGCACCTACAGAAATAATGAGTGGGGCCCGTTCAGTGATTTGGATGGTGATGTCTTTCTGCTTAGGTTTGGTTTCAACAATCTCATCATTTATAGGATTCGTTTGCTGCCTAGCTTCAGCAATCTCTGCCTTAATTTTTTCTGTGTTCTTCTTGTTAAATTCTGCTAGCCTTTTACCAGCGGCTACACGATTGGGGTTTTTAACTTTAACTCTAGTTTCGGTTTGCATTATCTCGGGTGTTTCTTGGTCGGCCATTATATATAGGATGATTATTTTTTTACTCAAATAATTGACTAATATTACTCAAGTCTTACTCAAGTAATTGACTAACATTACTCAAGTAATTGACTAACATTACTCAAGTCTTACTCAAGTACCTGCAAGTAATTGACTAACATTACTCAAGTCTTACTCAAGAGCCAGGTTATTCACTAATACTCTCGGCATGTTCCACAACACTAGGGGTAATCTCAATACTTTTAATATGACCACTCGTAAGTAGCCCCGCTGTAAGTGGTGCTAGTAAGTGCCCATAATCATGATATAATTTACAAGTATATGTACTAAGTGCTAGATTTATCACGGGGTTTTCTATCAAACTCTCAGACAACTTATCAGCCTCAACAAGAATACATTTACCCCTAGAAATAGAAGGAACCAAAGTACTAACAAGGGTAGTATAAGCACAGCAAATAGTACTCTTAAGCGATTTAGTCATCACGCTGCCTATGTACACTTCATAGCGTGAATACAACTTCAACAGTTCTTTATCATCTAAAGCTTCAATTTCTGACACGGAAATATTCTTACCCAAATACAGCTTAGAATTACCACTAGCAGCTACACCTATCAATCTTTCTCTATGACCTTGCAAGTCAACTTGTTCTTCAACCGTGGGTTGTTCCAGTTCTTCTAGATTATCAAGTAATTTATCGATGTCCATATACTTATTCATATATATTTTTATCGAAAGATATTTAACAATCAGCCACGTTGAAATTACTATAATATGTATATTAGCGATGAAACCTGTAATCTCAAATAAGTTCATATATATATCTATCTAATAAATTTATAACTAGTAGGCTGTTGCATAATCAACAAGAGTTTTGAGTACTCATGGTTAGCCAATAAATTACGCATCTTATTTCTTTCATCCTGACTAGGAATAACATCATTTTCTCGCAACGCACTTTCGAAGCTATCACGGTCTTTGCAGTAGAATAAAGCCATCCATTTTATCTGCACTCTGAAGTCTGTCAAGATTGAATTATATTTCTGCGTTAAAATCCAGACTGAACAATTTAAGTGTCTACCGCTGAATGCTAGTTTAGTAAGCATCTTGTTCTTTGTCTTTATATCATTCATGCCAGCGCAATCATCGATAATAAATAGAACCGGACTTTTATCCATCATACCAATCGTTTCATACTGAATTTTAAGACATCTGTCAAGCCCGCCGAACTTCTCAACATCATCTATAAGGAATATGTTTTCATCATTCCATAACCATTTATGCGCGTGATAAGTTTCATTCCACTTTAGCGTTGGGCAAATTATAATAATGTATTTGAAAAAGCTACGTTCTTTCTTGAGTAAATTCAACATGAATTCTGTTTTACCGCAAGAGGTTGCCCCACATATTATAGCAGCGTGTGCTCCTGGTACAAACATTATATATTAAACGTATATAATTATATTTTATAAACATGGGAAGCAAAACTAACAAGAACGGACTAAGGTTTGAAGTAGAAACAAATTTGATGGGCCATAGTAAATTAGTATATGTAAAGTTTCACCCTCAAGAAGATAGTCCCATATTTATCGCTGCTCCTAAGAACAACCTAGATAAGTATATGATTGCGCATCGTCAACGCGCTAATGTTGGTGATGGTCATGGATGTAAGAAACCCGATGAGTGCTATATCAATGAAGCTGCACGCATAATATTTATCATCGAAAAGAAATTTCAAAACTGTTCAGGGTCGGCGTGTGAAAAGATTCAAACAGCGGAGTTTAAAAGATGGCAATATTCTCAAATGTATCCGAATTATAAAATAGTATACATCTATTGTCTATCCAGTTGGTTTAAAAAAAAATGTAAAAAAGAACTAGAATACTTAAATCTTATAAATGTGCCCGTGTTTTTTGGCGATGATGATAATTACAGGGAATTGATTATTGATTTTTTAGTAAACTATACTATCTAGTCTTCCATTATTAAAGTTGAGCTGGGCATCTTGAATATAATAAACATAAGCGGTTAAGTCCCCCGCAGTTTCAACCTTCTTATCAATTTGTATATGTATAGATTGATTGCTTCCTTCAATCTTCCTTCCGGTTCCATGAAGACTGTCGTCATCGGTACTTCTCATATCTAACCACAAAGCATATTTATTAGTGGCGTAATCTTCTAGTTTTACATCCGCAAGTTCTGCTTCCTTAAATACATTTGCATTGGTACGATAACGACCATCGGCGAAATATTTTCTGATTTCGCTGAAATGATTCTGAGGTTTCATACCGCTCGAGTATAACTGATTAGGTTTTCCAGCAAGCGTTGTTAAAACATTAGTAATCTTAGGATTATAGAAAGTTTCGGAGTCCTTAGCAAAATCAAGTTTAGGGTCGACGAACAACACAAGAACTCCTTTCATGGATTTGGCTAGCGGTGCGATGGATATGTTTAATAGCCTGTCTGATTTATTCAAACCGATTTCTTTACCAAGAACTACATTGTCATATAATACCGTGAATTTACCCTTTTGGAGATTCTGTAGCGACATTGCAAGTTCGGAAGATGTTATTACGTCAAATTCCAAATTTATATCCGAAATTGTATAAGTGCTTGCGTCATCGCTGGAAACGATAACGTTTTTATAATCGTTAAATGTAAGATGATATGATAAACGGTCTTTAAGCTCACTTTGATAGAAAGGCATATGACTTTCAAGAATTTCAAAATCTAGAGGAATACTAAATTGGTTGCTAAACATTGTGCCAAGGGCGATATCCTTTGCAACTGTACCCTTGTCGCCAGCATTTATTCTATGCTTTAGTCCAGCCTCAGATTGAATACCTTGATACGCCGCATTACTTCTTTCATCGGTTGTTTTCCATAAGTCTTGATAACAGTAAAAGACATTACTGTCATTCAGCGTGAAGACCTCCTTACTTTCCAACTTTACGGCAATCTTGCTGATGATTGAGCGACCTAGATTATTAACAATTGTGGCATTGGCGTCCGTCGAATTAAGCTCTATCTTGAATGTTAGTTTTGTAGTTCCAGGAACAACAACGTCATCTCTGCCTATGTCTGGGAAAAGCACGTTGAGAACTCCTCCAGGTTTAATAGTGCTAGCGTCATGAGTGTTGGTTATTGTTTGGCGAATACCTTTAACTCCAGCTGGTTTTCGCAGTTTTCTAGTGGGATTAAGTTTGAATCCGTATTGCGTTGACATTTTATATATATATATATTATATAAAATAATGGCAGATTTTGAGATGGACCAACTTGACGGAATATATCCCGAGAGGGGTTATGATGAAGAATATGACATATCCCCGAATGAAGCAGAAACGGAGTTTGACGGTGAACATCCTGAATGGACGTCAAATGAGTTGCCTGATACAGTTGATAACGAAATTCAGGCAATAAACAATCAGAAAGCAAAAGAACTCTTCTATGAAAGCATTATAGCCCTGGGATGGGAAGTAGATTTAGATGCCGCGCTTAATCATGGAATGATTTTTGAGGAAGACCCAAGAACCAAACATGTTTACGTTAAATCCACAAGTTTTGGGGGCAAAGCAGAAAAGACACAGCTAACCACTAGAAGAAACCCCAAACAGTTTCTTTCATTAAGTACAATTGCGGCAAATACTAATGTTAGTTTCGTTAGAGATGTACTCGGAGTTGAAAACTATACCGGCAGAGCAAGACCGAGATTACCATCACAAGTTATTGATGCGGCAACCCAGGGTAGGGAAGACATACCTATCGTTGAGAATATACCGCTGTACGATTTATCCACTACAATCATAGATGTGCAAGAAGACCTTATAAAGTTCACTAATGAAATAGGTGTCAATACTAACATCGATGACCAAGTACTACGTGATGTGGGAAGATATAATCAACAATTAAATACAGTGCGGGGTCAAATAGAAGCGGCATCTATTAAAATTAATGAATATGATGATATGATTGAACAAGAAAGAGAAAACTCGGCGGCTGATATAACTGAAGAGGAGAAGGAGCGTAGAACAGAAAGAATAGCGGACTTGGAAGCTAAGATTAAATTCCAGAAAGAGAAGATTATTGGTCCCCTTATACCACAGATAAACAATCAATTTGAAAGCATCAGACAGACGTATGACAAGATAATTGGTGGTGAATTAACGTTGGGTGAAAAAATCCGTACATTGTTTCGTGAACAAGGAATCACTATTACAGCTATTATAACCGCGATGGGTTTCGTAATCGATAAGATTGTATCCTTAATCATTGCTGCTACAAGAACAACCACATCAGCTATCCCACCACCAAAGCCTAAGCCACCAGGACCTGAACCCGGTCCAGGTCCATCACCAGGACCAACTCCAAAACCTGAACCAGGAATCAGAGGATGGATAAAGCAACAATTACAAAAAATTGCGAATCTATTATTAAAACTTGGTGATAAATTATTAATAGCACTACCAGGAATAATTGGCAGTGTAGTTGCTTTTATTCTTAAAACAGCATCTGCAGCAGTTGGCTTTGTAGCTGAGAACTTATGGATGCTTATTGTTGCTATTGGCGGGCTTATATACACATGGATTAATTCAGAATCCATAAAGAGAAAACCCCGATAGTAATTCCTCCGACGATTCTTAATAATAATTTGTTCTCATCATGAGTAAGGG
>ERZ869929.974-NODE-974-length-11841-cov-3.937977_pt1 | contig 11841 bp, 12 predicted proteins | sample MGYA00579312_ERZ869929 | MGnify/ENA primary metagenome ERZ869929 (study PRJEB32216, sample SAMN09231818) | wastewater metagenome | place: USA: Maryland | collected 2016-08-09 | study: EMG produced TPA metagenomics assembly of the PRJNA472060 data set (Reclaimed... | reverse complement strand
CTTTGGAAGTAATGGTGTTCTTGAGACAGAAAAGCTGTCAAAAGAAAATGCAGTTGAGTTTTTTAGAATGTGGGATGAACTTCATGCTTCAGAAGTCGAAATAGACTTTGGCAATAAAATCCTTCTGTCTGAACTTAAACTCGCCGGAAAGATTCCATCGGCTTTAGAACTTGAGGTTTTGGAGCCACTGATTGAAATTGATATAGAAGAATAATCCACTCATTCATACCTACTCCTGGAAATACAATGTCGCCAAAGGATATGAACCAAGAAGAAAAACAATTGCTAAATGATGTAAGGGTTTTACTTAATTCAAGGTTTCTCAAAGGTGTATTAGGCATATTTATGCTTATGCTTGGTGCTATTACATTCTTTATTCAAGGAATGTATAGTGAAATGCGAGAAATCCGTGTCATCAACGCAAGCATGATGGTCACAACGGCTACACTTGTAGCCGAAATGACATCTGTAAAGCGTAACGATGCACGTCAAGATTCAGCCCTTACTCAACACGATGCAAAGTTCGATAAATACGATGAAAACATTAAAGAGTTTTATCGTCGTTTTCCATCATTAAGGAATCAATAAATGAATCGTCTCCTTGAATTCTTTCAAGAAAACAGTGGTCGTATGTCAAATATGCGACTCAACAGCACGTTGGTTGTATTGGCAGGTATTCTTGCTCCATATGTACTTGGTCTTACGCTTGAGAGTGCTGGATATTCTGTCACACTTATCACCCTTGGTCTTGGTGGTAAATACATACAGAAAAAGGTAGAGAATGGACAACCGCAATCTTAGTCTTATTCTCATCGGTTATGCTATAATCATCTCTGTTTTGTATTTTTCTAAAGAAACTAAAACTGCTAATACAGTAGTTAATACAGAGTATTTTTATGATAGCATACCTTATCCAGTTCCTGGAGAACCAGTTGAACTTATTAAGGTTGAGCGTTACTATGATACAACCGCTTTTAATAATGACCTTGATAGTGCTTTAAAGAAAAATCCAGATACATTGAAACAGGTTGCTCGACCATATACAACCGAACACAAAGATACGAATTTCTACATTCGTGTGACTTCACACCCGTTGAAACAGTCTGCTACACTTGATAGTCTGTGGTTTGCAAAAATGGCTCGTCTTGATTCGGTCGTCACAAAAACAATAACAGAGTATATTCCTCAGCCATTCTATGATACATTTTTGGCTGGATTTGCAACAGCAATCATTTCATTACTTATTATCCTCGGAGTTCTTTAATGGGAAAGTATGTTATCTATAACGCAAAAGACCCTGACCAACTTCTACGCGTTAATCTTGATATTGAAAATTCAAATTTGGAGATTGAGAATAGTGCTGGTCAGAGTCTTGTGCTTGGCAGAGACCCAAGTTATAAAAACTATATTTTCCACGATGATTTGGACGGTACGTTTTCTGGCGCAGAGGTAAGCGATAAGTTGTTTATTGCTGCTGGCACGCTTAATAATACATATATTCCATCAATCTCCAGTGGGATTAAAGCATATGGTCAATATGGTGTAATCACAAGCACTACAAACCAAGCAGCACGCTTTCAATCACACGCTATTAATAGTCCTGGCACAAAACCAAGTGGATATGTTCTTCCTATTGTAAGAATGAAATGGAAGTGCAGAATGTGGCTTCCAGATGATTCACTTGGTAATTTCCCAAAGTGGTTTGGCGGTCTGTTTGGTGATAACAACGTATCAATAGGTGCATATTTCTACGGTGGTGGAACGACTACTCGCGCTTTGAGTTGCACTACCAATGGTACTACTACGTTAGCATCTTCCGCATTGTTTACTTATGCTGATATTGGACGTACTGTGACTGGAACGGGTATTCCAGCAGATACAAAAATTGTTCGCTTTGTGTCAACAAGTAGTGTTATTATGAGTAACGCTGCGACGGATTCAACCACTGGAAATCGTAATTTTGCAGACGCAGGAACATGGCATTTCTGCACATACAATGCTACTGATGGATTGCAATATGTTGATACTGGTGTAGCAAACACTGTTGGCGCATATTACAAACTTGAATTTATCTCTGATGACAATGACGGAACAATTCTTACGCCGTATATCAATGGAACAGCATATTCGCCACTGACATTGCGAGCAAATGATTATGCGCTTGGTCTTGTGAATATGGCAGGTGTTAAAAACTCTACATCAGGCAATCAAGCGTTTGGTCTTGATTACATTACATTTACTTTCCCTGACAATAGGTAATCAGTATGGCTGCTCTTTCAAATATAACTGTTCAGAACAAAATTGATGAATTGGCTTCAAATTCATTCATCGGTTCGCTGACAAATGCACAGTTTTTCCAAATCATCAATAACGTCTCTCAGCAAATAGCAAATCTGTATAATAAAAAAGATGCAGATTACTATAAGCAGAACAATGTTGGAAGTGACTTCGGTGATGCTATTGATTCTGCATACACACAATCTGCCAGTGGTTCTGTTGGCTTTGTGTGTCAAAAAGAACACAACACACTTGGGATTGATAGTATAATCGGTGTTCAGGTATTAAACACCGAAGAGGTTCCCTCGATTGTTTCTGACTTTATAGTGCCTACCGACATATCTTCTTTGTTTGGGTATATCAATGACGCTAACGCGCCTGAAGTAGCATTATCAGTGGCAGGCAATTTCACGTTTGTATTCATTAACACTGGATTTGCGCCTTACGACCCAACGGTTAAGTGTGCTGTATTTTACTATCGTAAAGTTACTGCGGTAACGGCTACATCTGACCTGCTTGATATTCCTTCTGAAGCAAGCAATCTGTTGTCGTTGATGTGTGTCAAAGAAGCGCAAACGCTAAACGGTGTCAATCCATCGCGAGACATTGTTCAACAAATCAATCAAGAACTTGATAAACTTGAGTTAATATGAAATTAACATATGAAGATATTGTTTCTCAGGTTGCTCGGAAACTTGGGTATTCTGGATTCGATTCGTCACTGAAGTCAGACTTGCGTTTAGCAATTAGGTTTGCTGAAGAGCAACTCTACATCAAATCTAATCTCAACAAGCGCGAAGAGACGTTTAGCGTTGTTCCAGATAAAGAACGATATGAGCTTCCGGTTGATTTCAATGAACCATGTCAATTTATCTTTAAAGATACTTCTGGCAATAAACTTGAAGCAATCAATGTTCCATTTGAAACTTTGTTAAAATCCAAGATACCTGCAAACGACCAAACAAACGAGGTGTTGAGTTCTGATGAAATCCGTATATCTGGTAATGAAATCAATGACATACAAGAAGACCAGATGTTCCGTGATAAAATCATTTATTCTGTACATTTCACTGATGGGTTTTATCAGTTGGGTGTCAAGCCACCGTTTACCGGCACTTGCACTATGTATTATGGTGCAATACCGATTGATGATGTATTTGCGAATCTTAAGCGCACACCTGCGCTTCCTGAGCACTTCCATCCTTTCGTGATTTACGGTGCTACTGCTTACATGGCAGAAACAGAATCTGCCAAGAAGTTCCGTGAAAAGGATTTTGATACTGCTAACTTCTACCGCAAACTTGGACAAGAAATGCAGTCGAAGTTTGATGGACAGACAGATGAAGTGCGTGCATCTGCAACAAAACAGGCAGAACCTGGCACAATTCGTTCTTTTATGTGGTATGATAATCCTCGCAAGTATCGTTCAAGACGTTGAAAAAATTAAAAAATTTTCGACGAGTAACTTGACTTTCGGAAACAAATGTATTATATTTGACAGTCGTCTCGTCCAATTATTCCCACCGTCAAAAATTTCAACAAGATGGACAACAAGACCCTCAATACTTTTAATCGAGGTTTCATAAGCGAGCTCGACATGGACTCTCCCAAGATTCCAGACGACGCTCTTGCTGATTGTCTTAATGTTGAAATCAACAACCCTCTTCTTGCTATTGGTACTGCTCTTGGTGTTGATACTGATATTGTAGTTCCACAATACTCAGGAAGCAGAAGTGTAGCAATACGCAGATGGTCAGTCGACCAACCATCAAAAAAAGAAATTACAACTCTTATCCGAGCAAGTTCAAATCTTCTTCTTTATTCTGAAGATTTTGAAATGACTGCTGGATGGACTTTTACTGCTGGTGGTGCAACATTAACTCCAAATTCAGGAGCTGCCCAAAAGCGTTATTACGATTATCTTACAAATATATCGAACACAACCAAGCTTGAACAGACTGTTACCAATCTTTCTGGAACATATGTCTTTTCTTGTTTCTTCAGAAAAGAAACCCCTGGGTCACTTAATGTTCGTGTCACACTTGATGGGACTTCTACAACACAGACAATTACTGGATTTGCCGGTTGGTATCGCGTGGAAGTTACAAAAAGTGGTGTAAGTGCTTCTTCGGTAGTTGCTATTGATTTTCCAAATGCAACCGGAACTGAAGATATGCGCATTTGGGGAGCACAACTTGAAGTTGGGGCGACTGCAACCGGATATGGTTACACGGCAAATTACAGTACTCCCTATTATTTCTTCATGTACCCATATTACAATGGCAGTGCTTGGGTAGATGATTGGATGGAGCTCAACGAGTTTCGTTGTGGCAAAGTTACATCTGTAACTGCGACAACTATTGTGTCTACCAACTTTGGAGAATCAAATGATTACTTCAATGGATGGGATTTGCAGGAAATTGGCACGAATGCTAATGGTGGATATGTAGCAGATTACGTTTCTGCTTCCGGCACTTTTACCGTAAACGATACTACTGGTGTTGCTGGAAATGATTTTATCATTGTTTCAAGAATGACAAATCATCAAAACATTATTATTAACTCCACTACTGTAACAGAAGAAAACATCAATTTCAACGAATATGTCAAGACCCAAACGATTGGTCTTGGTGTTGGATGTACTCCGGTTATAGTTGAATATCTAAGCAAGACGTTCTTTTCTACTTCTGCGAAACCATTGGCTTTCAGTGGATTTATAATCGAAGCAGAAAATCTGTATTACGATTCAGCATATACTGATACATATGCTGGTGGAATTGATGTTGGTATTTCAGGCGCAGGTGCAGGTTCAACAATCATGATTCCTGCAGGTGTATATACTTATTTTCTTGTAGCAGTTGCTGATGGTCAACGATATTGCATAAAGAAAAGTACTTTTACAGTACTTTCGACTTATGATACTATCAGCATGAACCTGTGGATTTTTGATGCAGTTATGGCTAAAAGAATAGAAAAGCTGGAACTGTATTGGATTCCTACGGCTGGAAGTACATATGAGCCCGATGCAGTACTTCAATATGAATCGTCTTTACTGACCGGAACATGGACGCATTCGTCTGGTGGAAACAAACGGTATATTTCAAGTCTTAGTGGTGTAACTACTCTAAGTACTCTCACTACAAGTCTAACTCAAAATATCCAACGGTCTTTTGATACTAAGTCCATAGCAACATACGATTATAGGGCATTTCTTCGTGGACGCTCATATATTGGCGGTGTAAACATTTCAAATGGTGCGCTTACGCCGGTTTCCTATGACTACATGAGGTTCAGCTCTATTGCTAACCTTGTTCAGGAAATCAACGTATATCCGTTTGCTGTTGATTCTTCGTATGGTTATATAATCGCAGAGGCTGGTTCTGCTGAAGATACTACTGGAATTGGTGTAACTCCGCAAAATGATTTGTTAATCTTCAAGAACAAATCAACATTTCTGTACGAAGTATCGTCACAATCATCACAACTTGGCAAAAGGTTGGTTAATGCGTTTAAGGGAATTGGTTGCTCGAATTGGAGGGGGATTGTAAACAACTCCGATTACGGTACGTTCTTCTTTGATGATAATGACATTTACCAGTATCTTGGTGGTATCAATCCCCCAAAACGTATTAGTCTTGGCAAAGTATCTAAATATTGGAGAAGTTTACGCAATTCTTCAAATGTTCACTTTGCAAGCAAAGAATACGGTGACTTGGCTTCTGGATTTGCTTTCTTTAACAAGAAATTAAACGAACTTTGGGTATTTGTTCGTGTTACTGAAGCAAATGGTGGAACATACGCTGACTATAAAGTACTGCGTTATTCAGTTGAATTTGACAACTGGAACATCATGCAGTTCTCAAGCGTTATTGTCGGTATAACTGATGACCTCAATTCAGAGGTTAAACTTCTTACTTCTACTGGCGACATATTAAAGTATGGTTACACCACGACAAATCTTCTGACTCCATATTTTACTACACACAAGATACCGTTTACTACTTTGTTTAAGTATAAACGTCTTGCGGAAATATCAATCAACTATTCGTCAGACCAAGATGTTAGATTATATGTTTATTTGAATGACGAAACAAATCCGAGAACTGGTAATTCGCCAACCTTTTCAAGTTCTAACAAGAATTTTGCTCGTGGTCTTCGCGATGGAAGTGTGTGTTATAAAGCGTCTATTAAATGTGCGCAAGTAACTCCAGGCGATACATTTAAGGTCAGTGAAATTGGAATAAACTATGAGAAAGCAACAAGACGGTTCGGACGGTAGAGTATTATTTCGCAGTGACGATGATACGCTTGCAAGAATGCGCAAAGTCGCAAACGAGCAAGTGGAAGAACGCGCTGTTGGCTCTATTGACGGAGCAAGAAAAATATTCTATTCAAGCAGTGAGTTTATACCCGATAACTTTAGGGTATATCTTAATGGTATTCTTCAGATAGAAGGAGATGATTATAATTTGTTGTCATCTTCATCGTTTACCTTCGTAACCGCACCGCCAATTTCCTCAATAGTTACGTTGAAATACCAATTAGCATAGCCCAAAATCGCGTTTAGATACCCCTACGTTAAACGATAAATGGAAATAGGTATCAAACTATCAACCAAAATAGAAATGTGGCTATAAATGGAAATTATTTTAACTGCAATTATATATTTGATGCACAAATCATGCGTGGATATAAAGATGTATTCGCGTATGCCAAGTCAGTTAAACATCAGATTGCGATATTGGTATTTGATGAGTGATGGTGTGTATCTTGGTGGGACATTAATTTCCTATCTGATGATAGCATTTACTTTTCTTTATGTCGGGTATAATCAAATCCAGTTAGAAGTTGTTCTTCCGAATATGGCTGTTGGATTATTGCTTGGAAGTGAAATATGGGATTTGATGTTTGGGAAAGTTATCAATGACGACCCATTCTATCCATTTCCAGACTGGTATGGTGGGTGGGGGTTAAAGGCAATAAACAATACAGAATAGCATTTGATGTTATTAGAGTATTGTTGGCAACAACTATTTTCTTCATTTTTTAAATAACGCTTGACTTTTGGAGGTCAATATGTTAAATTTCGCAAGACTCAGAACTGAATCTGATTACTTAAAAGCCAAACAATATTGCGAAAATAAACAGCTTGAGTTTCCAAAAAATAATGCAATTTGTTTTGGTGCTTTTGACGATAGTGGCAATCTTGTTGGATTTACTTCTGTTGTACTTAATGTTCAAGTAGAGCCATTGATTGCAGAGCAATCATTGATTGCGCAAATCCTTTTCGAGAAAGCATTAGCATATGCTTCAAGTGTTACAAACCAAGTAGAGCTTACTGTTAATGGCGCAAACGACAAGGTGATTGACTATGCTGTGCGAAGTGGATTTGTTATCAAAGATGAAAATATGACAATCCTGAGAAAGGAAGTATAATGGGACGCTCTCTTCAAGAACAACGCGCAGATGATATGTTTAAGTATGCTGATTCTGACGCTAATCAAGCGATTGGTGTTAGGACAGCCGAAGCACAAAGCCGACTAAGCACCGGCTTATCCGAGCTTGACAAGAATTTTGAAGCAGGTAAAAACCTGATTCACAAAACAAGTGCAACTCGTCTGCAGGGTGTTGGAAAGCAAATGGGAGAGATGTTAGCATCGCAAGGCATTGCGCCTGGTCATGATAGCGCAAATGCTTGGATAGCAAGTCAAGCACCAATTATTGCTGAAGAAACAAATTCTATTGCTAATTTGTTGAATCAAAAAGCAAATATTGGCAGTAATATGCGAATGCAATCTGATGCACAGTTAGCACAGATTATACAGCAGTTACTCCAGAATGCAAGTTCACAAAAGCAAAACGCATTAGCGTTAACAAAAGACTCTACCGAACTTGGCGATGCTATGTCTGTTATTATGCCTATTGCGCAGTTAGCATTAGCTGTAGGTACAGGCGGTGCATCTTTGCCATTTAGTTCAGTTTTATCTGGACTTCAGACTATGCAAACTGGAATAGAGTCTAATCTTCCAAATCAAGGTTATACGTACGACCCTGCTGACCAATCGTGGAATTGGCGACAAGACTAAATAATAAAGGTTGATATGGGACTTCTTAAAGACATGGTTTCGTTACAGCCAGGGGTAAACTCGCTTGCCACCCAAATCGGACTGTATAAAAAGAAACAAGAAGAAAATCGAATTGCAGAGCAGACACAATCTATTCTTGATGATACTATAAAAAGTATCACAAAAAATACTGGTGGTGCTGACCCTGCTATTTCTTTTGCAAGCAATCCATTGGCGTTTCAGCAGACTATTGCTCAAGCAGTTCTCGGTCTTCAAGGTATTGGTAATTCCGAAGGAGCGCAAAACGTCAATTCGTGGTTCCAGAACCTTATCTCGTCGAAAAACGCAGATACTTCTGCGCGTCAAGTCGATGTTTCTGCTCAAAATGCTCAAACCCAAGCAGAACAACTTGCTGAAGAAAAGCGTATTACTAAAGCAAACGAGGAATACGGTCAGCGGAAGATGTTCGACATTCTTGGACTTGATAAAACCAAACCATTTGAAGTTGAATATGAGATGGGTGGCAAGAAGCAGAAACTTGACATTTCGCAAATGACATACAAGGATGCAAATGCTGCGACTGGAATATTGAAAGAATACTTCCGCAACAGTGAAGCAGAAAAGGTTGTGAACAAACAACTTGAAGCCGATAAATCGCGTGCTACAGATGCTTTGCGTACATCGCTGATAGGTAACTTCAACACCGTTTGGCGCGAAGAGAATGCTGATAATTATTTGGATGATAAAGCATATCAAACTCTTGAAAGAAACATCATGTCTGCTGTAAACAGCAGTAAAACCGGCGTTGTTTTGTCAGATGTTGTCAACAAAACATTAAAAGACATTGGCAAGACTGGTGATTCTAAAGCATTGCTTCGTTTGCAAAATGTTGCGGGTCAGGTATTTTCTGCAAGTCGTGACGTATTTGCTCGCATTGGTTCTCAAGAACAAACAACTGCTACAAAGACAGAAAGCGCAAAACGCGCACAGCAGGTTAAAGCGTGGGGTGATGCGTTTAACGGTACTATGGATAATGCTATGCGACAGTTCAAAGAACAATGGACTAAAACACATAATGGAGTACCGCCTACCGCAGAGGATTGGGCTGATTATGCTTTGAAAAAAGAGGCAAGCGCAAATACAACAGGAAAGAAAACCACCGAGCAACTTCTGGATGAACTCGAAGGTATCTAATGGAAACAACACTGTTCCCCAAGTTAAGAGAAAAACGACCTAAACTCGCATCTATGCCTGACGAGAAGATTATCAACTTCTTCTCTGAAAAAACTGGTGAGAACAAAGACCAAGTTGCATATACACTTTGGCAAAAGTTTGGAAGTGGTGATGAGGCAGAGGGTCAACGTCTTTTAGGCAACATCGAATCTACTAAGCGGTCACAAGAAGAATCTACAACCAAAAAAGTTCTTGGTTCTACCGCTGTGCCGTTTATGCAGGGTGCTTCTGAGATGGCTAAATGGGGAGCAGACATTGTTGACATGGCTATTCCCGATGATGTCGCAGGGGAAATTGTCACCATTAACCCAATGGTTAACTGGGGTCTTACCACTGTAAACAAGTTTGCTCAGAATGCTTCGGAATACATGAAGCACGTTGCAGAAACTGTTGGTGGTATGGAATCGGAAGCTGTTAAGCGTAGTTTGACTGGAGATACTCCGCTCGAATCAACCAAGTGGGATGTTACCCAAAAGGTCGTAGGCGAGATTGCTCGCGCTACACCGTTTATGGCTACCACTGGCGTTGGTGTTGGAACTATCGGCGGTATGGCTGCAAAAGCTGGAATGTCAAAGTTCCGGTCTACCGCACTTGCTACTCTATTCTCGTCGTCCACAAACGCTGCAGTAAACGCATCCAATGATTATTGGACTACCTACGAGAAGTACAAACGCGATAACGATGAAAACGGCGCTGGTCTGTCTGATGAAGAAATCCATAGACTGGCAGTTGATGCTTCGCGTAAATCCCGCGCTATGAACTTCGTTCAAGGTCTGGCTTTGGATTATTTCCAGAACAAGAATCTGCTCAAACTCGCCAAACTAATTCCTACCCGTACAACCACAAAGCAACTCGGCAAAGAATTGTCAGAGGGTTTTGTAAAACGGTTTGTTAAGAATGGCGGTAAGTTAATCGCCAACTCCGGACAAGAGGGTGCGCAGGAAATGTTGGAACAGTGGATTTCCAATGATGTGTCTGGACAACCGCATGACTGGCGGGATTACAAAGAAGCAGGTGCTGTTGGGTTCCTGAGTGCTGTTCCGTTTACTGCTGTTGGTATTGTTTCGGACAACAGACAGAAAGCACAAGAAGCGGATATTGCGCAGACTAAACGCACTGTAGCAGCACAAAGCTTTGATGCACTTGCTAAGGCTGGAACTGAACTCAAGGCAAAGGTTGAGGTTCAGAAGAACGCTATAGTTGAGGCGCAGGCAATTGTGGAGAACACATCTCCTGAGTTCATTGTCAATAAAGCAAGGCTCGAACAGCGCATCAAGTCTATTCAACAGCAGTCGCAAGTTCATGCTAATGCTATGAACGATGCTGAGCCGAATAGCAAACAATTCCTCGATGCACAAAAACGATGGACTGACCTTCAGACAGAACTGTCTAACTCTACCGCCGACCTGCAAGACCTGTTGACCAACAAGCCAAAGGTTGAGCAACCCAAAGTCGAGGAAACACCTGCTCAATCTCCAGAAGTAGCACGGCTATCAGAGTTACAGAACACAATAGCGCAAGCGAAAAGTCCAGATGACGTACGTCCGGAAATTGCAGAGTTTAACAAACTGCAACAGCAAGCGCAGACTGCAGAGACTACACCGCAAGCACCTCAGACATTAGAGACTGCTCAAGGCGTTACTTTGCCTGTTAGCGAAAATACTGGAGTGCAGCAGATTCCCGAAGTGCAAACTACGGTTACGGAAGTACAAAAACCAACGGAATCCGAACAACCGAAAGTAGAAGAAACTTCAACTACAACGCCCAAATCGAAACCGACCCAACCCGAAGTCCCATCCGTTTTAACGCCAACGGCTGAAGATTACGTAATGCGCTCTATCGAACAGGAAGAGACCGTATCTTTGCCGTATGGTCAAGATGTAAACGCATTGTATAATGATACATTTGAAGGATGGGAAGAGAATCGCTTCGTCAATGACGATAAGAACGGTGTTGATGAATGGCTTGCCCAAAAAGGTATTACATTGGATTACTTTGTCGGGAAGAATATGTCCGACCCATTGTATGCCGAGTTCCATCGTGGATTATCTGCCTTGCAGGGTAAATATCAAGACCAAGCAAAGCAAGTAATTGAAGCGCAGAATCAAAGTGCTCAGACGGTTTCTGATGTCGTTGTGTCTGCTGTTGTTAAGCCCGAAGAAGAACTTCCGCAACGCGATGCACTTGGCGATACATTCCAAGATGCCAAAGAACCTGAAGAACAGTTACTTCCGGCAATTCTTATAACGCCTAAAAGTGGTGGCAC
>ERZ869929.972-NODE-972-length-11860-cov-12.096739_pt1 | contig 11860 bp, 15 predicted proteins | sample MGYA00579312_ERZ869929 | MGnify/ENA primary metagenome ERZ869929 (study PRJEB32216, sample SAMN09231818) | wastewater metagenome | place: USA: Maryland | collected 2016-08-09 | study: EMG produced TPA metagenomics assembly of the PRJNA472060 data set (Reclaimed... | reverse complement strand
TCGGTTAGTTTAATAGGCTCAGAGAATGTACAGCTTCAAGATACGGTAGATACTTTCTTGGGCGTTGGATTAGATTCAACTTCTGAAATAGAAAGCAACTCAGTAAACTTTTTTGATAATTTTAGAGTTAATCAAAACGGTGTATTGCCTTTTAGGCAGGTTGCAGAAACAAAGTCATCTGACTTTACTGTTGATGGTACATCGAGTGTCTACTTTATTGATTTATCTACAAATGATGTTACTGCTACTTTTGACATGGCAGCTACTCAGGGCATGGTGATAACATTTATTATAACTCAAACAGCAGGAAGCGATGACTTTTATATTGGAGAAAACACAGGTGTTGCAACTATAAACGGTTTAGCTTGCCCACATAAAACACATTCGGCTCAATATGATTGGTACAGGGTATCAAGTGACGGGACATTATTATACGCAGATAACTTATGAGAAATATTATAAATAAAAACAACGTCAGAAAGTCGGTTAGGCGTGTCATTAACTTTATTGAGGGTTCTAATATTACTTTAACTATTGATGACAATGCAGCAGAAAACAGAACTGATATAACGATTGAAAGTACAGGAGGCGGAGGTGTTAGTGATGGTTTAAAAGGCGACATAAACGTTTCAGGCACATCTTGGACCATAGTTGATAGTGCAGTAACAAACGATAAAATAAGCGACGTAGATGCAAGTAAAGTTGTTCAGAATGAATCAAACAGATTTGTAACTGATACAGAAAAAAGCACATGGGATAGTAAAGCGGACGGAAGTCACAATCATGCTATTTCAGATATAACAGATTTACAATCCAAGTTAGATGCAAAAGAAGAAAAAATAACAAATGGTTTTGGCATCACTGGCACATCTACAAAGTCAGTATCCTTAACAACTGCTGAGGCTTTTTGTACTGCTGAAACAACTTTAACTGCTACAACTTATGCAGACATAACAGGGGCTTCAATAAGTTTAGCTGCTGGGACTTGGTTAATATTAGCAACAATAAATGCAGCCTCACAAAGTACAACGGCAACAATAATAAATGCAGCAATAACGGATGGTTCTAATAACGTATTAGCTCAAGGAGCACAGCACATAGTAGCTGGAACTGCAACGGTTAGAACATGGGGCAACGTTACATTATCATTAATTGTAAGTCATACAGTTACTACAACTTATAAGTTAAGAGGTGCGAGGGGCAATACTACTTATACTGGAAACTGTATTGTATCGGATGGTACAGGACAGGGGACAGCAAATAATACATCAAACAATTCAGATAAATCAACAAGCATTAGAGCAATAAGAATAGCATGACAATAAAAGTACCAGACGGGTGGAACGAGGTTAGTATCTCGACCTTCCAAGAATTATTAAACGCAGAATCCAACTTAATAGAACGGGTTGCTATCTTAACCGACCAAGACCCTGAAGATATACGTCGATGGGATTTGAATTCATTTAAACGAGTTTCTGACGCCTTAGAGTGGACTAACATCCTACCTGAACAAAAAGACTGGAAGCGTAATATAACAGTAAACGGAAAAGAGTACCAGTTCATTGAAAAGCTAAGCAGTTTAACAGCTGGCCAGTGGTTAGATTTAGAACATTGGGTATTAGATTCGAGTAATAATCTACATAAGATAATTGCTTTATTCTACGAGGGAGATGCTGAAGAGTTCAAGAGTGTAAGCATGGCTGATGCCTATGGATGTATGGTTTTTTTTTCGACTATCGTAAACAAATCTTTAGAGAGTATGCAGGATTATTTAGTGAAGGAAATAGTGACGAAGGAGATGAAAAAAATACATTCGCTTGGTTCGGGTTCTTTTACTCGATGGCTAAAGGGTGTCCGGTTAAAATGTCTCACATACTTGAACTAAATTTTATTTATTTATTAAACTTTAAGGCCTTCGAGGCTAAAAATAAAAAAACAGCATCATACTATGACTACGGTAGATATAACGTTGCAGACTGGGCAACTGCCAAATGATAAACGAGAGTTTGTTGTAGGCGAGTTTGTTAAATTAAGTGTAATGAATTTATTAGTAATTAAAAATATAATCGAAGCATTCGGTGAAGAAATAGTAGTCGATGCAGAAAGGAATTTAAATGGCTGACGTACAAGTAAACGTAAAAGTAGATGCTAAACAAGCAGATGACTCATTAAGAGGTTTAACAAAACAACTCAAAGATTTAAGGGTTGAGCAATCCCGTGTTGTAGAGGGTTCAAGTGATTGGAAACGATTAGGTCGTGAGATTAACGAATTAGAAGGAAAAATTGGTGACTTAGGTGACCGCTTTAATACTTTGCGTGGTTCGGGAGTTGAAAGGTTAAATTCATCTTTCGGGTTATTCCGTGAGAGTTTAACTACTGCTGACTTTGGTAAGGCGAAGATAGCTTTACAAGGTATCGGTCAGGCGATGAGTGCTATTCCTGTTCTGTTGATTGTTACGGGCATAATGAAGTTGATTGAAAACTTCGACAAACTTAGAAACTCAGGCGGGTTACTTGGTCAGGTTTTCAAAGGCATTGGAGAAATTATAACAACTGTAACTGATGCTATTACAGACTTTACAGACTGGTTAGGGATAACTACTGTAGAGTCAGAGAAGTTGGCTGAAACTCAATTAAACAACTCTAAAGCACTTCAAGACGCAATAACTGAAAGATATGATACTGAAATAAGATTAGCTAAAGCCGCAGGTAAAAACACAGAAGATTTAGAAAAGAAAAAAGTAATGGCCGTAAGGCAGTCACTACTTGAGCAAATAAATCTAAAAGCCAAGGCTGCTGTAATGGATGGCGAGTTAAGTCAGGAAGAGTTAAAGAATCTCGACGAACTCAGAAAGGCGTTGACCGAAAATTACATTCAAGAAAAAGAAATTGATTTAAAGGCCAACAAAGAAAAAGTTGAACGTGTTAAAAAAAGAAATGAAGACATATTAAAAGAAAATGACTCTTTAACAAGAAAACTCGAGGACCAGCAAATTGCATTAATAGAGAATGACCGTAACCGTGAAGAGGCAAAGTTATTGCTTGACTTAGAGCGTGCAAAAGAAGATATTGAAAAATCAGGTGCAATCAAAGCAGTAAAGTATCAATCGCTTTTAATAGCCGAACAAACATATCAAAAAGGCTTAGCTGATATTGATAAAAAGTTTAGAGCGCAGGCTGAAGAGGAAAGGAAAAAAGCAGAAGATGAGGAGCAAAAAAGACTTGCCGACATAGCTGCTAACAACAAAGCACAGGAAGAACAAGCTTTAAACGAATTAAAGAATTTATTAGCGTTAAGATTAGAAGTAACTGCACAAGGTTCTGAAGAGCAATTAAATGCAAGGTTAAATCAGTTAGAAACTGAAAAGCAATTAGAACTTCAGAAGTATGCTGAAGGCACAGAGGAAAGGATATTATTAGAGCAAAAATTCCAAGAAAGAAAAGACGCTTTACAACGTGAGTTTAGAATGAAGCAAATCAAAGAAGACTTGGATACTGCTTCAAATAGTATAAGTGCTTTACAAGGTTTATCAGATACATTCTTTGCTATTCAACAGGCTAATCAAAAGGAAGGAAGTGAAGAGGCTGAAAGGAACGCTAAAAAACAATTCCAGATTAACAAATCACTTCAGATAGGTGCTGCTGTTGTTAATGGTTTGCAGTCTATTTTAGCTATTACTTCTGTGCCTGACTTTACTTTAGGTATAGCAACTGCAACAAGAATCGCCGCACAAATTGCGTTAAATGGTGCAACTATTGCAAAAATTGCAGCACAACAATATAAGTCTTCTAACTCTGGTGGAAATAATAGCGTACAAGCACCACGTGCTAATACACCGAATGCAAATACACCAACACCTCAACAAGCTACTTTACCGGGTCAGGATGGTACATTTATAAAACCAGACAACAAAGTTTACGTTTTAGAATCCGACATCACGAAAACTCAGGAGAGAGTTGCACGGGTAGGCGAACAGGCTAAATTCTAAAAGTTGGAACAAAAAAGTATCATTTTGTAATATATTAATGATGGCGACATTAAACGGGCTTCCTGTATTTAAGATAAAAGTAGATGAATCACTTGAGTCAAACCAAGGCATCGACTTCATTTCTTTGGTAGACTTTCCTGCCATTGAATCTAATTGGGTTGCATTATCTTCTGAGAAACGCTTTAGCTTTAATCAGGATAAACAATTATTGTTCGGTGCTATATTGATACCAGACCAACCGATATATCGTTATTCTAAAGAAATGGGCGAATACTACGTGGTATTCACCAAAGAAGAGATATTAAAACTGGTAAGAAAATTTCAAGCCCAACAAAAAACTATCAATCTAAACTATCAGCACAAAAAAGATACTCAGATTGCAAATGCTGTGGTTCAAGAAATTTGGATAGTAGAGCAACCAGACAAGTCGAGTAAGTATGTAGAAGGATTGCCTGATGGTTCTGCTTTTGTAGTGGCCCACATTGGAGATTCAAAGTTCTGGAATGAAGAGGTAAAGACAGGCAATGTCAGAGGCTTTTCAATCGAGGGCTTTTTAGATATGGAATTAAATAAAATAAATATGCAAAAATCAAACTTCGTATCCGCAACCACCAAAGATGGTGTAGTTGTGAAGACCGATGCTGAGGCTATTGCTGTTGGTGTAGAAGTGTACATTGAAGACGAAGCTGGAAATAAAACTCCTGCCCCGGATGGTGAACATATTTTAGACAATGGAATGGTTATTACAGTATCTGGTGGAAAAGTAACTGAGATTTCAGAAGTAGAAGTAGAAGATGAGATGGACAAAGATGTTGAAGCTGTATTAGAGAAAGCCTTTAATAAGTTTTTCAGCCAAGCTATCAAATCATTCGAAGCTAAACTTGCTGAGATGGAAGTAAAATTCGCAAATCAACCTGCTGGTCAACCAGCAACAGAAGCGGTAGACGTTCAGCCGACTCAACTGAGTAAAATGGACAAAGTAAAAGAAATCATTTTAAAATCAAAAACTAAGTAATCATGGGATTAATTGACTCATCAATCACTTATAGTGGTAAAAACGCTGAAGGCTTTTATACAACTGCCCTTCTAACTGGTGACACTAAGTCACGTATTCGTGCCGTACCAAATGTTAAGGACAAAATTAACATGGCATCTTTGGATTTAGGTAACATTCTGCAAGCTGATTCTTGTGATGTTGCTGAATCTGGAAACTACACACTTGACCAGAAGACTCTGGAAGTATGTGATTTCGCATTTAACATTCCTCTTTGTGAGAAGGACTATGAGCCTCTGTATTTATCAGAGCAATTACGTCCGGGCTCAAATGTAGAACAAAACTATCCTAACGGATTTGTTGACTTCTTATTTGAATTAGTAGCTGCTAAAATCTCTGAACAAACTGAAGACCTTATCTGGAGTGGTTCTACTACTGCATCTCCTCCTGATTTGTGTGACGGTTTCATTAAGAAGTTCTTAGCTGACTCTGCTGTTGTTGACGTAGCTTCTCCAACCACTTTGACTTCAGCTAACATCATCGCTGAAATGACCAAAGTTGTTAACGCTATTCCTACTAGAGTTAAGAATAAAGGTAAAAACGCTGTTAAGATTTTCGTATCTATCAACGCTGCACACCTTTATGAACTTTCTTTAGTTGCTGCTTCTCCTGCGCTTTACGCTTATAACAATGCTGACCTAAATCTTACTTTCATGGGTTACGAATTAATAGTTTCTCCGGGTATGCCAAACAACACAATCGTTGCTTGTGACCCAATGAATCTTTGGTATGGTTTCGACTTGTTAGCTGACGAAAAAGAAATCAGCTTCCTGAAGAATCCAAATCCGGGTAAGACTAAGCAATCTAACATCGTTGGTTCATTCAAATGGGGTGTAAACTACGGTGTAAGTTCTGAAGTAGTTCTTTACGGTACTGGTAGTTAATGAGTGGGGGTAAATGCCCCCCTCTTTTATTAATATTTAAAATTATTTAAAATGGCAATTTGCGAATCACTTACCGGTGGTATAACTTTAGGTTGCGACAATAACATTGGCGGTATTAAGAGACTATTCTTAACCGAAAAAGAAAATGTTACGTCTGTGACTTTAGGTTCACCAACCGATGAAATTACAGCCTTTACAATGGCTGGTTCGCCTGCTGCTGAGTTCTATCAATTCGAGTTTAACAAGAATACTTCAAGTTACACTGAAGAGTTGACATCAGACCAAGCTACAGGCCGTGACCTCTATACTCAGACTATCAATTTAGTTCTGAACCGTAGAGAAAAAACAAAAAGAGATACTTTGTTATTATTAGCAAAGAGAAAAGATTTAGTTGCTATCATTGAAGATAACAACGGTATTTATTGGTATTTCGGTGAGCAATACGGAATCAATGTAACCACAAATTCAGGTGGTTCAGGTGTTGCTAAATCTGACGCTAATCAATACGTTATTACATTTGTTGGTGAGGAATCAGAACCTGCCAACACTGTTACTGCTGCTGCTGTTGCTGCTGTGATATAGTTCTGTTTCTTTGTTTGTTTAGTTAGGCTGCCCTGTAAGGCGGCCTTTCTTTTTTTGAACAAAACTTTTTTTTTGTAATATATAAGTAATGCTTTACCTCTACAAAAACCAAACAAATAATATCGTTTTAACTTTAGACGAAAAAGCAACTAACTCAACTCACGATTGGTTATTTGAGTTTACCAATGACATCACCAACTCGGTTAAGTACGCCACGCTTTCAGACATTTCGACTACTCCTTTAAGATACAATGAATTTACTTTAGTAGAAGGTGTAGACGTTTTACTTCAGGAAGGAAGCTGGACTTACAAGGTTTATGAAATGCCTGTTAGTTCACCGCCTTCGACAAATCCTAACTTAGCTTATGGAATTGTGGAAGTGGGCAAAGTTTGGGTTGAAGATTTGACAGCCGATGTAGTGGATTCATTCGACGAAGATGAGAATACAGAACAACCAACATTTGAATAATGGGATATTTTGACAAATTTACAAGCATCGTAAAAAAAGAGTTACAGCCTAAACAGGTTGTAAGTTCTGCAAGCGTGCAACCGTTTAACCTTACGATTGCTGAATTACCTAAGATAGTTGAGAAACGCAATAAAGACTATGTGTTATGGGGTGAGGATAACTTATACCCGAATAAACTGAATGAAGTTAGTTTAGGAAGTGCTATTCATGGTGCTATTCTAAAGACCAAAACTAAGATGACTCACGGCGATGGTTTTTTGATTAACGGTGCTTTGACTAAAGAAGAGAGTGATGCTAAAGTAGCAAGTCTTCCAGCGAATCAAAAGGCTGAATATGACTTCTTAATGAAAAATAAAGTTGGTGGTGAAAATTTACAAAAAGTAGTTAAAAAATTAGCCAATGATTTTCAGATATACGGCTGTTATGCGTTTGAGGTATTATTTAATCAAGACTTTACTAAGATTGCAGGCATTAAGCACGTTGATGTAAGGAACGTAAGGTCAGGTAAGTTAGAAAATGGCAAAGTAAAAAAATACTACTATTCGAGAGATTGGAGTGATATAAGAAACAATATGCCAAAAGAAATAGAAGCATACTACGAAGGCAATAAAGACTCTTATAATCAATTATATTTCACTAAGGTAGGTACTTTAGACTATTACGGAATACCTGCTTACGTAGGGGCGTTAAATTGGATTTATACCGATATGCAATTAGGTATATTTCACAATGCTAATATATCAAACGGTATGAATCCCGGTCTTCACTTTAAGTTTTATAAATTGCCAGCTTCTAAATTAGAAGAGGATGAGATAATTGCCGGAATAAAAAAGACTTGGCAAGGTGCTGACAAAACTGGTAAGATGGTTGCTACTTTCTCGGAAGGTAAGGAAACGGCAATGGATATTCAACCGATTGAAGTTTCAAACTTAGATAAACAATTAGTTCACTTGGCTGAACTTTGTGATAAGAAAATTTTATCAGCCCATCAGTTAACAACTCCATTACTTGCAGGTATTTCTGTTTCAGGTCAGTTAGGTGGCAATACTGAGTTAGAATTAGGATATACCATTTTTGACAATGTAGCGATGGAAGCAGACAGACAAACGATAGCAGATGATTTACAATGGATGTTTAATTATAACAAAACAGGCATTGAAATAGATATTAACCCTTTTAAACCTTTCTAATGGCATACGCTAACTTAATAAGCGAAACATACGCAAAGGATAACAGCCCGATAAATAATGCAGTCGAGGCCTCAGACTTAAAGCCATTTATTAAAATCGCTCAAGAAAAACACATTCAGAATATACTCGGAGGTTGTTTGTATGAAGATTTAATGGACAAAGTAATAGCAAGTAAAGCAAGTCCACCGGTTTCATTGAGCGCTGACGATTTAACTTTACTCTTAAAAGTCAGAGAGTGTTTAGTATGGTGGGTAACTTATGAGGCTATACCGTTTATTTCAGCTAAGTTGAGAAACATCGGAGTAGTAAAACAAAGCGGTGAAAACTTAGAAACCGCAGACGCTAACACGGTTACTTATTTAAGAAAAGAAGTTGAAGGCAATGCTTTGCACTATGCTAAGTTACTAAATGATTATTTATGCAAGTTTTCTAATTTGTACGCAGATTATAACTGCCCAGCTATTGAAAAAATGCAACCGAATCATAGGACATCAAATAGTTTTGGGTTGTATGTAGATGAGGTAAACACAGATTGGAAGTACATTAAAAAATGGTTTAACACATGATTTGGATTCAAGAATTTGCAGAACTTAATGGAGTAACCCAACCCGTGAATGGAAGTTGGATTCAGGCTATATGCGAAGCTGAAGGAATAACCCAACCCGTAAATGGGACTTGGATTGAGGCTTTAGCAAGAAATAAAGGAGCAACTGAGCCTTATAACGGGTCATGGTGGGCAGCTTTAGCGGTTGCTTTAGGAATAACACAAACAAGTAACGGCACATGGATTCAGGCACTTGCTGAAAACGGGACTTTCTTTACTTTTGATTCAGATGCTGAAGCGTTTTTTACAACGCTTGGAATAACAGATGAAACTCAACAGTTAGCTATTGATTCAATGGTTAAAGACATGAAGTCTTATTCTATTTGGAATAAGTTTTATGCTATTTATCCTTTTGTCGGTGGCACTTCTGTAAGGCATTCATATAATTTAAAAAACACGGCTCAGTATCAAATAACTTGGACGGTAAACCCTACTCACACGTCTAACGGAGTTGTTTTTAATGCGGCTCAATATGGTAGAACTGGAATAATACCAAGTACTGCACTAACATTAAATAATACTGGTATTCATATTTACAGCAGAAGAAGTCCATCCGTTGCTAATAGAGTTGAAATAAGTGCAGCAAACACTGGCAATCAATTGCTTAAAGTTGTGAAAAATTCAGGGTCTAATGTTTCTTATTCTGGACAATATAATGTTACCGCTGGTCAAGGATATTTAAAAACTCCAGCATTATCCGATGTGGCTGGCTTAATGTCTTTTTCAAGAACAGCATCAAATTCTCATGCTATTTACAAAAAAGGGCTACTTGTTTCATCAAACACAACAAGTGGTGGTACGTTACCGACGTCCGATTTATGGATAGGAACACAAAACAGTAACGGTAGCCCATCTATTACAGAGTATTATTTAGGTACACTACAGTTTGTTGCGGTTAGTCAAGGTTTAACAGCTGCTGAGTGTGGATATTTAGAAACAATTGTAGAGAATTTCCAAAGAGATTTATCACGTCCTGCAAATGGGGGTAACCGAATAACTTATGAGGGCAACTCATTTATTGCTAATTATAGTTTAGGCACAACTATTACATCTGCTTTGACTACTGCTAATGCTGATTCAAACACGGCATCTTATGCTGTTGGTGCTGCAAGTGTTTCAAATATTGTAGGTAATAACAACTATATGTTATTTTCTTCAAGGGTTGCCGCTGTTGATGCAAGATTTAACCAATATGCTTATAGAAATGTTATAGTAATTTTTGAGGGCATAAACGAATTGTATTATCAACTCGGCACATATTCAGAAAGTCAATCTGTGACTAATACTATACAGGCTTTTCAGGATTATGTTACATTACAAAGGCCAAAAGGATTTAAGTTAATTATTAATACATTAACACCAAGAAATAATGTCGGCACTCCTGCTAATTACGAATCAGCAAGGCTTTCGGTTAATACTGCTTTAAGGAATATTTTTGATATATCAACAAGCACAACAAGGGTTTTTAAATCGAGCAACCCAACTTGGGCAGATGTTATTTTATGCGACGTTGGCGGTTCACCTTTGTATGGAAAGACGGGCGATGAAAATAATTTGACCTATTATATTTCTGATAAAGTTCATCCAACCGCCACAACCGTAAACGATATGGCAACTAATTATTATGCACCTGCAATTCAGATGATTTAATGGAATTTTCTAAACTAACATTTTCGTTTAAAGAGTTGACGTACTTAGGTGCTGCTGCTGTTGCTTACTTTGCACAGCTTTATACACTATCTAATAAGATAGAAACACATAAACACGCTTCAGACTTGAGGCATCAGGATTTTGAGTTTAGGTTAAAAATTGTTGAACAGGCACTTGGTAGTTTAGTAAATATTCCTAAATTTGCTATTATACCAGACAAACCAGAACGCAAAGAGTATGCCGAGTAGAAACAAACAAGACCTTAACGTAACTTTAGTAACTGCATTTGAACAAGCGGTACGTGAATACGAAAGATTATACCCTGAAGCACCACAGCCATTTCTTACTTGTACGTATAGAAGTGACGCCGAACAGGAAGCATTATATGCTAAAGGCAGAACCGAGAAAGGCACTAAAGTAACAAACGCAAGGGCTGGCCAAAGTCCACATAATTTCAAGCCGTCATTTGCTTTTGATATTGCTTTTATCGGGCTGAATAAAAAATTGGATTGGGATTCCAAATTATTCCAAACATTTGCTGATATTATTAAGCGAATAGCACCAAGCGTTGAATGGGGTGGAGATTGGAAGTTCAAAGACGCTCCTCACTTCGAGTTGAAAGGCTGGAAAGGACTTGCAAGATGATTAAAGATTTATACAATTCTTTCTTTAACAATCGTCAAGGATTCTCGGCAAGAAAGTTAACGGCGTTTGCTTCGTTTATTACGTCAGTTTATTTGTCTTTAAAATTAGAGAATGAGAATAGACTTTATGCCGTGTATGGGTTTCTTTTAATCGGTCTGCTTTGTTTGGGAATTGTAACATTTCAAAATATAATTGATTTAAAGAATGGCAATAGCACTGAACAACAAAAATAACTTTGATTGGTTGCAGGCTTTAATCTTTGGGATTGCTTTAGCTTTTGTTCTGTTTCTTGCATCATGTAGCTGTGAGTATCATTTAAAACGGGCAAAGTCGAAGTGTTCGCTGGACCAATTAACCGATACTATCTGGAAAAAAGATTCTATTTTTGTAGACCGTGTAAAGAAAGACACGGCTTTTTATTTTAACCAAAGTGATACGGTTATCATCAAAGAGGGCAGATTAACAATGAAGTATTTTTACAAGGATAGCGTTGTTTATTTATCGGGAACATGTGATACTATCAAAGTTATTCGTGAAGTGCCTGTAATCGTAAATAAAACAGAATTAAAGGATAATTGGAGCGACTTAAAATGGTACTTACTTTTACTTATTATTTTATTCGCTTTATATAAGATAACAAAATAAACATGGCAGGCAAACAAAAATTAACAGGCTCTATTGTAGTAGACTATTTAAAAATGTTTCCAAATACACCGAAGTTGACTTTAGCCAAAAAGATTTATTCAGAAAACAAGACCGTATTTAAGTCTTTAGAACACGCAAGAAAGACCGT
>ERZ869929.965-NODE-965-length-11919-cov-4.393038_pt1 | contig 11919 bp, 21 predicted proteins | sample MGYA00579312_ERZ869929 | MGnify/ENA primary metagenome ERZ869929 (study PRJEB32216, sample SAMN09231818) | wastewater metagenome | place: USA: Maryland | collected 2016-08-09 | study: EMG produced TPA metagenomics assembly of the PRJNA472060 data set (Reclaimed... | reverse complement strand
TAATACTGATTTATCTGATGTTATTAGAACACAACAGCAAGCATATCTAACTAGCGAGAACTTTGGGTGGTAAACTATGAGACTTGAAGAAAATAAACTAGTTATTAGTGAACGTAATGCTAGGGCGCTTCTCGCAAAACTTGAAGGCTACCCAGAAGAAAGTGCTTGTACTATAGGTACACCAGAAGGTGATTTCTGGCTTCAAATTGAACCGGATGAAGTTCACTATAAAGATAGGCCAGCAGGAATAATGCATTTTGCAACTGAGGTAAGGTTAGTAGATGATGCATTGGGTTGAGTTTTATATACAGCCTTATAGGTTTAAGCTTGCATTAAGCTTACCGGCGCACGTATGGGGCGCTGGATTGCATGATAACCTAATCCCTTCTGCGAAACTGAACGCTATCTACAAAGAAAAGAAAGGACAAAAATGACTGGCGTGACTGTAGTAAATCCGAGCCAATACAAAGAAAAACCTAAAAGGAAAGAGTGTCCTTATTGTGGAGAAAGGACTGTAGCGCCTTTTTATAAAACATGCAGCAGTAGATCATGCAAGATGGAATATGCCGGTGTTACTGAACGTGATATTCAAGAATGGCGCGACGGGAGTAATTACTATGGATAAAAAGCAGATAATCATTGACGCAATTCAGAAAAAGAAGCAGCTTGTATTCTTCTATAACGAAAAGTGGCGCGAAATCTCACCGCATAGGTTCGGAGTAAAGCACACTCCTAGTGGAGATGATTTCCGCGTGTTTGGTATGCAGTTTGACGGGCGCGATCACGAAGGTAATCTAGTAGAGGGAAAATGGCGTTGCTTTAGCGTGGATAAGTGTACCCGCGTTATCAGTAGGGTGAATGATGGAGTGTTTCATTCTGCGCCTAGTAATGGCGGCACTAGTTTTTGTATGGATTCAATCACCGAAGAAGTGGACTATGGATAATTCTAGACCGCCCTACAAGACATATATTGTTTCAGTCAAGACCGGCTTTTATGTAGATGCTAGAAGTGGAATTGATGCTATTAGTATGTTTCAAGAAGCTATTAAACCTGAAAATGGAGGCTATGCCGGATTCCCAGATTGGGAAGTAGCTTTTGAGGATACAGAAGTAGAGGTTGCAAATGGCATGTGAACACATATTCGTAGAGACTAAACGAAAATATATTGAGCCAGCCCTTACTGTGCAGAATGTCCTTGAAGGCATAAGGTTTCAGGGAAGTCCAGAAGCAACTGCTAGGGCTATGTATGGATTTACTGTAATAGAACTTACTTGTACTATTTGTGGCGACCTGAAAATGGTTGAACATGAAGGCAACCTAACATGAATAGGCAAGCCTTTATTAAAGTAGTTAGTGACTATTTTCATAGCATACATCATAAATGTACTACGCCTGAAAGTTGATACCTATTTATATACGATGTAATTTCATCTAGGGCAAATGATGATGAATGGAATATCGTTGAACTATATGATTACGGTGTAAGGGTTGAAATGTATGCGAGTTACACCGAGTTTACATATTTAGCAAATTCTCCCTCAATGGGTAAAAAATCCAAAAACTATCTTGAATGGTTAAAGTATTATAATATAACTCCCCAAAAGGGTAAGCGCCTGTCTTTGTTCTGAGGAAAATAAAATGACTAAAAAAGACTTTATGCGTAAAATTCACATATTACTTGATAGTGTTTATGATCCTGAATGTCAAACTCCTATTAGATGGTATGAATATATATATTGGACAATAACCAATACTTACAAAATTAGAGATTTCGAGATAGTGTTAGTAAATGACTATCGAGTATTGATTAGTTCCTCTATTGGGTATAAAGAGTTTACCACTAGAAGTGGCCCACACAATTTTTATTCAGCGCCATACAAAGAATGGATAAAATATGAGCAGAATAAATTTCAAGAAAGTAAAAAGATAAAACTATTCTAAAGGAAAAGAAAATGGCTGTAATTACAGAAGCAACAACAACGCCTGTCCCTAAGCAGAATAAAATTAAAAACATATTCAAGCGTGACGAGAAAACCAATCTACTAAAATCAGAATTCTCTAAGCAGTATTTCAATTTTATTGATTGGTGGACTATCACTGAAAAGATTGACGGTATGAATATGCGTATTCATGCTAATCAAAACGGTGAGTTCCTTATCGGCGGCAAAACTGATAAAGCTAACATTCCACAGGATCTTGTTGATAACATTGGAAAGCTTTTCCCCGGCAATTCAGACGAAGAATTTAATGAGTTTATTATCAATAAGCTAGACGACTTTGGGTACGCAGGCTACAACGTCACGCTATTTGGCGAGGGTTACGGAGCAGGTATTCAGAAGGGTGGTATTTACCGAGAAGATAAGTCATTCATCCTGTATGATGTTTGCTTTACTAAGGATGATGGGCGTAAGTTTTTCGCGCCACCTAGAGAAGTAGAAGATATTGCTGAGAGTCTTGGCATCGAATGTGTTAGGATGATTCACGGCGCGAGTCTGGAATACGTGATGCTGTTTTGCGAATCAGTGGCGGAGCCCCAACTAGCAGAATTGCATAGCTATGTAGATCTTGCAAAAATGGTTGATGAATATAGTGAATATACCCCAGAAGGATTTGTTGTGTATCCTACAGAGCCGCTTTACGATTCCTTTGGGGAACGTATTGTATTCAAGCTAAAGACCAAGGATATTGTTCGGTTGCGCGAGTATGGTGTTGCTAATCTTTCAGAAGATCTGAATAAGAGAATACGAGAAACAGTAGAAGCATACGTCGAAGCTCTAGCTGGGGGCGATGCTGATACTGAAAATACAGATGATGTTATTCTGCATTAAATAGTTTACTGGGCGGAAAATCAGGCCAATCTTATAAGTTGGTGACTTAAAATCTGGTGTTGGTAGTAGTCTCCGTGGGTTGCGAGGGTGTAGCTTAGATAGTAAAAGCATCCGTCTTATAAGCGGAAGATAGTGGGAGCATTACCCACCACCCTCATGTGATATAATAGGGTTATAAGACTAACTGCTATACGAGGATAAGTATGACTTACGACCCGAATAACCACGAACATGTAGAAAGAAATAGGGAATACCAACAAAACTGGTATAAAAATAACAAAGAATTGCAAGTCGAAAGGACAAAAGTCCAGAAAAAAAAGAATAGGGAACGCAACAAAAAATATGTTGAGAAATTTCTAGCATCTAGCATATGTAATATATGCGGCTCAGAAGATAATCTAGTATTCAGAAAGGAGTCCGGCAGCCACCCAAAGGTAGCTAGACTAGCCAGCAATCCTTCTGCGTTATCTACCTTAATAGAAGAAATAAATAAATGTGTTGTAAGTTGCGAAGAATGTGTAGCTGAACAAAAGATTTATAGCAAAAAAAATAATTCTAATACTAAGAAAAATAAAGCTTTAGGTATGCATCATTCAACAGCGCAGCATAGATTAAGGGGCATGTTGTTTTATAATGCGCTTGTAGAGCTTGGAAAAAATATGTGTTACCGATGTGGGGAAGAAATTAATAGTTCTAACGAACTATCAATTGAACATAAAACAGCTTGGCTGAACTCAGAAGATCCGGTGTACTATTTTTGGGATTTAAATAATATAGCTTACTCGCACCGCAAGTGCAATAAGGCTAACTTATAATTTCAATTCCCACCCGCCCTATAAGAAAGGAAAAATAATGAATATAGCAATAGTAGTATTTTTGACATGGGGATTTATAGGTGGTTTACTTTTCCTAGAAATTATCCAAGATGAATATGGTAATTATGCTAAGTTTGATTCTAAGAGAGCCAATGCAATAGCTATTTTTATCAGTGGGCCATTTGTTTGGGCATTATTCTCAATGTACCTTTTACTTCTAGTAGTTGTTAAACCATTTATGGCAGTTGCTAATTTTATAAAATATTGGCTAGAAGATATGGGTAATTAGTAATGGAATATATAACTAATCATGACAAAATAGTAGATCATATAATGATGTGTTGCCCTCCGGGGTGGCATAATCTAGCTCTTGAATTACATGCTGGAATCTACAGAATTGATCCAGAGTATAAACTGGATCAGATCAAGGAAAAGTTTGGTGGATTGCGATATTATGTATCGCTAAGTGAGGGTCTTTCTGACGGTGATCGCGCTTTTATTAATGTTATGATTGACGCTGCGGAGAAAACTAGCTATGAAACCTGCGAAGAATGTGGCAAGTTTGGCGATCTTCGTAGTGATATTGGCTGGGCCAGAACTCTTTGTGAAGAACACTACATAGAAGTTGTAGCAAAGCAAAAGGAGTGGAAAAATGTATGACTACCTTTTTGAGGTTAATCGCAAAATATGGGTAGTGGCAGAATCAGAAGAAGATGCGTTTAGAGTAGCACTTAGGTCAACTTGGGATGCTGATTACGCCCATGAAAACTCAGCTTCTAATGCGTACAGTCAGCCTGAAATTACAGTAATAGCGCATAACAAAAGGGATAAGTAATGGACGAGTTTGATTACGAAGATTTTGAGGATGATTACGAAGTAGAAGATGAGGATGAAGAATCAGTCTACATTTGTGATGAGTGCGAATCGGAAGAAGTAGATGAATCTGGGTATGGCACTTTTGATTGCCCTTATTGTGATGAAGGGACTGTGCACGAACAATGACTATTGATATTGAAAAAGTAAAGACTGGTCTTGCCATTACTGGTGGCGCGATCCCGAATGAACTTCTTGGAACCTGTAGACAAAATCCCTCACGATAACTTCGATGAATACCTAGACACTCCGGGTGTTGAAGGTATTGTTGCTATCTATCCCGGCTATCACCGAGTCAAGCATAAGTCTGACGAGTATGTACGCCTGCACAGAATCGTAACTGACTTCACTCCTAAGCGCGTATGGGAAGCACTTGCATCTGGCGATTCTCTTGAATTTGAAAATATGCCAGAAGAATTTGATAAGTGGCTGAATGAAACACGCGCAAACTTCAATGAAAAGTATGACCATATTGAAGGCGAAGTTATGTATTGCCTAGAAAAGACAAAAGATATGTCTGATAAAGAACTAGGTTTAGCACCACTTGACGGTAAAATGAAAGGATTACTATTCATGCTCCGTAAGGGTAAGGATATCGAGCCTACAATTTGGAAGATGATTAAACCTAAGAATGACTAATGTATCCGAATAAAATATACCTCATAATGTTAGTATTAGCGTACTTATTCTTATGTATTTCTTGGTACTGCGGGAGCAAAAATTTCAAAATTACCGCAGCAATAGCATGGGTGATAGCAATGCTATTGCTTATTACAAATCTAATCTATCTGTCTACGATAGAATAGTAAGAACAAATAAATCCGAACAAGGAAGGTGATTCCACTCGCGTATCACATATCGTAGAAGTTGAAGTCCCGTAAACGCTAGTCTCCTGACTAGATGCGACGACACGCGAAGTTTATGCACACACCAAACAGAAATAAAATTGCGGCAATTATTGTCGCCACAATTGCAATCTTTCTCCTTATTGCTTTTGTCCCTTTTGCTAATGGAGAAAACACATCAATCAAAAATACTGGGCCTACTAGTCATGTTGGTGCTACAGGATCAACAGGTATAATAGTTAAACCTAAGAGAACTTGCCCTACTATTAGGGCAAAGAAATACAACAAGTACCTCAGGTTGCGCGCCCAGATTACAGGCAACAAAAAGCAAGTAAGGAAACTTGCCAAATCCAAACCTGTATGTATAAGACAGTATAAGAAGCTTAAGAAGGATATTCGCAAGAAGCGTAAGATCTGTAAGCGTAGAGCTATTACTACTGGCGCTTCTTATTATGGGTATGGGGATAATTCTCCTGCTAATAGTGCCGTTGGAGCATACGGAACTCTACATGGCTATGCTTTTGCAGAGTTGGGTATGGGGTCTGCTATGGGCGGACTTACGCCTAATGGTTGGTACTATGTAAACGCTAGAGGTAGGTCACACTCTGTACGCGGCCAAAAAAGAGATATTGGTGCCGGTGGTGGCCCCATTATGGGGTACACTAGAGGTATCGACCTTTACGAACCGTTTAGAAATAAGCTTGAACTCTACGATAATGGAGTTGTTAATGTTTCTAAGAATGATTGCTGGGCTAAATTGAAGTAAATGATATTGCTAGGCGGAATATTGTTTAGCTCGTTTTCCGCCTAGCTAATCGCTCAGATCGCTTCATATGCCTTTAACATTCGCTTCATGCGGAATAAACGTCTGGGCGGTAGGATGCAGGGCATCAAATAGTGAGCGAGTCGCGGCAGGAGGCCATACGGGGCGTCTGACGGGGCGAGATTGAGAGCGATCCGAGATATTAGAACTATGTGCAGGTAGCATAGGAGATAGCGGTAATTGGAATGTTGATTGGTCATTCCTGTTCGTGTTGGTGACTACAGCTATCTCCTATGGTATCTATGCATAGATAAAGATACCATTGTAAATCAAACGAACGAAAAGGAAAACAATAAAATGGCAGTTGAATTTCGACTCAACTCTTTTGGCGGCGGCGAGACTATTGCACTTCCGGGTAGCCCTACTGTTGCTGACATCAAGGGTAACACTGACTTCGGTTATCAGGCCGGTCAGGTTGTCCGTGTTAATGGTGTGGACGCTAGTGACAATCAGGTCATTACGGATGGTGCGATTGTTTCATTCGCTACCCCCAACACTAAGCACGGCGCTTAGTCCTTAGGTAAGGATTACCTAGCTCAATTATCTCTTGGTAGTTGGGCTAGGCGTTATGGTAAATACGTTCTTTTAAATCACTATTAATTAGAGTAATTTACTTATAGCGCCTAGCGCAACTACTGAGTAAAACTAATCAATCAACGAAAGAATAATGAATAAATGGTAGATCTTACAACATCAGAAGGAATTGAAAGCGCTATTGAAAGCGCTTTGTATGAGCCAGATCTTGAAAAAGATGCCTGCTCTTTCCTTTCACATAAAGCACTACAGGAATGGTGGGGCGACTGGGCATCAGGAGCAGGCGTAGGTAAACTTTTTGCTAGTTTGAATCAGTTTTTGGCCGGAGAAACTAGAGATGTTTTCTTCGATACTTTCAGCAAGATCGAAAATGAAAACTGGTCTATTGACGGCATTTTGAAGCTTGCAGACAAGCACAAAAACCCTAATCATAAATACACATACATCGGGTGGACTGGATCGCGTTTAATTGAACGTGAGTATAACAACTCTACTTTGTATAGTCTGTATATTCTTGATTATGGCGCGACGTTGATCGTTACATTTAATGGTTTGATTATGTTCCATGTTCGCGGAATGGAATTGAACCAAGGTGAAAGATTGACTCGTATGTGCATTGCTAATGAACGATTTGAGCGGGATATCGGCAAAGATCAGAGTGAAATCTTCAAAGAATGTGACGAGAAATTGCTCGGTGATATCCGCCGCGATGTCTCTATTAAGCAAAACGATATTCTCTCTTATCAAAAGAATATCAAGAATCTTGAAGCTGGTCTTAGGAAAGATACTAGTCTACTTAAGTCTTTTGAAGAAAGATCGGAAAAGGGTATTTTCAAATCAGAAGTTGAAAATATTAATAAGTTCGATATAGTGCGCAACGCTATTACTGTTGGCGGCAGAATTTTGATCTATACAAATCTAATGACCTTGCGGGTTACTGACCCTGATTTTGCCGACGGTGGTTACGCTGAGGCCGAATCGCTCTTGGGTGAAATGCTAATCACTATTAATATTAAGAATATGGTTGAACGAGCAGGTTTGCATGACATTATTCATGTTAGCAATTTGACTAATAGGGACAACCCTTTCGCTCACCCTCACATTAGAAATTCTGCCTGCTTTTCGGCATGGGAAGATCGCCTAGGTGCGTCCAGAGACAATATGAACTTGATTGATATTGTAGATACTATTCTGGGGTTCCTTTCTACATTCAACCCGGAAGACGAGTGGGGTAGAGAAGGAATTAGCTACTTTAATAGTAGCGGTGACTTTGACGGTATTGGTAGACAAAACGATACCGACGAAGCTGCAATTCACCCCGAAACCGGAGAATATACCAATTATGATAATGGATATAATGGGTACTTTGATGAGAATGATGAATGGGTATGGTATATTGTAGGCGAAAACGGTGAATGGGTTGAAGATGCATTTGTTCTGTACCGTACCGGCGAAAATGGAGAAATTAACGCTCACGGTGATTGGGTATGGTATGACGAATGTGAGAATGGCGAGTTTACAGAGGAAGGCACTTGGCGTTTTTATGAAGAACATGAAAACGGAGAGTGGCGCGAAAATGAAGGGTTCGTATTCTTTGAAGACGCCGAGAATATTGGCCTTGGAGAATATACCTCTGGCGGAATCTTCTTTTTCTATGAGGACGATGATCGTTACGAAATAAATGACAATGCCGAATGGGTATTGATTGAAAACACACAAACAGAAAGTGCTATTGCATAATGTCAGGAATGAAAGTTCACATCAACATCAAGGATAAACTTTTTATTGAGGAAACGCTTAAGCGCGCTGGCTCAAAAGAAGTAGGTATTCTTGGCACTATTGTATACGATAATGACGGAGAAGCACACGTTAGCAATCTTTATATTCCGCCACAAACTGTAAGTGGATCTGAGGTTGATTGGGGGAATGATGGTCTACTAGACTTTATTGATTTCCTTTGGGCGTCAGGCTTCCGTGAGGACTCTTATGGTATCTATTCTGCGCATAGTCACAACAATATGGGCGTGTTTTGGTCAGCTACGGATGAGAGCTTTATCCGTGAAGCTGGCAAGCAGGGCGCACCCTACCTCGTATCTTCTGTTTTTAACAACAAGGGAGAAGCAAAGCATAGGCTTGACGTTTTCAATGACGTAAGTAATATCCCTATGCTTGAACGTGACAATGTTCAAATTACTTGGGAAGAGGATGATGATGTTGAGCTAGTTATTTGCCATAGTAAGAAGATTGCTAAAGCGCAAAATAGCTTCGATAAGATCATGGAGACTCTTGAAGCCAAGAAGGTTGAGATTGAAAAGGAATACGAAGAAGCTATCAATACGGCTAAGGGGCGCATCAATCATCTAGTTGATAATCTTCGCAACGAGGCTAAGTCTCAGGCTCTTTCTCTTTACGAGAAGAACGTTACTGAACACAACTACATTAGAAGTGTAACTATCGGTGGCCGAGCAGGTATTCACGGTGGCGGTATTGATTACACCGGCGCGGCATGGAATGATGATTGGTACAACGATGCGGACTATTGGAAAAATAATAACTCAAATAGTATAGACGGTGTTGACAAAACTGCCGGAATGAAGAGTGGGATTGTTAAAGATCCTAATGGAGAAGATAACTTCTCGGATTGCGTTGAGGGGGAGTTGTACGATTATTTCTGGGACTCTGCAAATAGCAGTTATGTTTATGGTAATGAATCGGGCGACTTGTTCTACATTACCCTACAAGACGCCAAGAGTAACAACGTAATGGTATACAACTGCGACTCTAACGAGCTTGAAAATGTAACTGTTGAAGATTATCTTGACTCATGCTGTGACGGAGGTCTTGACGAAAACGCCATTTACTATCTCGCAGAAACACCTGAATGGATCGACCTTACTGTGGAGGCAACTACAAGTGGAAACTAATCATCGAATTAAACAGCTTGAAATTGATGGAGAAGTCGATTTTCTCCGCCAAAAAGAATGGCTAGACCCTACAAAGATGGATACTGGCCTGACTATTGTCGGTGCAGGCGGTATCGGATCTTTCGCAACCTGCATGGCAAGCAAACTCGGCATTAATGACATCATCCTTTATGATGATGATACATTTGAGCCGCACAATGTACCTAATCAGTGGGCTAAAAAGTCACAGGTTGGTATGCCAAAGGTAGAAGCAGTTAAGGAAAACGCTGAGGACTTCGGTATTGCTGACATCATTCCAATGAATAGTCAGGTCGATAAATACACAGCGTTTACCACGCCTTACATTTGGTCTGGGCTTGACTCTATGGAGGCGCGTGTGGCTACATGGGAAGCGATTAAGTCCTCTATTGAGGCCGCTGAGGTTCCCCCGCTTAGATATTGGGATGCGCGTCTAGGGGGCGAACTCATTACCGTGTGGTCTGTAGACCTCACAGATGTGGCCGAAATGGAAGCGTTTGAAAAGACCCTCTATTCAGATGGAGAGTCTCTAGAGCTACCATGTACGCGCCGAGCAGTCATTGATGTTATGGGTTACGTTGGAAGCTTTATGACTACTGGGCTGCGTAAAGCAATCGCAGGGGATGATGTTCCCGGCTACACGTTCTTTAATGCGGAGACAATGTTCATTGAACACGGCGGACTCATTGAAGCTGTAGAGTACAACGAATCTACTAAGGAAATTATTGCGGCATGAACGAGCGCATACTCATGTATACTACGTCTAGGTATCCTCCGGGCGGTTTATATCGCACAAACGATGATGCCCCTTCTCGACATTTCTTCAAGAATACAAAAAACGGAAAAAGATATGTACTAATTACTCCTAAGGTAAGAACGTTTTGGAAAGGGTATGTTTATAGTCCGCGTGATATTATGGATCATGGACATTTGATGCTTCGCAAAAATGGCCAAGATAAAGAACTAGATGGTGAGTTTACGCCAGTGAGGATTAGTTTGTTTTAATGTTGGAAAATGCAATTAGCATAGCTTGGGAATATCATCAAGATCAACTTGATAAAAGTGGCGCCCCTTACTTCAATCACTTGTTAGGAGTGATGAATCTTGTTAGTAATGAACACGATAGCTCTGGCAGTATTAAATCAACTGCTATCCTGCATGACGTTCTGGAAGATACTGAATGCACGGTTGAGGATCTTGTTATGGCGGATATTAGTACAACTGTAATTAAAGCTGTTATCATGCTCACAAGAAAAGAAGATGAGCCTTATTCAGATTACATTGACAGGTTGAGTGATACCAGCGATGAATCTACTTACGCGGCAATCATCGCTAAAAAGGTAAAGATCGCAGACCTAAAACATAACCTATCTCATGAACGTCAATTTGATGGTTGGGAGAGCTTGAAACCAAGATATGAAAAGTCACTTGAAATCTTGGGCGCGTAGTGGTATGATGTTAGTTCGGCGCGGGTAGGTGAAACGGTAACACGCGGCGCTCATAACGCCCGGAGGCGAGTTCGATTCTCGCACCCGTAATGGGATAGAGCTGTAGTCAGCGAATCAGTCTCCAAAACTGATTGTCATTGGGCGCGATACCTAACTATCCTGTATGGCGCATAGGGTATAACCTCTATGTCTAGAGCCGTCCACTCCCAACGGTGCCATAAATGGGAGCCAACTTAATACCTCTGGTAACTAGATGGAGGATGGAAGTGCGGTGATAAGCGGGTCTAGTCAAGTGAGTATGCGGGAAAGACTCATGTAAGGATATTCTGGCGTAACCGTGCGCGCAACGTTTAGGGTTCAATTCCCTTTTATCCTGTGACCTCATATGATAATCATTTCCTGTGGTGTATTATCAGTCCTTTAATTAGGCTCGGGTCTTAACCTAGCTTGAAAGAGTTAGGCACAGGGATAGCGGCATATAGTTTCAATAGGGATCATGTTCTATATGCCGCGTCGCAGACGCTATCCCTAAGTGAATCTGTAGGTGAAGTTTTGTCGGTGATACTTCTAAAACAAACCGTCACATAGTTTTGCGTTGACCAGCTAACTATCGGTTTGTTAGGGCGGGCTGTAAACCCGTTGCCTCTGGCAGTTTGGGGTTCAACTCCCTAGGTCAACATAGTATTTTGGGAAGTAGAACAATGGTAGTTCAGCACTCTGTTAAAGTGACGGTTATAGGTTCGAGTCCTATCTTCCCAGTTGGACGCTAGTGCAAGTGCCTATGAAATGGCAAATCCACAAAGCGGGGCT
>ERZ869929.962-NODE-962-length-11948-cov-2.853864_pt1 | contig 11948 bp, 20 predicted proteins | sample MGYA00579312_ERZ869929 | MGnify/ENA primary metagenome ERZ869929 (study PRJEB32216, sample SAMN09231818) | wastewater metagenome | place: USA: Maryland | collected 2016-08-09 | study: EMG produced TPA metagenomics assembly of the PRJNA472060 data set (Reclaimed... | reverse complement strand
ATGATCCCTAATGTGTGCGATGGAAGTGTTGTGTGTGACATTTCTAGTGCTTCTGTTATGACTGCAAGTGGGGTGAACATATAAATTAGTTAGCTTTAGGACGACCACGAGTCTTTGGGACATTAACTATAACATCTTCAATTATAGTTTCTTCTACTTCCTCTATTTCTGGTTCTTCACGTTGAAAAGGAACACCAGACATATGCCAGTGTTTTTTGTAGTCAATTTTCTCTACCTTCTCGACTTTCTTAGTTTCAGGATTAAATATTTTAAACATAAATAAGGGTTAGAAATAATCCATAAACCCCTCCATGTAGAAGGGGTCTAGCATTAAGCCTACGCTTCAGCAGCCTGAAGAATAACAGGAACTTTAGCAATTCTATCAGCACCTTCAGTGAAGGTTTTGACACCGAATTTGCCCCAAGTTGTGTATTTCATAGCAAGACCAGTACCCTCACGAATAGCGAGAGATACATTCTTCTGAAGAACCATGTCGATAGCTTTCTTAGCCATAACGAGAGTTGTGACAGAGAAATCTCCCCAGTCATCAGCAGCAGCAGTCATAGCAGATGAAACAGGTCGGTATCCACGAAGAGAAGTGAGTACCATAGTAGTACTTACTTGAGCAACAGATAGACCAGCGAGCTTAGCACGATTTGCTTTTGATACTTCAAAGTAAGTAGTAGCAGAACCAGCACCAGCAGCATAATTATTAGCGTTGTTTACAGCAGCAACAGTCAAGAGAAGAGTTGCAGCAGCATCAGCACCAATATCAATTTCACCAGCAGCAGAAGGGACAGCTTTATATGTCCAAGTTACGCCAGCAATAGTGATAGTATCATTAGCTGTAGGATTTGTAGCAAAGTTGAGAGCACAAGTACCTGTGAGGTTAGCAGATACGTAAAGAGAAGTTCCATTGAACTCACCTTTATATCCACGCTTGTAAACTTCATCAGCTACTTGGAAAGTATTTCCAAGCGCACCCTGTCCAATCTTTTGGAAAGTAAAAGGGTCTACAACTGTACAGAGACTTTTTTCGTCACAACCAGCATTGCTGAGTGTAGCGATAGCAGTTCCGTAGATTTTGACAGCAAATGTAGCATCTGTTGAGACTGTTGAAACAGTAACCGCAGCAGGTGTTGTGTAAGAAGATACAGCAGCTTCGAAGAATTTACCTTCGATATATTGACGCATACGGAATGCGTTGTTTTTAGCTTGGTCTCCAAGTACATCGTAACCATTTTCGATTTCATCAACAGGGTCATACTGGAAAGTAATCTGTGGGATGTTATCGACTGTCATTGTTTCATTTGTGTACTCGACATCAGACTCAGCTTGAGCTGTGTATTTTGTATACTGAGAAACATTGTTGTATACAGGTCGAGGGTAGTTTATAGTAGTACCATTACCAAAGTTAGAGCGAAGCTCCATGTTTGCCAAGTCCATAGCAATGAGCGACTCTTGGAGGAGTGCTTGTACGGTCTTGGTATATTTCTGTTGATTTAAAACAGATACGCTATTAGCCATATTGGATAAGATTGTAAAAAATAAGATTTACAACCGCGGTGCTTTACTCCTTTATGTTCCCTGTTTTTCTAGCCCATTCGAGGTAGGCTTTAGGGTCATCAAGTTTCAATGCTTCTTCCTGAGAGAGGCTTGTTATATCCTTAGGTTTAGATGTACTCTTGAACGAAAGGTTGCGCTTGGTCTCACTTACAGGCTTGTCCGCTTTAGCGAGTTTAAAGGCATCATCGAAATCCATGTCAGGATATTTTTTTAGATTCGCCATAATTTCAGCTTCGTATTCTTGTGCTACTGGATTCTTAAGGAATTTAACCTCAAGCTCAATAGGGGCATACTTAGTAGATACAGGCTCATCAGTATCCTCATCGTCTGAATCATCTTCATCAGAATCATCAGTATTGGATTCGTACTCAGCAAGTTTAGCCTTAGCGGCTTTTAATTCTTGCTTCATCTTCTTCCAGTTCGACTTATTCTTCTTCGCTGGGGTGTTGTTTTCCCCTTCGCTGTTTAGACTTTCGTCAGAGTCAGCAGACTCAACGGTTTCAGTTTCATCGAGGTTAGAATTAACATCGACTAGTTCTTCTTCGTTATCAGCCATAATTAAATGGTTAAAAGTATTGCTTCGTTAGAAGCTCAGGTAAAGACCTGAATGATAGCCCCACTTTCGTGGGAATACTATCAGGTTTTTATTCTGGTAAATCTGTTACAGGTGCTGGATTATTTACGAGTTCATTTGAGTAATCCTCATTATATGGATTCATTGTATCTTTTGTACCTTTTTTATTTGGGTCAAGAGTGTCGATAGTATTTCTGAGTAAGTTCTTGAGATAATGGAAGCTCTTTACATCGAAACGCAAGAGGTCTGTTTTGCTGAATAAAGGAGAATCAAGAGATACTCCCATCTCGTCCATTACTTTGTATAGAATTTGAGAAAGAATAGCATCTATCTCTTTAATGAGCATCTCTTTAAAGTAAGAAGCCTTCTCATCTTTAATCTCTTCTACAAACTTTGTATAGAGTTCTTGTCTAGCCCACATAACGCAATGTGTAGACTTTACTATTTTAGTGTCTCATTTACTATCCATTATCTTCTGTTCAGCTACGTTGATAGCTTCATCGAGACCTTTATCAAGTTTAATCCACTCTTCGCTCTGTTCGTAAGCTCGTAAGTCTTTGTAAGCTTTAATCTCGTCTGAAATCTCTGGCATAATAAAAGGGTAAAAAATTAAATACTATTAGCTGTTGCATTCTGTTGTGCCATATTAGCACCTGTCATTGAGCTTTGTATATTCTTCGCCGATTGGTCTGCTTCTACCATTCAAGGGTTTATTTCTGGCATACTTGCTTGTATTCGAGTGTAAGCGTCTAAGTGTGCTTGCATGTGTAGAACTTTAGCGACTGTATCGAGACAACCATCATTTACAATCAAGTGAGTTAAATGGTCGTCAGTTTCGTTAATAGGTAAGTTAATACCTTGATTCAATAAGATGTTCTCTTGATAGGCAATAATCTCTTGAGGAGATTGAGGGACAAATATATTAGCTTTCTGAGATTCAATACCATTTGTTTCAAGAACTTCTCTAGCGTGGAGGTCTTGTGCAATCTTTGGGCGTTCAATACCTTGCAAGATAGCAAATGTGTTACTAAGAGCTGTTCTTTCTTTAAGATTCTTCTTTTCCTTTTCACTGGTAGAAGTAACTGTGATTGTTACATCAACGTATCATAAGAATTGGTCACGAGTGAACTGTTGATTTACGAATCACATTCCTGTTTTAACCTTAGCTATCTTTTTATCACCACTTTCAAAGTTCTCTAAGTAAGAACGTAACCAAAGACGAAGGAAATCTCTATCGAACCATGTTTGTATTTTATCATCGAGAGCAATAGATACATCTGTGCTGTTCTGTACCATTTCTTGAACTCCAAGAGTCTGACGAGATTCAGGAGTTGTACCTTGTGAAACATTTCAACCAATTCCACTCGTAGAACGAGAGATATTAGTTTGTAGCATGTTTGTAATGTTCTCGCTGTTATCACTTCGTACATCTTTAGGGAAAGGAGCTATAGCGTTGTTAATGTCCCCTCCATCGTCAGGATTTGTAGGAATGAACTTGTTAAATCCCATGTCTAAATCAGCAGGTCTTTTAATGAGTCTCGTGTTGTAGAGATACATTGGATACAATTCAGCTTTGTCCTTCTTGTACCTGAGGTTCTGAATAAGAACAATAGCCATTTGGATATTTTTGCAGACTGTTGCAAGACGTTGTCCGAAGATTGTACTTCTGTCTGGTCTCCAGTTGTTAATAAGAACAGGGAAAGGAATCAGGTTGTTTTCTTTCTTTTCTTCTTTTGTAACCGCTTGGAGTTTCTCCATGTAGAGAATAACTGAATCGTTGTTTCCAGTTACTACAAGATATTTATCTCCTTCGTAAGTAGTAAAGTGATAGTAAACATCGTAAACAGGATTCCATTGGTCGTTCGATATATCGAGAACATTATTGGCACTCTCAAGACTTGCTTCGTTTGCTGTAATCTTTTTTGTAAACGTGAGAGAGTCAAGGTCGTAATAATCAGGGAGTTGTGACTTTCTTTTCTGAGTCTCGAAGCCTATAAAATTATAAATCTTGTCTTGATAGTTTCCATCAGGGTCAGGAATAACACACTGAGGCTTTACAACTTCAAATATAGGGCGTTTAGCTACTCAATCCCAACCAGTAAGAGCCATAATACCCGCACCATATCTATAAGTATCAAACTTCATTTGAAAACGTGCATTCTCGAAGTCTTCACTCTCTAAATCTGTGTCTTTTACAGCGTTCAAGTTCTCAACGAAATACTTCTGCATTTGGTTAAACTCTTTAGCTTCAAACGTAGAAATAGGTCTTTCGGTATATGTTCTAGCCATGTAAGCCCAAACTACGTTAAAGAAGGTTGTATCACCTATACTTTCCTTATCTTTACGTTGATCGAAGAAGATTAAATCCTCTTCTATAAAATCATTACGAATAGGTGTTACCATTGTCAAACCTCTTGTGTGTTCGTCTCTTGTTTGATTGAGTAATTCTTGGTTATTATATTTCATATTACTATTATAAATAGAATTATTTTTTTTGTACAAATTTAATATGGGGACATTTCTACTTCTACAAATTGTGTTTCTTCTTCCTCTAAATCTTCAGGGAGTAATCACCTGTCTTCAATTTCAAAACTATCTATTATTCAGTCGTTTCACTGTATAACTTCTCATTCAGGTCATCGAACGGAAAGGTCAAATACCATTCTCATCATCATCGCATCAGAATAGTCAGGACTTCTTCCTATCTTTTCTTTTATCTGGTCTTTAGAGATTATCTGAAGAGTTGTATCATCGTCAATATGAGTTTGTACAATTATATCGAGTTCTTGCACGAGTTTATCCTTGCAGTAGTCAGGTTCGATAGATATAGCTCACGAGTTCACTTTATCAGCAAGCATAAAGTAGCACTGAGTCTTTAAGTTCTTATAGTTACGTTTCTTGTAAGTTACCTTGTTAGAGTTCTTAGGGCTGATTGGTTTAGAGTTGTTTATAAACCCTCTACATCAAAGAGAATCAACTACACCTCATCAAACACCATCTTCATCGACAACGACCGAAGAAAGGGCAAAAGAATGCAACTGTTGTAGCTTCTTAATCTCCTCAACTACTTGGACTGTCGAAGATACAGCTAATTCGATAATCTTTTCTATGTGCCAACCTTTCCATAGGATAATAACCGTCTTGTCCTTACCAAATCTCGCCACATCACACGAAACAAAAGTCTCTCAATCATTCTTTGCGTTATTCCAGAGATTATTGATAGCTTGATAGTCAAATAGTCTTCAAGGAGTATCGTCATATTCAAAGTTACCATAGAGAAGACGTTGTTTAGTAACCTCATCACTTCTCATAAGTTGCTCTATATAACTCTTGGCTAGTTTCTTATTGTCAGTAGCAAGAGCTGGGATAAACATTCTATACTCTGGAAGTGTTCAATTCTTGTCAGGTAAATAGTAATCTCTATAAACGTGTCATTTGTCAGGATTAAACGAACCGAGAAACTTTGGTATTAATCAATATTCTTCGTTCTTCTGTCGTCAGATACGAGTCTTGAGTATCTTGAGACAATCACTATCAATCTCGGCAATCTCATCAGCGAATCAGTCAGTTAATTCAAGAGAACCGAATCGAGTATAGAGAGGGTCACTCGGCATATACGAAAGGTCGAGCAAAAGTATTTCACTTCCATTCGAGAATCGTATTGTACTATCCTGAGCGTTATAGATTCAGTGCTGTGCTTTTGGTATGTTGTAATCAGAGAGAAACTTGAAATAAGTTTGGAGGGTAGTCTGTTTTAATCTCTTGAGTTCTTTACGTCAAAAGAATCCTCTAGTTCAAGGGTACTTGTTTCGTACCATCCATTGCCAAGCGACTCAAGTGTAGCTCTTAGCTCATCCAGCACCTCCTCAATATCAAAGGTCAGTAATTCAGTTGTTATGGTCGAGAAGAATAGAGAGAGCTTTCTTTTGCTTGTCGTTTCCATATGTATCGAACTTTAGCTTCATTAAAGTATTTCAATAGACTCTATTTTTAAATTACCATCTAGCTTTGTATCAACAACTTGTTTTAGACTAAATTCATCTTTACTCTTTCTTTCTAGCCAATCTTTACTTGCTCAATAATCTTCTTCCTCCATCTTCTTAATCCAGTTTAGTTTAGCCTTTATATTAGGGCTTTTCTTAAGTTCCTCTTTTCTCTTTCAAAACTCTGGGTTTTCATCTATGTAACGATAAAGGGTAGAATAAGATATTCACGCATATAAACTAGCTTCTTCATCTGTAAAACTATGTGCAAATCAGAACTCAAGTTTTGCAAGGACAGTTTCGTCAATTACTGTCGGTCTTCATCATGCGTGAACCATAACTATTTACTAAAATATTTAGAAGCTCTTTCTAATAGCTCATCTGGATATTCAAGACATTTATAATCTGGAATATAGTTTTTAACTTTTGTGTATGCTTTGTTATTACTTCGCATTACCTTTGTATTAGTTGTAAAAGTCTTCCTGTGTTTCCTGCTCTGAGACATTGTGCTATCTGACAGAGTTCTGAGTTTGTAAAGTTATCTAACATCGTATCTACCATTGTTACCGCCAATTGCTTTCTCGTCACTGAGATCTCTGTGAGTTCTCTAGTCATTTCAATGCGAGAGTTATAGGACATAAGTTAATTATATTGTTAATCACTATTTTGCAAGCTATTTATCTCTTCATTTAGTATATTTTCTAAATCATTTTCCGTGTATCAATTATTTCAATCAAGGACATTGGAGTCTTTTGTGTAATTCTTCACTTTCATTGGTGGAACTATAAAACGTGAGAAAACATCTCAATTATCTAAAGTCTCAAGTAATACAAGACTATCTACTAATATTCACCAAGAATTTATTACTTTTTCGTGGCTAAGAGTATATTTTCATTTATGTACTTTCATATTTTTGTGTTATAGATTGCAATAGACTCTTTCAATTAAATCTGCATCGTGTCCTTTAAACATTTCTTTCTTCATAAAGTCTACTACACTTCTAGGAATTGGGTCGTTGTAAAACTTAGGCTTCCAGAACTGATACCATTTTCTTTTCTTTGCGAGACCACCTAGGAGAATAAAGTACGGTGTGCTTCCATCTAATATTCATTGTTCGTATTGCTCCATATGTATTCATCTCCACCTCTTACCTTGTATCAATGCTCAAAATCAATTAAATACACCCTGTGTTGGCATTCATTCTACTTCTTGCTTATGTTTCCCTTTGTCAGAATATTCAAAGAACTTCTCGATGTCTTTATTATCAATTTTAATATGCTTCATTGCTTCTGGTATAAAGTAGAGAATAGTCTCTAAATCTTTGCTCTGTTTTGAAGTTAATTTCATACTCTTATTATATTAAAAATAGCTTATTCCGCAACTTCTTCCCTATAAATCTTCCCAAATAACTTATACATCTCCTGTCTAGAGATAAATTTGTTATCAACTGCGAACATAGCTATAGACTTATCTTTTTCCTTGTTGTTACGAAACATTGGAGAACCTGTTTTATCTAGTACAGCTTGATTAGCTTTTATGATTGGGTGATTCCAGTACATAGTTTCTACATCGTCTTTAGTCATAAATTTTATCTATAAATGTTAATATTAGAAAAGGAAACACAAAAGCCATATCTGGGTTTCAGTAGTCATCGAACAGAACATATTTAATAGCTAGGTATATGTAGACAATAGGTCATGTGATTAACACTGAAATAAGTGATACTGTGAGCATAAACACAAGTATTGGGAGTATCAGTATTTTTAGTAATCGTATTAACATGATTTATTTGTTATTTTCTATTTCTTCTATCTTGGAGAGGAGGTGTTGGTGTTCCCTTACTATTGCATCTTTTATTTCTTGGCTAATAAAACCCATCTCCCAAACATCAGATTTAATGTAGTCTATTCTCTCCTGTATATATTCTTTTATGTTCATAGTTATAATTGTTTTAAAATCTCAGCTAAGACTTCTTTCTTCTCGATGTAGTACCTTGTACCTTTTTTATCAGTTCAAGTTAGGAGAGTGCCTTTATTTACTAAATTAGGTACATTCTCCCTAAATGTTATTCAGGCTCTTTCTATTTCAGTAGCAGTTCTATAGAGGTGCATAATTATGAGATAACAGGATTAGCTAAGTTGTAAGGTTTGGCATTGTACCATACACAAGTTGGAACTTTCGCAGAAGCCACACCATTTTTATTTAGCTCTTTTATTTTGCTAGAGTTCAAATATCTTTTTGGTATAACTACTTCATATCTACCAGAGACAGTTGTTGGTTTACCAAGTATATTATCTCATTCGATTCGGAGTGATGTGAGAAAGTTAGTCATAAAAGGGAAGTAAAGAAGTAATGTGAGAGTATATTAACAGATTCATTTTCAATTGCAAGTATAAAATCATCAAATATGCCTACTTTCTGTATCAATTCCTCGTATTTGTGTTAAACTAGCTATCTCTACAATCTATAATCTTTCTTGTCTTTTTTCATTTCAGTATGAAATATAGATTATCGAGTAAAATATGTGTTCATAGTTAGAGGGTTAGAGAAGAAATAAAATCTAAATAATCTTCATCAATACTCGTGTTTCAAGATTGTGTTCTTTCTTGTATATCAATCAATATTCTATTTTTCATCTCCTCAGCTCACCGAAGTAATCATTCTGCTCTTCACTCGGTGTATGACTCCCTACGAGCATTAGCTATCTCAGCCTCGATGAAAGCAAAGATAGTATTTAGCATATCATTTACTGCTACATCTCACAATTTTGCTCTCATTTTATCAGTGCAAAAAGTTACATCTTCGTCACAAAGCATTTTTGTGTATCTCTCTCTAGTAGATTGTGTGGTCATAGTTTATTTGATAAATATTGATAAAAGGACTGCTACAATGATACAAGCAATCATAAATATAAAAACTGTTTCAATTGGTTTTGGTTTCAAAAAATTTTCTATTGCTCTCATCTGGTCTTCTGAGGACTCCTTCAATGCTCTCTCGATATTCTTACGCTTGAGGGCTTGTTTTAGTGTGACAGTTTTCATAGTGGTTAAGGTTGAGGTGGTAAAGCACATATTTTACATTTATGTTTTCAATTCAAGCATTCTAGGCATTCATAATCTAAAAAATGACACTCACACATGCACGGATGTTTAAGTGTTGGACAGGGGCAATGTTTTGATATTGTCATAGAGAATTATTAAGAGAGTTCAGGATTATCTGTGATGTTTCAGATGATTTTAGAATTATTTATATTTATGTGCCACTCATCCCTAAAGTGATCCCTATTCTCTACCCATCTGACTTTTGAAGTATCTTGCCCTACAAGTACAAAACTTGCCGTATCTTCAAAATATTCAACTTTAAATTTTTCATCTTGTTCAACATCTAAAATATCTCATTTGAATACTTTGTTTTTGTTCTTATCCATCAATCCTGTCCATTGTCATACTGATTCTGGGAGGACAACAGTACGATGCTCATTTCATTTTTCATCTTTCCAATATATACATGTTGTTCAGTGTCTATGTACCAAATCTCCATATACCCATTCTCAAGTAAGAGTTTTTCAGCGAAATAAGTAGTTCATAATTATTTTATATTATCGCAAATAAACTTGAGAGTTTCTCACGCTTGTCTTATTTGTTCGTAGTAGTTAGTCATTTGGTGATGAGATTAAAAATCAAACTCGTATTCACATAACTTCTCAAAATATTACTTCTCTTGAATATGTAAAATCAAATGGTACTTTTGGCATATAGACTAAGTGCATGGTATCTATATTGTTTTCTGCCAATCTTCGTTTGAGTTCTATTATTTCTCAAACAAGTTCAGGTGTGATAAGTGGATTATTCATTGGTGTTGTTTATAGAAATAATATAGAGGGTTCACTTGTACAGAATAGAAGTAACTATAATTCACATGTCTTCAGTCATTATTTTCTTTCAAAATATTTGTATCCATAGTCTTTTGAAAAATCAGAATGTTTTTGGTTTTGAGAATACTTGGTTATTCATTAGGAGAGAAATTAGATATAAAATCGAGAAGGGCTTGTTTAGACGATGGATATATATAATCACACTCAAAAAAGAATCATGGATGCTCGTGTAGTCATGGAGCATAGTATTGTATTATCCTATGCTGTATTCTTCATGTTTTGAGCGTATAGTGATTTCATCATGGTCTCTTCTCAAATCCCATCTCTAGGAGTTCTTCTTCTGTCGGTTGGTAGATTATTTTCATAGTATTTATTGGGGTGAGTGGCTAGTAATATACTGTGCGTATTCTTCCATCATATTTTCTGTATGTTTATCATCGTGTCCAGTTCTTCCACGCTCTTTTTCATATTCTGGGAATTTCATATTCAGAAATTGTCTTGCAGTCATTTTCATAGATTTTTCTCTTTCAATTTTAGCGTAGTTTATTGGAGACATATTTAAGTCGAACATAGTTATTTAATTTTAGGGATAAGAGTCTGTCACTCACTCCACCAGTTTATTCCCCCTGGTATTCTTCTGTCAATTTCTAATAGGAACTCCCAGACATTTATTTCCATAGTATCATCATCAATTTCAGATAGCCATTCATCAAAAGCATCTGGCATATTATCATCTGTGCCTGTGTAGTCTATGGAATGTAAATATGATAGATAACTATTAAACAGTCTAGTCTCTGATAAATCGGATAATGTTTGTGATATTTGAGTCATATTATTTAAATAAGAAATAAATAATGACAGCAATAACTAATAGAATAGATAAGAAAGCAAAAATGTTTTCATATCTATCAATATATTTAACAACTGCTTTACATCATGGAGAATCTGTATTTTTACAATATACTTCCACCATTCCAATTATGATTAAGAGTAATATAACTTCCATATTATTTAGTTAGAAGAGCCTGTGAGAGAAGTAATATACATCTGATAGAGCCTCCATATAGACGAGTCTTGTGCTGTACTACGTTTTTAGAGAAAAGGTGGTTGTAGTGTGTCATATAAAGGAAGTGAAGAAGTAAATGTTCTTATTGAACAGGGATAGTATAATCTAATTTATTTTAAATGCAAATTATTTTTATACTTTCTTTACTATTTTACACTCAGATTATACTATTTTCGCTTCAAATAGCCATTAACTCTGTACTTTACTTTTTCTTTCTTATTGGTCTACCTTGTTTTATAAAGTTATCACCAAATACTTCTTGGAGTTCATAGCCACGTTTTAAACGAGCGTAGAGAGTGTTGTAGGAGATTTTTTTAATCTTGCTCCATTCTTGGAGAGTGTGAGTTTGTCCTTTGTAGGTAAAAGTACGGTAATTAGGAGTGAGTGGTTTCATATTATATTATTGTTAGAGTTATACGAGGGGATTGCTTATAAATTCCTTTGAGTACGGAGTGTATCTCGGTGAAATGTTTATTGCTGTCTCCTTGCAATGCTCAGGCTTTAACGAGAGCATCTAGGATAAATTTAGTAGCTATGCAGGAGAAATTATCTATGTCTTGTGCTGTTGAATGTAAATAGAGTTGTATACATACTCCGTATTGCCCATTTATTTGCTCTCAGTTGAGTTGTTTTACTACTTCGGCTGTATAGTCCTGCTTCACTTTGTTTAGCGTTCTAAAATGGCAGTTTCTATACCAATTGAGTCAAAGAGGCTCTTTAGGTCGTTTCTTGGATATATACCAATATATAGGCATTGTGATAGTCATTAGTTTATGTAGTTAGTTTGTGCTATTTTTCTAGTGTGTTGCCATTCGTGATAGGCTCGTGATACTATTTCGATATTGTTAGGGTCTAATCTCTTCGTTTTAGCTCTACCTTTACGGA
>ERZ869929.960-NODE-960-length-11959-cov-3.654318_pt1 | contig 11959 bp, 20 predicted proteins | sample MGYA00579312_ERZ869929 | MGnify/ENA primary metagenome ERZ869929 (study PRJEB32216, sample SAMN09231818) | wastewater metagenome | place: USA: Maryland | collected 2016-08-09 | study: EMG produced TPA metagenomics assembly of the PRJNA472060 data set (Reclaimed... | reverse complement strand
CATACCATAGTCGCGAAGAATCTGACTGTAGATATCTGTCCATTCTCCAGGTTTACGAAAAATAATGAGATTCTTTTTTACAATGACACGGGATGACATAAGCAAAACCAACTCAATGTTTTTTCGTCCTCGACGTAGATGCGATAGTCACCGTATTTTACACAGTATGCCCACACAGGATTAACGTCGTTGGGCTCATAGGCATCGGGATTGTAGAGTCGATTCTCAAACAGTTTGGTGCGAGTCTCAACATCTTGACTCCAGCCAAAGTGTTCGTTGAACCAACGTCGACAGCGATCAAAATCCAGCACACCTGTGCCCGATTGGACCAATTTTGAAAATTCAATTATGTAAGTATAACCATACCGGGTATACCTACCATCCATTTTTGTGATCTTATAGTGCATAATGAAAAAAGGGGCAGTGTTGCCACTGCCCCTGACTCCACCACCAAATTAGGCACTGGCCTGCAGAATGTATTTGCCGTATTTGTTATGGAACTCGTCGAAGTTCTTGAGCTTGGTAGGCTGGAACGGCAGGTTGTAAGTGGTCAATGCAATACGAGCACCCATGACAACCAACTCGGTCTCGAAGTTCTTCATCATGTAAGCGAAGAAGTTATCGCTCATCTCATGGAACTTCTTGTCGTCTACCTTGTTCTCAATTGCCGACTTGAGCTCGTAGCACATAGAGATCACCAGCGAATACATAGCACTGACCTCCTTGACGTTCAAGTCCTTGACCTTGCCACTCAGAATGTCTTCAGGGCGCGGCATGCGGCTTGCAATCTTGCGGTGTGCCATGAACTTCACAGCAAGACCTTCGCCCACAGTGCCTGCAATCAGGTTGGTCAGAGTCTCGTCGTCTACGCCATCGTCCAGCAGTTGACTCACAAAGCTCCAAGAGCGTGGAGTAGCGAATGCACGACTTGCGGATTTGGCATCAAAATCGTAGAGGTCTTGCTTGGCAAAGCTGAGGTAACCCACCACGTCTTTGTTGACATTGTTGTTCACCGCCCACTCTTGCCAGCTAGGGAAGTCGACTTTCATCTCTTGGTGAACAAAGCGGTTCGCCAATGGAGTAGGCATGCGATAAGTCACACCCTTGTCTGACTCGCGGTTACCTGCGGCAACCATGACCACGTTCTTGGGCAGACGATACTTGCCAATGCGACGGTTCAAGATCAGCTGATAAGCCGCTGCCTGCACACTGGCAGGGGCCGAGTTCAGTTCGTCCAAGAACAGCACCACAACGGGATACTGACTGGCCAGTTCTTCGTCGGGCAACTCTACAGGCGGAGCCCAGTCCATCTTGCCAAGATCTTTGTTGTAGAACGGGATGCCACGAATGTCAGTGGGCTCCATTTGGCCCAGACGCAGGTCAATCATGTAGCCGCCAAGGTCTTCAGTAATACCTTCAATCAGCTCGGACTTGCCGATGCCTGGAGGACCCCACAGGAAAACGGGGCGTTGAACTTTGAAAGCCTGCAGAATACTTTTGCGGGCTTGGACGGAAGTGACGGTGCGGGTATCGCTCATTGCATTGCCTTTCAGTGGTGGGGAAAAATGTTTAACTAAGCTTCTATTGTATAACAAAGTGAATTATTGGTCAACTGTTGATTGTTGCGTAAGGACTACAGTCATTCAGTTGGTTTTGCTCAATAATTTCAGCAGCCTCGACAACAAAGTGCATGGGAATTTCTAGTTCACGAGCAACCTGAACAAAGCTCTTGCCTTGTTCCAGACGCTCTTCAATGTCCATGACCAATTCATTCATTTTGCTCATTGCAGGCTCCTTGTTAACTACTATGACTCTATTGTAGCAAAGAGTGAATTCTCAGTCAAAAAGAAACCCTATGTATCGTAGGGTCATAAATGTAATACTTGAGTATTAGCAGTTTAAATACTGATCTGCTATGTTTTCTGTTGAAAATTTCTACTATATTTTATACCGACATCTGTTGCATCCACTGGGTTTGCAGGATGCCATGTTTATGAAGTTTGGATCAGTTGATCTCAAGGATCTGTGTATTGGTTATTATTCAGGAAACCATTATCGATACAGCAAAAGATCAAGCATGGCAAATTCCTGTTATTATTTTGACCAGGAGCCATTGCATGACAACAGTGTTGATAATCTAATAATTTGTAGTTCACAAAAATATTTTCAGATTTTGGCCAACAGTGAGCACAGCAAAATAAAAAAAATATTGTGTCAGGAATACAATTATCAAGATTGGTATTATTTTTTTCATGGGTTTGCTGCGCTGGATTGGTATAGAAACGGACAGTATTTTAATTTTGATTTTGATTGGGATCGTCCATATTTGTCGATGAATCGTTTGCATGTCAACGATCGAAGCTATAGACTCAATCTTGTAGCAAGGTTAGCACATCAAGACTTATTGCAGCACGGACATGTAAGTCTTCATCTTGACTGCACAGAATACGGTAACTGGAAACAAGAATTATCAGACCCAAATACAAGACTCAGCAAGTCGGCGTGTGAGCTAATTGCTGAAACCTTAGATCAGCCACTGATACTTGATAAAAATAAAACTACAGGAAATATCAGCGCCGACTTTGGTCATCGTGAATTTGAGTTGTGGAAGTCGGGCCTATGGCACATTGTGACTGAAACTGTGTTTTATTACAACAAGTTACACCTAACAGAAAAAGTATTCAAACCCATTGTGGCACAGCGTCCATTTATGTTGGCAGCAGCACCTGGCAACTTGGCTTATCTTCGTAGCTACGGTTTCGAAACATTTGGTCGTTGGATCGACGAAAGTTATGACAGTATTCAGGACCCTGACCAACGCCTACAAGCCATAGTTGATCAGACACAGAGACTGTGCTCAATGAGCCGCAGTGATTTACAAGATATGCATAGAGAAATGCTGCCAGTGCTGGAGCACAATTTCAATCACTTGTATGAGGATTTTAAAAAGCGGATTGCCAACGAGCTAGTTGACAATTTTGAAACCGCTGTGCGCCAGTGGAACAACGGCAGGGTTGATGGTAAACAACTACCTTTGCACAAAATAAATCTCGATCAAGTCAAGAAAATTTTGCAAAGATAGTTGTTGATTACTTCCAATAACGTGTAATAATACGTCGGTTGGTTTCGAGATAGTAAAACAACTCGGGCGCAGTCATCCCCAGGGGATGGTTACTAAATCCTGCCAATGCAGTTTTGAATGATGTTGAATTGATGACAGTTACCAAACGTTCAGTCAGTAACTTTTTTTCGGCCGCTGGCATTGTTCGGGGCACAGCAACTATCATTCCACCAGCAACCATTAATGCTTTTAAATCCGGTTCGGCATCGGCAAAATTCTTAAGACCTGGTAAAAAAGAATTACTTGACAGATCAATGTATCCAATAGCATTGAACTTTTTGGTCTGAGCTGCAATTTGCACACCGGGGCCTGTGTCAAACGCCAAATCCAATGATCCGTCAGCCAATGAAGGATATTGTTGGGTAACATGTTTGAAATTAATTAAATTAACTTTTATCCCGTGTTGTTTAAAAATTGGTTCAAGAATATTAAAAATAGGCAAAAAAGTTCCAACGTTGATTGGTCTATTTAGAGACTGAAGATGCTTGATAAGATCTTTATAAGAACTCACTGATACATTGGCAGGGGTATATAATACCCATGCGTAGCGTGTGGCAAAGACCAATGGTTCCAACTGATCTTCGTTGGTTCTACCGGGAAAGATCAGTGGATTCAAAATAAATTGACTAGGCCCCATGCACACAAAACTGTTGGCTTTGTTGCTTCGCAATACATCATCCACTACTAACCCACCAGATAGGCCCGACTTTGAAGGCATAACAGTGGTCACAGAATTATATCTGGTGTCATATTCTTTCCACAACACTCTACAACCATTGTCGAGCGCTCCTCCAGGAAAGGTCGGCCAGGCAAAGTTTTTTTCAATTGTTAATGACCAAGAGTTCATAGAGGACAACAGAAGAACCGTCGCTAAAAACGTTTTAAAAATATTCATTGATATTTCCTAGTAAAGATTGATTTTTCTTGCGAGATTGATGCAAGTATTGAGTATGGAATATTTATGGAAATAGTTTTTAGATCAAACAAATAGCCCTTGCTGGCTATAGATAACCGGTTACGAATCCGGCGCAAGCATTTGGTTCTTGCCGCTCGACGTCTAGCGCCTCACTTCACCCGTCCCTGATTCACTATGAAATTCAGTGAGCAAGGTTGGACGCACCACCTTCTAACTGCTCTATACGAGCAGCGGCTTCTTCCAACAAGTCTGCAATGCGGTCCGGCCGACCTTCCTGCACACTCTTGCGATCCTGAATCTGCCTGCGGATCTCTGCCCGCTTACGCAGTCGGAATACCAGGCTTTGCTCACTTACTGGGAGGTGCGATTCGTCATTCATTCAGTTTCCTTTAACAAATCAAATATTGTGCCATACTCGTAATGACTCCAATCATCGAAGTCAACATAGGTATTGATACAACGGCGGTATACAGTTTTGAGCCATATACGACGACCGTGTATCTTTACCGGACGCCAAGCAAACCATTTCTGCCAGGCACCCTTCTCGATCTTTCTAGCGACTGTTGCTGTGCCCATAGGGCCATTCCATTCATCCTTAGGCCGACTCCATATAGTTGCGTACCCATGCCAGGCGAGCTTGCTCATCCAAGGCAGTGTAAGCCTGGATGTTCTCACGGATGTGATCCAACAATGGGTAATACTCTTCGTCGATCTGTTCCCGAAACTCTTTGGTCAATAACTTGTCTGTGCGTGGATTGCGAGCAACCCACTTGGCAGTTAAGTAGTAAGGGCTCTTGATCTTTGCACCAACACCGTGCTCGTCATAGAACACAAATCCTTCATGCTTCACAGTCTTGACCATGTTCTTCAATGCTGCCACTGTCACATGGATGCACTCAGGAACAAAACACTTGAACAGTTCGCCCAACTGCTCCAACACAGCAGGTTCGTGTCCCACAGCACTTTGCCATGTCTTTTCACGATATCCCAAGATATACATACCAGGCTTTTCAACCACGATATGAGGATCGTTAGGGTGTACGCATTCAAACATGAAAGTCATGTCGCGGCAGTCATCAGCCATCAGTGCCATTTGCCAGTCTGCCCAGCACATGTGCTTTAGCATCATTTCTTTTGCCATAGCAACAAAGTCACCGGAGGTAGAACCAGTTGTGGACACTAGAACGTCACCTGCATGCCAAGTCAACGACACCATAAAGCCGTTGACCTTGCGGTATGCACACACCATGGTGTCGAGTTCAGAAAACACAGGTGCTTCCTTCTCGATACCATAGTTGTAGATCTTTGTGAAGGGATAACTCACAATGTTGAAGTCAGCATCCACAATGGTGCCACGACATTCTGCAATGTAGTCGTTCCACAGGTTGTCGTAAAACACCTTCTTCTTGTATTTGAGTACATGGATACCTGGGCCAGCCGGTTTCATATTGACCAGGCCTGAGGTAGCCACATACTGCTTTAGTTCTTCTTTGAACATTTTACTCACCTGTATACTTTCTGGCCTCCGCCATCAAAGTCGGATCGCCTTTGGTCATTACTTCCAACAACATCCTCTTTTCTTCCAAGTAAGTCTTGGCGAAAGCAGGGTCATGTTGCACGATACTGCGACTGTTGGAGATCAAATCTGCCAACTTGATTGTCTGTGCTTCAGCAGGTGCTTCAGCACTGTGAGCACGGTCCATAGCCTTGCGATGAGCACGATTGCCATCTTCGGGCTTTGAAACGTCAGTCAACCAGCCAACCAAGGCAGCGATGTCGATGCCAAAAGCCATATGCACATCGGTAAATGTGCAACCAGTGTCTTCCACAACATCATGCAACCAAGCAGCCGCGACCATGTCAGGTGTAGCACCTGGAACGCCAGCTACGATCTTGGCAACTTCTGCAGGGTGGACGATGTAGGGCTCGTTGGTATACTTGCGCTTCTGTCCAACTGCGGCGTGAGCAGCCATGGCATAGACTTGGGCCTTGCGGACAATGTCCATACCTGTCTGTTCCATTGTAAAATCTTCCATGCTGCTCTCCTTTAACCGTTTCATAATTACCAACTTGTCAAGACCCTGCGGAGTGTCCAACGAGCATCCATTCTGCTGGCAAACCAACGGAACAATGCCCTAGAGTCGTCCTGCAAGAGTCCGGGCTCCCAACCTGTCTTGCCGCCTCTAAGCATAGTCATATCCGTCTCCTTAGTCCAAAAACGTCACGCAACCGTCTGCAACTTCTATGTCACCGCTCATGTCGCCCAAATACTCGCCACCGTTCTGCGAAAGCCAAACTTCTGCATCTTGTGGCAATTGTTGCAATAGTGCTATCAAATCTGCTACGGTCATTTTGGCCTCCTTTTTGCGTATGTGTGTATTGTAGCAAAAAGGCGATTTTGGGTCAACCAAAATAGCAAACCGGATTCTTGTGGGCTTGTATGCGTTTACATCAAAAGAATTGCTGTAAAACGTTCAGTGGGGCAAAAATGTGTACTAAAGTTTATTAAAACTGCAAACTCAAGTAGTAGTTTTGATCACTTCTAGCACAGTGATTTCCAGCACCAGGTGCCGGCGCAACAGCATGAATTTTCTGAATTTGGACTCCACAATTTTTGGGTCAAACTCATCATGATAGGGCACAGTGGCAACGTCTTCATAGGGCTCGTCGTTTTCGTTGAGCGCTATAAAGCTGAACTTGACTGTGCCCTGTTCGGGCTCTTGAAACAGTTTTGCAAGTCGGTCGAACATGCAGATATTTAGTGATGCCCTTTGATCTTGCCCCGCATGGCGTCACGTATTGCATTTTCCATCAACACAGCAATCTGACCAGTGGCGTCTATGCCCATGTCACGAGCACGATATTGCTCAAGTCCACTTTCGCCACCGTGCAGGTGTCCGTGAAAGTGAACAGCACCACGATGCATTTGATCCCACTCAGCAATGGGGTAGTGCAACATCACACACTTGGTGCCATTGTAGTTGACGTCCAAGTAGTGATGGATTTCTTCAAAGCAGGCCCGGAAGTCTGCATCTTGCAGCAACTTGCGGTCATGATTGCCTTGCACCAAGATCTTGCGACCGTTGAGTCGACGCATGTATTCCACTGCCTTGGGGGCAGGCAAAAATGCCACGTCGCCCAGAATGTAAACCAGGTCTCGGGACTCAATCAAGTCGTTCCATTCTTTGACCATGGCTTCGTTCATGTAGTCTACGTCATTGCGAAATCGTGCCCGTGTTGCAGGGCAAAAGTTCATGATATTCTTGTGTCCCCAGTGGAGATCTGATGTGATCCATGTCTTCATTTTTATTCCTTATGCATGCCAAATTTCTGAAAAACCTTCATCCTCTGTTGGTTCCTCAAAATGTTTAATCATACCCTGCATCACATTCCACGGAATGTTTTTTCCGGGTCGGCTGTTTAGTCTGCGATCCAATTCATCCTTATCGGGAGTTTTGAATACCACAGCAATATGTTCGTAGTCTGGCAACATGTTGAACTTGCGTTGCCGACTTTTAACTGTAGTCGATGTTTGGTCCCAAATTACATCTAAGTCGTTTTCTCGACAATACACAACCTGTTCTGCCATCAACTTTACGGCGGTGGGCATGTATTCATCAAACACTTCACTATAAGTCTTGCCTTGCTTGTAGGCATAGGCTTCCACTAAGTTGTCTGTGCTAACCACAAACATACCCAGCGCCCAGTCTTGATTCTTGATCCAGGTGCTTTTACCTGCGCCTGGCACACCAATAAGTTGATAACAACGTGGCATTATCGCTCCCATCCAATTTTTGTATTACGCCAGTCTTCGGCGTGGTTGTAAGGTTGTTCAGTGCTGTCGTAAGTCCAGCCCAATTGTTGCATTAGTTTTTGCTTGACACGCAGATTAGGAATGCGACTGCGCTCGCAGTCCTGGAACCCCATCATAACACCAACTTCGACCACAGCACCACTACGACAAATGCCAGCATAGCAATGCACAACCACATTCATTTTGTTGTCTAGTGCATGCTTGAGCAGGCGCACAATCTCCGCAGCCTGCGCATCACTTATCTTTGCTTCTTCGGGAAATCCATCTTTGTCTTCAGCATCAAGAAACTCAAAACGATGTGTTTCTTTAAACTCGTGTGCAGGAGTGGGCCACCAGCTAGGCTCTGGATCCATGATCTGGATCAGCATGGCATTGGGACCAGCTTCGTGGTGAAACCTCAGTGGTATGTCGGCAGCAGCAACGTTTTCAATCCAGGGCATAAAAATCTCCTAATGCGCTATTGTAACACATCAGGAGATTTGGGTCAAGTAACAGAAAGTATTACTTTTGTTATTGATGCTTGTTGTGTTGTTGTGGGCCGTCTTTGAGCAGATAACTACGACCGATCAAGCCGTGTTCGATTTCTCCCAGGGCAGTAACCCCAGCACTGTGCCGACTCAACAGTTTGGGTTGATGGCCAGCACGGAGTTCTCTTGTGCGAGCGGCGGCAATGAGGACTAAGTCATATCGGTTGCCCACTGCTTCTACAGCAGCATTGCTAGTAATTCCTGAAAGTTCGTCAAGTTTCTTCATCTGGTGTTCCGTTTGAGTGTCTGTCACGACGTGCTTCTAGGTCTTGAAACAGTCGTTTTTCTTGTGCAGTGAGCCTGTCCTTGTGTGTCTTGCGTGGATTGCCACACAAGTAACATTCTGGGTTACCGCAGTCCATGGCATGATGTTTGGCATGCCTGTGAGGTTCTCGGATATGTCGATCGTTAACCCCTAACCCGTGTTGTCGGGCAATTTTGACTTGTCGGGCAATTGCTACATCAGTTTTGTGCCTGCGCCGAGAATTGATAAATTTTGCTAGATCGTTGCTCATAGTAGTCCTCGATATCAAAACATGTATCTATTATTTTAGAATATAACAACATTATACACAAGCATTTTGGCTCATTGGTATATATCAACAACCGTTGGTAGGCATGGTTTATTTTGAGTAGTCCTGTGGCTGAGATTGATTGAAAAATCAGAATCGACTTGTTGTATAAATATTAATTTAAGGAAAATGCTATGATTTTAACCAAGTCAGTGATCTTTGTATGGGTCAATCAACCAGATGGCAGAAATGTCGCTGCTATAGATGCTAAGTTGGCAGAAATGGCAGCCGATAATAAAACAGACGGAGAGACTCACCATATAACCAATTTAATAACCAAACGAAATTTTGTTGATGTTGACGCAGCACAAGAATTTGTTGATTTTTATATTGCTTTATTGAATGTAAGTGATTACACACCAATTCTAACTATCAGCATAGAAGATAACGTATGACATTTTACGTAGGTTTGGTGGCAAAGCTAATACCTATAAACGACGAAAACACCTACCAGATAGTAGAAATTCAAAATATCAACACCAGCGACGATGCTAACATGCATATAAATTTTTCTCACGGCAACATAATAAGAGCAGTGTTTATTCCTGTTAGTGAGATAGAGGGTTTTGTCAATGGGAAAACTACCACATTGTCAAGAGATTTTGATGTTGATTTAGGTCTAGAGATCTGGAAATCAGTGCAATGATACTTAGATTTAACTTAGATAAAATTTTAGGCATGTTGGATCGAGATCTATTAGATCCCGATTGGATTCATCCTGATGGTATTTTGCATTTAGAAAAATGGAGAACATTCAATCATGAAGTCTTTCGAATCAATGAAGTAGCAATGGCAGCTGGACTAGGGTCAGCCAGAACTTATTTTAGTTTTATTGATCGAACAGGTGCAACGCCCAGTCTTGTCAAGACATATGTTCCCGATGAGCACAGAATCCCCAAAGGAAAACCGCAATCCTTTAACTTTCTTGACTTGTGTATGAGTAGAGCACAACAATTGCTGGACACTGGCAAACACATCACTGTGTTGTGGAGTGGAGGCCTGGATAGCACACTATTGTTATTTGCACTGATAAGACAGGCCAAGCACATTGATCAATTAAGCGTGTTGTGTACATTTGAAAGCATATTAGAATCAGGAGGTTTGTTTGACGCTGTAATAAAAAACTTAGGAATTCGCGTCAAAGTGGACCAAACCAGGAACAATTGCAATTTGCCCTTTTCATACGACCACGAAGATCATGAACAGATTTATGTCACTGGTCAGTGCGCTGATCAATTATTTGTCTCTAGGCTGTTTAAACTACCCGAAGTTGACCCATTGGAGCATTGGCATAATGTGTATCATCCTCACATAATAGATCTAGTAGAACCGAGCATAAAATTCAGTGAACGTCCTATAGAAACTGTGGAGGATTTTCGCTGGTGGATGACTTTTAACTACTCTTTTACTACTACATTATATGACTCTTGTGTAGAGCGGCCACCTCATGTTTGCAAACGTATTATATCTTTTTATGCCACTCCTGAATTTCAAAGGTGGGCAATACATGCCCCTGTCTATCGTGACGACGAGTATCGATTACCGGCAAAACAAGCACTTAGTCAACTAGTCGATTACCCTTACTACATACAGCACAAAAGAAAAGGGTTCAGTGCTACCTGGCGTGCAAATCGTCGATGGTATGCTCTGGACAAAAATTTTAAAACACATTACACTGACGTTCACGTATACAGATCATATACACCAAGTAATACCTAATATTCTCAATCACTTAACGATAATGTGTTTTGCCGGCAAAGTAAAGTTTCAACAGTGTTGAGATTATCTATTTGTAAAAATGGCAGGCCCTTCAGGAATTGAACCTTCGACTTGCGAGTTTGGACCCCGCAAGATCAGCCAGAGTGGACCCATGTTGGTGGAGGATAGCGGAGTCGAACCGCTGACTCTACCATGCCATGGTAGCGTGTTCCCAACTATACCAATCCCCCGTATAAAAAACTGCAAACAATCCGGTTTCGCTAGGGCGTGTGACTGAACACCAATCGACAATAGATTGACTTATCACCGGAAACAATTTTAGGACTCTCACCCAAACACCTGATCCGGCAGATATACATCACTGCATAGTGCTGCCCGGGGGATACCCCTACACGTTTGACTTGTTTGCAAAAATCGGCTGCGTTCAATAAATATTTAATGCCGCGCAACAATGATTATATACTAGAAATGTTGTATCAGCTAGCAAAACAACATCCGTATCAACTAAAATCTAGCTATGTGGCGCCAAAATCAGAATTTAAACCCTTGTTTCCGCCATTGGAATCAAAACAGTTTGTTGCCGCTGTGATTCCTAAACTAACAAAATAACTGGTGCCCTGGGCGGGACTCGAACCCGCAGCGCCACGGACCTCAACCGTGTGTGTTTGCCAATTTCACCACCTGGGCATAATGGACTTAATCTAATTTCATTTCTTTAGTAATTAAGGAACGATACAGTGCAACGGTATTGTTATACCAATCCTCGTAATCCTTGTCAGTTTTTAATATCGGTTTTGAGGAATAATCTGATCGATACAGCTCTTGAAACTTTGAAGACTTTTCTGCCTCTTCGAAGATTTTTCGAAGCTCTCTGACAACATCATCTGGCACCTCTTTCTTGACAAGAATGTGATAGATGCCAAATAAGTCTGCATTATCAGGATACCCTATATCTTTGAGCATAGGATAATTCTTGACTTTTACTCTGCCAGTTGTGCCTAAAATTTTAACACCTTTGGCTTCAGCATCGCCTAAAAACTCATAGGCTAAATCAATGTGTCCACCTAGTACATCTTGAATTGCTTCTGTGCTGCTCTTGTAAGGCACAACAATGATATTTTTGTCCGGGTGACGATCTTTAAATTTCAGCGCATACAAATGTGTGCCTGATCCTGGCCCAGCCGTGCCAATGGAAATTTTATCTTGGGCAAGAATGGTTTTTAGATCTTTGTGTTTACTGGTCAATGCCGCTGGGCTATAGGCTATTAGATACACTGGTCGGAATTGATC
>ERZ869929.959-NODE-959-length-12008-cov-8.702167_pt1 | contig 12008 bp, 14 predicted proteins | sample MGYA00579312_ERZ869929 | MGnify/ENA primary metagenome ERZ869929 (study PRJEB32216, sample SAMN09231818) | wastewater metagenome | place: USA: Maryland | collected 2016-08-09 | study: EMG produced TPA metagenomics assembly of the PRJNA472060 data set (Reclaimed... | reverse complement strand
CCGGACGACCGCTATCAGCGGCCGGGTCCGATGACGACCGAGCGGCCGCCTGTCATGCTGGCCAAGGGTGGCAAGGTTGCGCCAGCCGTGCCGCGTGCGCGCATGGCGCAGGCGATGGCGAAGAAGGCCGAGTCCAAGGGCGAGCAGCGCATGGAGATGCGCAAGGACGTGCGGCAGGATAAGAAGGCGATTGCTGGCGCGGTCCACAAGCATGAGCGCCATCTCCACAAGGGGCAGCCGCTGACGAAGCTCAAGGACGGCGGGAAGGTGAAGAAGCCGGATGAGCGCGATGTCATCGACTTCACGGGTGAGGAATTGACCGACATCGAAAAGTCGGCGACCGACCATGCCAACCGCATGCAATCGGCCACGAAGGATCCTAAATGGGCGCTGGAACAAGGTCGTTTGCTTGCCAGTGGTCGGTCACTTGCGCGCCAATCTCTCAAGGGAAAGAGTGATGAGGCCGCGAGTGATGCCGCTGACGTTATGCGCGAGCGCGTGTACGCCAAGGGCGGAAAAGTCGCCTGTCTCGCAGCCGGCGGCGCGGCCAAAATCCGCAAGGGCATGGCCAAGCCCGTTCCCAAGATGCCGCGCGGTGGAAACCCGCAGTACTGAGCATGCGTAGCGCCGCCCTCCTCAAGCCAAAGGAAGATCCGCCCTACACGCTGGCGATGTCGCTGGCGGAGGAAAGCTGCTTCCTGACCGGACTCGTCCTCTACAGGATCGGCGACCACAAGGAAATCTGGAACGTCTGCTCCAACATGTGCGCGGCCCGTGGCCTGACGCGCGAGCAATCCGTCCTCGTCGTGCGTTATGCCGAGGAACGAATCAAAAGGCGGATGGATAAAGCAAAATGATCGAGAAATTCCGCGATGCCGTCCTCAAGAAAATTGAGGACGCCAAGGCAGAAACGCTGTTGAGCCTCGTGCAATTAAAATGCGCGAGCATGCAGGAGACGGGCGAGTACCACGTCATGCTCAAGTCCAAATACGAGGGCATGGAAGCGGCGCGCATTCTGGTCGAGGAAACCTACGAAGACATGACGGCACCGGCAGACAAGCCGGAAGATAAACCCGAACAAGGACCATACGCATGACAAAGAGCGCGACGAGTTACATCGAGGAGCACGAGGAAGCCGAGGCAGTCCGCCTCATCAAGGCGCAGTTCAAGGAGATGACGAAGCGCGCGGAATTGCCGCGCCCGTGCGGCTCCAAGATCGCCGTCAAGATTTACGTGCGCCCCGAAGAGATCGGCGACACGGGCCTCGTGCTGCCGGAGTCCGTGCGCGCGGGCGACAAGTGGACCAACTGCGTCGGCCTCGTGTGCGGCATGGGTCAGGACGCCTACTCCGGCAAGGACCAGTTCGGCAACGAGCGGTTCCCGACGGGGCCGTGGTGCAAGATCGGCGATTGGGTCGTCTTCCCGCGCTACGAGTCGCAGGTGTTCTCGTGGCGGGGCGTCGCCATGATGACGATCTATGACGACGCCGTGCAGATGGTCGTGGACGATCCGAGCGAAGTTCTCGCGGGCCATAAGGTTTAGGGAGAAGCAACATGCCGAAAGAAGCCACACAGGAATCCAACATCTCGCACACCACGACGCGCACGGCCATCGGCGACATCGACACGATCACGGTCTCGCCGAAGGGCGATACGCAGGTGGACCTCAAGGACGGCGACGAGGGTGACGAGAATGGCGTGCAGATCACGGACAAGGTTGCTGCGCGTGAAGACCGTGAAGAAGGCGGAGACGGCGGTGCGGCCGACGAAGGTGGTGACGGCGCGCCCAAGAATAAGAATCTCACGGACGACGTTGGCCAGCGCCACGCCGTCAAGAAGCCGTTCCGCAAAACCCGCGACGGGCGCATCAACGAACTGACGCGCGAGGCACGGGAATACGAGCGCACGGCCGAACAGTATCGCACCGAGCTTGAAGCCGAGCGTGCGAAGAACGGCACGCTGGCGCGCGAGAAGGACACGGCGGAGTACGCCGCTGCCCTGCATTACCGCGACGGTCTCAAGGCGCAGAAAGCGATGATGACGCGCCAACTCAAGGACGCGAAGGATTCGGCGGATACGGCAGCCGAGGCGGAAATCCAGTCCAAGATGTCGACCGTCGATGCCGACCTCAGCCGCGCGGAAAGCTGGTTGGGTGCCAACGCGGACAAGGATCCGAGCGAGAAAAAGCCCGCGAAACCGGCCGCCGAGCCCGAAGTCCGCGCGCCGGCAAAGCCGCAGCCCGTCCAGTACACGGGCGAGACGGCGCGCTGGGTCAGCGAGAATCCATGGTTCGACGCCGGTTCTGCGGACCACGATCCGGCGATGGCCGAGTACGCGCGCAACTACGCCACCTACATCGAGACGGAGTTGAAGCGCGTCGGCAACCAGAAGGCCATCGGCACGCCCGACTATTTCGAGCTGATCGACAAGCGTATGCGTGAGGTATACGCTGATCGTTTCGGCGGTGACGAAGGTGGCGACGAGGAGCCGGCCGCACAGCCCCAGCGCGGCGGCCTTCCTCGCATGCAAGGAGGATCGAACGTGGCGCCTGCTCGTGCCAGCCAGCCCGGCGTCTCGCGTCAGCAGCCGCAGGGTGGCAATCCCAACCAGGTGCGCCTAACTCAAGAGCAGCGCGAGATTGCGCATAGCCTGATTCTCAAGCATCCGAACGGCAATTCACTGACCCCGCGCGAAAAGGAAATCAAGTACGCCGAGGGTCTTCGTCAAACCACGAGGAATGGAGCCTGACCATGGCCCGAGGAAACCGCGCCGACACGACACGTTCCGCTGCCGCACGGCGCATCAGCAACGAAGATGCGGAAGCCCTGACGCTCTACATCCCGCCGAACGCCATTCCCAAGGGGATGATCTATGCGTGGATCGCCGAGTATCTGATGGGTGACCCGCAGGACAACAACGTCGAGAAGCGCCTGCGCAAAGGCTGGAATCCGGTGCCGGCCGACCGCCATCCTGATCTCGTTGCCCCGCTTCTGCCGGGTCGGGTGCGCAACGACCACAACGTCATCCGTCGCGGTGGCCAGATTCTTTGCGAGATGAGCAAGCCCGAGCACGACGAATACCTCGCTGCCAAGCGCCGGCAGAATCTCGCCGACATGCAATCGACGCAGTGGACCCGCGGCGACTTGCAGGACGACGACAAGCGCATGCCGATGGTCGAACTCGGCGACGACGTGGGCATGAACCAGACGAGCATCGAGCGCGTTGTGGCGCTGCCCGACAAGTAGTACACTGCCGCTCTGGCCACTGATCTCCGGCCGGTGCGTCTCCCTTGAAACTGGCCGCCCCTCACACGGGCGGCCTTTTTTCTTGGCCCACAACATATTGTGCTTGACATGGACTATAGTCTTCCCATAGCGTGACATCACTCGGCCTAGAGCCGTTCGCGCTTCGGCGCGCTTGACCCCTCCGAGGGGTCCGCCCAAAGACCGGGCGCAAAACTCGGCAAGTTTCAAAGCTGGTTTCAGCCACGGCGCGTTGCGTCTGTGGTCAAAGCCATGTCCGCCACGGAGGATTTCATGTCTTACGGCACCAACGCCCCGCAGGGTCTCAAGCCGAACCGTTACAAGAACGGTTCCCCGTGGACGGGCACGACCAACCAGTATCCGATCACGTCGGGCTATTCGACGAGCATCTTCACCTGCGATCCGGTGGCCACGCTCGCCGACGGCACCATCGGCATCGGCGTCGCGGGCAACGCTTCGCGCGGCGTGTTCATGGGCGTCAAGTTCACCGACACGCTCGGCACCTTCAAGTTCTCCCCCTACTGGCCGGCGTCCACCACGGTCCAGACCGGCTCGCCGATCTACGCGCTGATCGAGGACGACCCGAACCTGGTCATGGACGTGCAGGAAACGAACGGCTCCTCGGCTGCAGGCACCCCGCTCGCCGCGGCCGACGTGAACCTCAACATCAACTTCGTCGTCGGCGCAGGCACGACGGCCACGGGCCAGTCGACCACCTCGATCAACAACACGACCGAGGCCGTCACGACGACCCTCAACCTCAAGATCATGGCCCTCACGCCGAATCCGACGAACGTGATCGGCAGCTTCGCCAACTGGCTCTGTGCGTGGAACAACCACGAACTGAACGGTGGCAGCGGTACCTCGGGCATCTGATTCAGCGGTCACGGAAGGAACGCTCCCATGACGATCAACACCACCCAGATCCGCGACCTGCTCCGTCCGGGCCTTGCCGCCGTCTTCGGCGACTACCCGATGTATCCGGCGCAGTGGACGGAAATCTTCGAGAAGCACACCTCCGACAAGGCGGTGGAAATCGAAGTCGAAATGAAGATGCTCGGCCTCGCGCAGATCAAGCAGGAAGGTGCGAGCATCGCCTACGACACGATGGGCCAGCGTTCGGTCACGAACTACGTCCACCGCTACGTCGGCATCGGCTTCATCATCACGCGGCAGGCGATCAAGGACAACCTCTACAAGTCCCGCTTCCCGCTGCAGCAGGCCGCCCTCAAGCGCTCGCTTCTGCAGACGAAGGAAGTGCTTGGCGCCTCCGTGCTGAACAACGGCTTCGACACGAACTACCCCATCGGCGACGGGCAGCCTCTCTTCTCGGTCTCGCATCCCATCGACGGCTCGGTGCAGGCCAACACCTTCACGGTGCAGGCCGACCTCAACGAAACCTCGCTGCAGGACGCCATCACCGGCATCCAGCGGTTCAAGGATGTCGCCGGCCTGCGCGTCATGACGAAGCCCAAGAAGCTCGTCGTGCCGACGCCGCTGCAGTGGACGGCCGACCGGCTGCTCAACTCGCAGTTCCGCACGAACACGGCCAACAACGACATCTCGGCGATCTACAACACGTCGGCGGTGCCGCAGGGCTATCGTGTCAACCAGTTCCTCACGGACGACAATGCCTGGTTCGTCCTGACCGACGCGGACAACTCGTTCAAGTATTACGACCGCGAACCGCTCGAGATTGATCTTTACACAGACTTCGATAATGATAATTTAAAAGTGAAGGCTATCGAGCGCTACAGCTTCGGTGTCTCGAACTGGCGCGGTGCATGGGGCTCGCAGGGCTCGACCTGATCTGATGGCTCAAGGAGAGCGGGCATGACCCACGTTTCCGACAACTACCGCACCGGCCAAGTCTTCCGCGCGGCGAATGGCACGAACGGCGCAGCGATGTCGCCGATCTACGTCTACGCGATCACGCCGGGCGCGGCCACGACCACGGCCCTTGCGGCTGCGGCCACCCTGTCCAACCAGTCCTTCACGCTGGCGGCCGGTTCCGGCGTCACGACGACCACGATCAACGGCGTCACCTACTACGACCTCGGCTGCGCCCGCTGCCTTACGGCGGCCGGCTCGACCACGGCTGTCACGGGCGTCACCATCACGGTCAACGGCATCGAGGAAACCGTTCTGTCGGACGGCACGCTCGGGCCGGGACTGCCGATGCGCTTCTCGTTCTCGGGTCCGACGGCCACGAGCATCGCCACCTCGACCAAGGCGATCCGCTACGTGCGCTCGGCCTCGGTGGACGTGAACACGACCTCCGGCCTGTCGCTCGGTGTCGCCGATACGTTCGGCATGCCGTACAAGGTGGCGAACTTCGGCGATGTCATCCTCAACTGGAACAACGCGCTCATCACCGCTTCGACCGGCTTCACGGCTGCGGTGACTACGAGTCCGGCGACGGCGACCACGGGCGATGTCCGCGGCACCTACGCCATCCAGTCGGGTGCAGCCAACAACTCCCTCGTGTTCCGTGCCTACATCTTCGTGAAGGATCCGAACACCGAGACGGGACTGTACGGCCAAGCCCAGTACAACGGTTAAGCCGCCATGTGGCTTCTTCCGACTCACGGCCGGCCCGAAAATCTCCGCGTCGTTCTCGAAGCGTGCGTGGCGACGGGCATGTCCACGCCCGGCGTCATCCACGTCAATGCCGGGCCCATGCAGGACTCCTACCGCGCGCTGGAGATTCCGGCCAACTGGCAGGTCGTCTACGGCGAGCAGGACATGTCGCTAGGCGACGTGATGCGGTGGTTCTTTGCGTCCGCGCCAAACGAGCCGTGGTACGGCATCATCACGGATGACCAGGTTCCGGTCACGCCGGGTTGGGACAAGACGCTCGTAGAGCAGGCCGGCACGACCAAAATCGTCTCCAGCAATGACGGCTGGCAGGCTCCGCTGCGCATCCACGGCGCGGTGGTTTTCGGCGGTGATGTGGTTCGCGGCATGGGCTATCTCGTGCCGGAAGGCTTCACGCACCAGTTCATCGACGACCTGTGGGAAACCATCGGGCGCGAGACCGGCTTGTGGTATGTCGATATGGACGTGATGGTCGAGCACCGCCACCCCGGCAAGAACGGAGGCGTCAACTGGGACATCTCGTACCAGCAGAATTTCGCCCGTGCGCCGGCCGACCAGCGCCGGTTTCAGTCGTGGCAGATTTTCGAGAAGCACCGCGCGATGTCGCGCCTCGCGCCCCTGATGGCGCCGGGCAAGTCGCGCACTGTGGACCTGAGCAAGATCCGCGTCACCATCGCAACGCCATGCCTCGGCGGCAAGATCGAGGAAGCCTACGTCCAATCGCTCGCAGCCACGATCCCGGTCCTGTGCGAGTACGGCATCGGCTTCGAGTTCTCGACGCTGGCCAACCAGTCGCTCGTGCATCGCGCGCGCAATCAGCTTATCGCGCGGTTCCTTGAGTCCGACACGCACTATTTGCTGTTCATCGACGCCGACATGGGGTGGAAGCCCGAGTCCATCCTGCGCATGCTGGCGTCGGGCAAGGACATTGTGGGCGGCGCTGGCCCGCGCAAGCAGGAGCCGGTGTCGTTCTGCGTCAACCTCGCGGGACCGCCCGTGCAGGTTGACAAGGAAACCGGCCTTCTGGAAGCCAACGAGATAGGCTCCGGTTTCATGGCCATCAGCCGCCCGGCCATCAAGGCCATGTGGGACCAGTACCAGGATCGGCGCTATTTCGACCCGGGCACGAACAAGTGGATGGTCAACCTCTTCGAGAACACGCTGGAAGATTACCGCGAGTACTCGGAGGACTACACGTTCTGCCGGCGCTGGCGCGCGATGGGCGGGAAGGTTTACGTGGACCCGTCCATCGGCCTCGATCATGTCGGCGGCAAGACGTTCTCCGGCAAGTTCGGCGACTGGCTTCAAGCGGCGGCCGAGGCGGAAAAGCATCAGGCGCAGGTTGCGCAGGCGGCGGAGTAGGCGATGGCGATTCCCGCTCAGTACACTTTCAGCGCATCAGACAGTCAGGCCATTTGTCTATTCCAGACGACAGGCGCTGCCGGCGCGCTGACGATCAACGGCACGTTGCTGGATCAGAATGCCGTCGCCGTGGGCGTTCGACGCGCCTACATGACCGGCGCGTGGGGTCGTGTCGCCAGCCTCACGTCGACCGGGAATCTGAACGGCATCAACTTCACTATCGCGGGCAGGGATGTGTACGGGAGCACCGTCACGGAAACGCGCGCAGGCCCCAACAACGGGACTGTGGCCACGACGCAGGAATATGCCGTCGTTACGTCGGTGACCGCGGATGCGGCAGTCTCAACCAACTGCGCAGTCGGCATCGGTACGACTGGATCGACGCGCCCCTTCACGGCATCCACGCAGATCACGCCGGCAAACTTCGCGCTCTATGGTATCGTCACGAACACGATCACATGGTCTGTGCAGGACACCCCGACGAACATCGAGGCGCTGATTTCTGGAGGCGGATCGCCGTCCAGCATCTCGTGGCTCAACCATCCCACACTTAGCTCTGCCACAGGATCCGGCTCGTCTAACTACGCTTTCCCCGTGCGCTACATCCGCGGCGTGGTGAATAGCTCGACTTCCAACGCGACGTGCCAGTTGACCATCACGCAGGCGGGTCTCACATGAGCAGCGCAATCGCAGGGACCATGACTGGGGTTGCAGCGCCGACGAACATTGGCGACGCGGTTCTTCGCGCCATGACCTCGCCCGACGAGTACCGGCGCGTAGCCAAGGAACTGCAGGCGGTCTCGGACGACGCTTCCAAGCGCGCGGCTGAGATTATGGCCAATGCCGACGCCGCGCGCGCGGGCGCCGCCGGAGAAGTCGAGACAGCCAAGAAGATGGCGGCCAAGATCATCGCCGACGCCAAGGCGGTCAAGGCAGATGCGGACTCGGCCATAGCTGCGGCGCAGGCGGATGCGCGCGCGCTTGCCGCGACATCCAAGGCGGACGCCGAACGCGCGGCCGAAAAACTCAAGTCGGTTACGGACCAGATTTCGGCAATCGACAAGACGCTGGCTGACAAGTTCTCCGAACGCGAGGTGGCGGTTTCCAAGCGTGAGTCCGAGGCGGCTGCATTGGCGGCGTCCCTAGAGATGCGCGAGGCTGCGGCGCAAAAGAAATTCGCAGACGCGGAAGCCCTGCGCGAAGAGTGCAACAAAAAGATGGCGGCGTTGAAGTCTGCGCTGGGAGTCTAGCGCCGTGGCCGTAACGCACAAATTCATCTCCGCGGTACCAGACGCCGGAGATCCAACAATTGTACAGCCGTCCAACTGGAACGACACGCATGATGGCGCGCTAGAGAAGGCGTCTGGGACGGTTGACTTCGGGACGACCGAGGGAAACGGTGATGCGTCTGTCGACATTGCAGCAACGTGGGCTACGGCGAGCAGCATAATTGTCTGCACACCGGTTGCAAACACGGCGGATCACGACGGCGAGGATGCGATTATTGAGGGAATCCTTGCAAGCGTGACCGGCATTTCGTCCGGTGTCGGATTTACCGTGTCGGCTCACGCGCCTTCCGGCACGTGGGGCCGCTACACCATCAACTGCGTGGGGCTTTAAATGAGCGTCGTCATTCGGGGTGGTGCATCGGGGCTTTTGCCGAACGCAGATACCGGCAACAATGGCGACGCCGCGCTTGTTGTCTCTGTCGAATCTACGAAGGCGCGAGGTGGATTTGTTTCGCCATTCGGGTTGGTCGATGAGGGAACCGTCGTAACAGACGGCATCCGGCGCGAGATTGACGTGTCAGGCGATTTCCGCCAGCGCGTGGGGATCGATACGGCGTACTGGCAGGACGTGTTTCAGTACACCACGATCAATGCCAGCGCCTATTCCGTCACCACCTCCACGATGACGATCACGCAGGCGAACGGCCTGCTCAACCTCAATGCCGGCGCTGCGACGGCGACGGGCAACCACGTTGTTCTTCGCACATGGCGCACGTTCCCGATCATTTCGTCTGCTCCAAATTACTGCTACTTCTCCGCCATCGGAATCAATCAGACCGCCCAAAACGCGCAGGCAGACGTGGGCATTGGATATGCCACGACCACGATTGCCCCGACCGATGGCGTGTTCTTCCGTTGGACGGTCGACGGCACGCTTGTCGGCGTGATGAACAATAACGGCGTGGAAACCACGACGGCCAATCTTACGCAGATTGCCGATAACAAGCGCGCTGAATACCTTATCGTCCTCAATGACGAGGATGTAGAGTTTTGGATCGACGGAATTCTTCGCGGCACGCTCAACGCGGTCACGACATATACTGGGAATGGCCCGGTCCAGTCTGTCGCACTTCCCTTCGTCGCGCGCTTGTTCAACTCTGGCACAGCATCCGCAGCAAAGCGCATCGGGATTTCTGAGGTCGGAATCTCACTTGGGGACTTGGCGACAAATCGCCTGTGGGCCACGCAGATGGCCGGCATGGAGCAAAACTCCGTGCAGTCTCCCGCTGGCGCGGCGGCATCGCAGCTTGCCAACTATGCCAATTCCGCCGCCCCCGCGTCCGCGTCTCTGTCGAACACCGCAGCGGGCTATACGACCCTTGGCGGGCAGTTCCAGTTTGCGGCCGTGGCCGGTGCTGAAACCGACTATGCGCTGTTCGCCTATCAGGTGCCGGCGGGTTCGGTGACGCAGCCGGGCAAGAACCTCGTCATCCGGGGTGTGTGGATCGACACATTCAACATGGGCGCTGCCGTGGCCACGACGCCTACCATGCTGCAATGGGCGCTCGGCGTCGGCTCGTCTGCCGTATCGCTGGCGACGGCCGACAGCTTGACGGCGGCCGGCCGCGCGCCGCGACGTATCCCGCTGGGCACGCAGTCGCTCCCCGTCGGCGCCGCGGTCGGCGCGGACTCGGGCAAGCGCGTCCTCGCGGACTTCGATGGTCCGCTTGTCGTGGCTGCCGGCACATTCGTCCACGTCATCCTCAAGATGCCGGTCGGTACTGCAACGGCTTCGCAAATCATTCGCGGAGTGGTCGGCATCAACGGTTACTTCGAGTAGGGGGCCGACGTGGCGACTGTGACCGCCTTCCAGCCGACGGCGTTCCAGAACAACGCTTTCCAAATCGCGTCGGGCCCAACGCCCCCCGGAGATGGATCGTTTCGTCTTGGGGGAGCGACGGTCATGCAGGAGTTTCCCTTCTACACATTGAGCGAGCCCTACGAATTGAGGCGGCGGACCAACTAAATGTGGTGTGTCGTCCGAGGGTTGTGTTAACTTTAACGTCAGTCAACGGAGGCCACTATGGCAATGTCCCGCGCACACAAAAACCAGATCCGCAAGCCGGTCCCCAAGAAGCCCAAGAGCAAGTCGTAAGCAATGACCTCAAGCGGCACCTACCGCTTTGGGGAAACATTCACCGTCTCGGATATGTTGACCGAGGCGCTGGAGCGGTGCGGCATTTTCGGCCCGCGCCAGAACCAGAACCACCAGACCTCCGCGCTGCGCTCCCTCAACCTGACGCTGGCCGACATGGCCAACAACCAGTTGAACTTGTGGACGCTGGAGCAGGAGGCGCTGGAACTTCTCGAAGGTCAGACCGATTACAACCTGCCGCCCGGCACGGTGGATGTCGTCGGCGTCTACCGGCGCACCTATGAGCGGCAGCTTGGTGGCACGCCATCGACCACGGCCGGCGGTGTCGCGGCGTATGCCTTCGATGCGGATTTCGCCACGGCCTGCACGCAGACGAGCCCGGACGGCAGCATCATCTACGACTATGGCGACGGCAACACGCCGAGCATCACCATGGTTGGCGTGCGCTCGAACACACAGACGGCGTACACGCTCGAAGTGTCGGTGTCGGTGGATGATGGCGTCAACTACGAGACGGTCTGGTCGCAGCGCAAGACCACGTACCAGAAAGACGTGACGACGTGGAACATCATCCCGTCGGCGCGCGCGGCACGTTACATCAAGCTTACGGAAACGGGCGGCGCAACGCTGTCGATCCAGGAGCTTTACTTCGCCACGCAGAACAAGGACATCGAGGTCGGCCGTTTCTCGCAGCAGGAATACTACGGCCTGCCGAACAAGACGGATCGCGGAACGCCGACGGCCTACTTCGTGGATCGCCGCGTCAACCCCGTCGTCATGCGCATCTGGCGTCCGACGAACGGCGAGACCACGACGCTGTTCTACACGCGCATCCGCCAGATGCAGGACGTGGGCGCGACGAGCCAGACAGTCGATGTGCCGTATCGCTTCCTTGAGGCGGTGACGGCTTCGCTGGCGCTGCGCATGTCGGTCAAGTACAGCCCCGAGCGCACGGATAGCCTGCGACTGGAAGCGGCTGCGGCCATGAAAGCGGCACAGGAAGAGGACGACCAGCGCACGCCAGCGCGGTTCTCCATCATGGGGTACACACTCTGATGGGCCGCACCTTCCAACTCAACCGGCCTGTGATGCGGCGCCGCCGTCCGGCGAGCCCCGTCATCGTGCCGTTCAACAATCCGCAGGGCGTCGGCGCGTGCGACGGGTGCGCCGCCATCGTGGCCTATCCGCTGCTGCGCGAGTTGTACCAGTATGCGGGCACGCCGCGCGGCGGTCCCAGCACGGCCATGTACGGGCCCGGCGGTGGGCCCGGTGGGCCTCTGGTGCCGACCGGCCTCAAGATGTGCCCCTCGTGTCAGGACGTGCCGAACGGTCAATTCTCGCCGCAGGTTCTCGGGCCCGATCCCATTCCGCTGGATGATCCGCGTCCGGACTATCCGACGAG
>ERZ869929.957-NODE-957-length-12015-cov-4.040301_pt1 | contig 12015 bp, 18 predicted proteins | sample MGYA00579312_ERZ869929 | MGnify/ENA primary metagenome ERZ869929 (study PRJEB32216, sample SAMN09231818) | wastewater metagenome | place: USA: Maryland | collected 2016-08-09 | study: EMG produced TPA metagenomics assembly of the PRJNA472060 data set (Reclaimed... | reverse complement strand
TCCGTCCGCGGGCATATGATATTCATACCAAGTGTCTGCGTCTTTTCTAAAACCCATTACTGCGTCTTCATTAGTAATGATCGGAATTTGCAATCTTAAGACGTATTCTGGTCCAATATCAAAATGCGGTGATAAAAATTTGCCTGGTTCTAATGTTACGATTGCTGATCTGCACGACTCATCATTGCCAAAACTGTTTAAAATTTCATCAATATAGGGTGTGCAGAATTCTGTTCTTTTTGTATAGTTTCTTTCATCGTAAAACGGGTGATATTCAGGACTATTTGTTTTTTTCATACCCTTTGCGCGTTCATACGGCGTAAAACTTTCAACAGGTTTTTCTATAGTTTTGGCAATGTTTAAGGCTTCGTCGCTTAAACTTTGAAAACCAATTTTTGCATATGTTTTGTATATTTCGTTATAATTGTGAACAAAGTTTACACCTTTGGTATTTGCAAGATTGTAATTATGTTCTGAACTAGCCCTGTCATATTTAAAACTTTTATCGTTTTTTGAAACAGTTAGCAAATACTCTAGTTCTGTTCGCAACTTGTTTATATCGAGTTTTTTATTTAATTTTAAAATAAATGGAAGATCTCTTTTATTTTTTCTATCTTTTAAGATATCAGTATAGTCTAATCCAATTTTATGTTTCATATTTAACTCCCAGTATACGAATATTTATTTAACAAAATACTGTACTAGAAGTTAAATTGAATTTATGCAACACTTCCGTTATCTAAGTTAATCCAAGTTCCGTTTTGATAACCTTGAAATCTATTATCAGTAGTATTGTAAATGACCATTCCGTTTACTGGAGTAAGAGTGTTTCTTTCAACAGTAGTAATTGATCCAAATTGTATAAAATTGGAAGCTTTTATATTTCCTCTAACATCGAGCGTATTTTCAGGATTATATGTACCAACCCCAAAATTTCCATTTTTTAATGTTATATAAGAACTTTCCGGAAATGCCCCGGCGGGGTCTACACTTAAAAAGATAGCGTCTTTTTTTCCTAAAATAATTCCAGTGGTAGCTAATCCAGAGCTATCGTTTCTTCCAAAAAATATTGACCCATAAATTAGGTCATCTGATGATATATCACTGTCAGATTCTCTAATTAGTTTTACTAAGCTTCTTTCATCTGTAGATGAAATTTGAACGGATACAGATTGATTATTTTGATTATTAAAAATTGATAAGGTGTCGGTGTTAACAAATATATTGGAAGAATTGAATGTAGTAGCACTTACTTCTTCAGCAGTAACGTCTCCAATAAATTTTCCATAAATTTCGTTATTTGCTGAATTTATTATAACGCTGCTATCAGAACCAATTACATCACCCTTTAGTGTTCCAATAACATCACCAACTAGGTTTCCTGTAAATGTGTTGGTATCACGATTTACTATAACACTGCTGTCAGCACCAATGATATTGATGCTATAGAACCCGCCATCAACTACATTAAGATTATTTAAGTTTGTAAGTCCGCTTCCATCACCAACAAACTGATTTGCAGTCACAACACCACTAATATTGATGTCACCTCCACCAATTATGTCATAACTGTTTAAATCTAAATTTTTAGTAAGTGACGCAGGAGATTCATTTACGTTACTGCTTATAAGTATACCACCAAGAGTCTGACCGTCACCCACATACAGTGACTTTGTGTCAGTAGTATAAACAAGTTCGCCTTCTGCAAATATAACTGACTGTCTTTCGAGATCAGTTCCACGTCGCAATCTTAAAGCCATTCAAATTCTCCTGGATATGTTGTACACATGTATTTATACCACACATCCAAAAGAAATGCCAAATTATTTATTGTGCTTTAAAAAGTAGTTCACTCTTCGAGTAACATATTTTTTTATTTTTTCTAGGTCTAATTGAAAGTCTACGTTGTCAATTTCACCTTCAAATTCACTAAAAAGATCATCTAGTGATTGCTCTATTCTATCTTCTGGTTGAGATTTTCGAGTTTCAGCTAAGTCAATTTCCCAAACAGTATCGTCTTCAAAGGTAATTGTTATGCTTTTTAAATATTCCAGTGGAAGAAATTTTAGATCAATTTCCTCTAAAATTTCTTCCCACTTTTCGTTATTATCTTCCGGTTTTATTTTGCGATTTTTCAACTCTCCGTCATCCTAAAAGAATCACTCTTCAAGAGTTTTTGCAACACTCTTCTTCTTGATTGGCGAGAGTTGTTCAGCCTCATCACGCAGGCGCTTTGCTTCCTTGTACAATGCATCTGCTTGCCCGCGCAAGCGTCGCGCGATGTCCTCGTTGCTGAGAGGCTCTACTGCCGCGGCGGGTGTAGTATACACGTCTGCAGGCTGGGCTGTCTGCGGGGCTCTCTGGGGCTCTACAGCAGCAGGGCGCTGCCCTGGGGTGCCTACAGGGGGTTGAGATCCGTCTGGACGCAACGCTAAATCATGTATAGTAACATTACGTTGTTGCGCAATAACTTCATTTAGCTTGTCAAGAGCTATTGAACTATTGGTATTTGGCGTCATTTCAATATCCGCAGTTGGGATTTTGAAAAGTCTACCAGTTAAATGAAACCCACTTAGCATTACACGGCCGTCCGGCAGTCTTGATCGTGCCATGGCTTCAGCAAGCTCGTATGAATCCTGACCAGCAGCAGATTCCACTAACGAAATTAGCGCGTCGTGTTCGTCTGCCGGTAAAGAATCAGTAAACACAACCAATGCGTGATAGGGATCATTTGGTAATGTCCGATACGCAACTATTGCTCTCCTTTTGTTATTCTTAAGTCTACCAACGTGCTTTAAATTAATCATTGGTCTCCACCATCAGCTGGTGCCTTGTCAGCGGATTCAGCTGCCTTAGCTGCCTTTTGTTGTTCTTCCACTGCTCGTAGGAAAGCATCGAGCTTGTTATAAACTATTCCCACAGCGGCCATTTCACCGGGCTTAAATGCAGTTCTTTCACTTGCAATTTCAATAATTTGCTTCATGACTGCAAGATCTTGAATAGTTAAATCTTGTGGATTTTGTTGCGGTTGGGTTTGTTCGGTCATTTTTAACTCCTTTACCATGTATATATCGTTGTTACTAAATTAATATTTTAAATATGGACAGGCAAGTAAAAAATAGCTTAAATCTTTACTATTTTCGAATGCCACAATTGTAGAATATTTAACTCTAGTAGTACTAAACCCTTTAAAAGTTGGATCAATTTTTGAACCAATGTAATAACGTCCAGCAGTATGTTCTTCTATCCATGACTCGAGTGCTCGAGACATGTTGTATGTCAACTCAACTGTTGCAGACTCAAAATGAGGCGGACAAAATTTTGTCCGCCTCATTCCAAAAACGTTAAGTGGATTTATTTTTATCTTTTTATCCATGCTTCTCGTCATAGTGTGCTGTAACACCAAAAGGTGCCTGTAGATTCTTATCACGATTACTGTGGATAATAAACACAGTATCGCAATAGTTTTCGTCACCCCAGCTACCAAAAGGATATCCGTCAGTGAACATGATAAACTTCTTGGGCTGGATGTCGTTGCGCTTCATGTATTCCCAGTTGCAGTCAAAGTCAGTACCACCACCTCCGTGGATCTGATAATCCATAAGATCAGTACCACCGTCAGCAGTAAAGTCCTGCTCATTGTATACACGGGTATCAAAGCACCACAGCTTGATGCGGTAGTCCTTGTACTCGTCCATGATGCCTTTAACTTCGCTCAGGAAGTCTTGCGCCTGATCATTGCCAATAGAGCCCGACATATCGATGCTGACTGCAATATCGATGGTCTCATCAAACTGCATGCCCGGGAGAACGGCACCCATGTGCCAACCCTTGCGGTTAGGACGAGCAAACGTGTAGTCGCTCTTGATGGTGCTCTGGATTTGCTGACGCAGAAGCTGACGCCAGTTCATCTTGGGCTCAGTAAGTTCCTTGATCAGTCGCTGCACGCCAGCCGGTGTGTTGCCAGCACCAGCAGCCTGCGAAGCCTGGATCATAGCTTCCTTGATCTCATCGCGGATCTTTTGCAGCTCTTCCTTGCTGTAACGCGGACGGCCCTTACCATCCTTGCCGCCCTTGCCATCACCATCGCCCTCGCCATCATCACCCCAATCAAGGTGCTCGTCAAGCAGATCGCCGAGTTCGTCGATGTTGATCTTTTTGGCATTCTTGAACAGGTCGTCGTAAACTGCTTCACTGCTCCAATTCTCATACTTGAAGTCCTGGTAACAGTCAACCAGCGTGGGCTTCTGTCCGATACGATCACGCACCAGCATGTTGTTCACAACATAGTCGGCTGCAATGTTATACAGCTTGGGATCGCGATCTTCACGGCGAGTAAGGTGATCAAAAACGCAATGCAGGATTTCGTGAGCGATAACGAACTCGATTTCCTTGTTGTTCATTGCATTGAAAAACTGAGTATTGTAATACAAATGACGGCCGTCAGTTGCAGCAGTCGGGAACCAGTCATCGCATTCCTGCACACGAAGACGCGTTGCCATGTTTCCAAAAAACGGATGCTTCAGCAGAAGTCCGATACGTGCAGTAACCACACGTTCGTGAACGTCGGCGCGCATACGATCGAGTTCTTCCTTGCTGAGTTGCTTGGGCTGATACTTGGGCTTCTTGGCCATGTGTTTAATCCTCTGTTACGCCTTAACAATAGCAAATGTGCCAAGGCAAGTCAAGAAAAAAGTGGGGGCGTTTCCGCCCCCAGTAGTTACGAGTTACGGGCGTTCTTGATATACTTGCCGTAACGGTTGTGGAACTCATCGAAGCACTCAACAGCGTCCGGGTCAATGTTCAGCTGATACTTGGTAAGTGCCAGCACAATGCCCATAACAACCATTTCCGTGTCGAAGTTGTACATCGCGAAGCGGAAGAAGTTGTTGACCTTTTCGTCAAACTGCTTGTCCTTGCGATCTTCTGCTTCCTTGAGCTCGTAGCACAGGGCAACCGTCAGCGAGTACATTGCGCTGATTTCCTTGGTCTTGAGCTCCTTAACCTTGCCAGCCAGGATGTCGGTAGGATCCGGCATGCTGCTGGCAACCTTGCGGTGCGCCATGAACTTGACTGCTAACCCTTCGCCGATGGCGCCGGCCACAAGATCAGTAATAGTCGTTTCTTCCACGTCATCTTCCAGCAGCTCGCTAACAAACGACCAGCTGCGCGGAGTAGCAAAGCTACGCGATGCGCTCTTGGGGTCAAAGTCGTAGAGGTCCTTCTTGCTAAAAGTAAGGAAACCAACAACGTCCTTGTGGACACGGTTCAGCGTAGCCCAATCAAACCAGTCGTCAAAGTCCACGCGCATTTCCAGGTGGATAAAGCGGTTTGCAAGCGGAGCAGGCATACGATAAGTAACGCCCTTGTCAGCTTCGCGGTTACCGGCAGCGATAATGAACACGTTGTCCGGCAGGTGGTAGGTGCCAACACGGCGGTTGAGAATCAGCTGATACGCAGCAGCCTGCACAGCCGGCGCAGCACTGTTCATCTCATCCAGGAACAGGATGATCTTTTCATGCTTTGCGGACATTTCAGCATCCGGCAGTTCAACCGGCGGAGCCCAAACCATCTTGCTGTCGTTGCTGTCAAAATACGGGATACCCTTGATGTCAGTGGGTTCCCACAGCGACAGACGAACGTCAATAACGTGGGCGTTCAGGTCTGCACCAATCTGGTGCACAATGTCGGACTTACCGATGCCGGGAGGACCCCAAAGGAAAATCGGGCGCTTCTTGAGCATTGCATGGCGGATGCTCTTCTTTGCAGTCTTGGCGGTAACAGTACGGTTAGCAGTATCCATGTTTAACTCCTTGGATGTGTTTTTAAGTTACGTTGTTACTATAGTGTTTGTAGCGGCGTTTGTCAATGCCTATAAACAAGCTATTTCATATCTTTTATTTTTTTAGAACGTGTCATGGCTTTGACCAGTCCATACTTTCTGACGTCACCACTGAACAGGCTGAGTTCCACAGCCTTTCGTTCGCTGGTAACCACGATACTACGACTGTTAAGAAAATACGGACAATCTATAAATTGATCTAAAAACACTATGACCTGAGGTGTAAGTGCCATTTCTTTTGGATAAGGAATATCCCAGTGTTCTATTCCTATCTTTTTCAATACCTCGTAGCCTTCTTCAGTGAGGCGCAGACCACCAGTGCCTTTGCTTCTAGTGTTCTGCCACCAAATCTGAATTGAACTTTTGATGTTTTCAGAAGAAGTAGAAATACCCAGTTCTTTAAGAAAAATCTTGGTATATACTTCTTTTAAGTTCATTTATTCCGGTTCTCCCGAAGACAGTCTATAAACTTGAAACTGAGTTGTCTTAAACATTTTATTGAGTTTTTTGGCTAAATTGTGCGCATGGCCACGATTACTAAAGCTTGTTTTTTTATATTTGGGCCCTGGATGATTTGTCAAACTGTTTGAGTTTTTCAAATTAAAAGGTTTTCCCTGATAAAAAACGGCCCATATCGCATCTGCACTTAAAATTTGTTCACAGCGATATGTTGCTTTGTCAGTGTATTCCATCAAAACTGTTGGTTTTGGTCGGCTCATTATGCATACTCCTAATTATGTACGCATATATTTATACTATTACCAACCAGAACCCGGATCTAGATTTACAACTATTGTTTGATCGTCTGTAGTTTTGTTTTCTACAACCAGTTTTTCCAAGTCACCCTGCAACCTTGCCATTACCATCCCCAGTGTAAATGCAAGATTTTTGGCAGCAGTTATATCAAGTCTAACTTCGGTTTGCCTTGAACTGTCAGCGGTTTTGACTGTTTGTATAAACTGCTGTATTGGTATTGTGTTTAATGGAGTTACTGACATAGTTTCAACATAGCTTTCATTTCTAATTCAGTTTTAAATGGTCCTTTATATTCGTTTTCTTCTAAAGTAACCAGCTTTGGACAAAAAGACTTGAGCCAGGTGACACTGAATCTTATCAAATAATATCCCGCGCAATAAACACTCTTGCTGTTTTCACTCTTTGTAAAGAGCGGAAGCTTTTTGTTTATGTCAAACATCTGATTATGTGGTACGACTTTTGTCGGGTAGCCGTGTACAAAAAGGTCGTCTTCTTTTCTTTCAGGTGGAGTGATCTTTGCAATCAGAAAGTCATTACCAAACTGCTTCACAAGTTGGTTACGATTGTCATACAGACTTATTTTTCCTTGTTGATTTAGGACAAATGAATCCTCTTCTTTAACCAATGTACCAATTCTTATTCCGTTGTCTTCTATGATCCAAAATTTATCATTAAGTACTGGTTTTGCTTTTATGCTCATTTACATACCTCGCATTTAGTGCTTCTGCATAAACCTCAACTTGCTCGTTTATCTTAACTAAATTCCATTTTGCACAAAATTTCATAAGTTTAATTCCAACTTGCAAAACTTCCTTTTCCGGAGTGTTGAGTATTACTTTGTTAATTCTTTCTCTAATTTCAGCGGGCTGTGCCGACAAATCACACAGCGTAACGTTACGCTGATAATCATCCATTACACGATGTTCGTCACCGTTATGATCAGTCCATCGTTGTAGCATCAGGTTATTCCAGTAAAACCCTTTGTTTTTACGGTCGTTAAATGCTTCGGTAAGTCCAACTTTGTTCTTAGTGCCTTTGACCCTTACTCCCGGGTATGCACTGAAAACATTGTCACCACTGTCGCCTCGCATACACTTTTCAAACAGCATCCATTCAGGATCGGGCGCGGGCTTTACTTCACCAGTTTTCTTATCCTTAACTGGCTTGCCCTTTTCATCAAAGTAGCCTTCATGTGTAATTGTTACGCCAGCAACGCCGTTATATTGCCGAACATTGGGAGCAATCAGCTGAGCAAAATCACCGTCAGTGCTGATAATAACATGGTTGTCATCGGGATGATTTTGTATCCAACCAGCAATCAGATCGTCAGCTTCCAACATGGGATCATGCAATACTGAGCAATTTGTTTTTTCCCTAATGAAAGTAAGAAACTCGTCGTATACTTCCCAAAACACTCGATCTTCTTCAACTTCCGCAGCGCTCATTGCTGCGCGAGTTTCTGCTCTATTTGCCTTATATGGCTTGTAGAGATCCTTCCGCCAACTACGGCCGTCCAGCATAAAAATAACATGGGTTCCCTTGAAGTCACGCCATGCTTTCTTGATGCTGTTTAGTGTGACATGTAATGCCATACCAACTTTGGTATCCAAATCACCGCGCACAGTATGACGTGCTCGGAAAAATGTATTCATCGTATCGATTAGGATGTATGTGTTCATTTTGCTGCCATTAAAAGGAGGAAGAATTTTTTACGATCGTGTATTTCAAAAAAAGGCCCCTTGGGTGTGACTTCCAAACAAAACCCGTATTTGTCAAGAGTCCAATGTTCATAAGATCGATAAGTTTCTTTAAGAGTATTGGCGTTTGTAATCCAATACTCGTAAATTACCGATAAATCAACATCGTAATCTGATGTGGGCTCGTAAATCATGAAACTTCAGATTTGCCTTTACTGATAGGTACCACATTAATATAGCCTGCGCCACGCGATGTGTCAAGCCCTTCTTCAGCAAACATGTTAAACACTATGTCCCTAAACCAACGATCGACTATTTCTTCTTCAGCGTCACCGTCGGCCCCGTATCCATTTAGTTTGAGTTCTTGAATAAAAAACTCATTCCAATCCAGTTCGAAAAAACCATTTCTGATGTTGTCAGCATTAACTCGCGTGTCCAACACTGCAATATATGGTTCGCCTTTTTTGGTTGCACGTTCCTTGGGAGTAAGTCTAGCAAGGTCCGCTTCTTCTATTGCACGTTTTGCAGCAGCCTCAGCCTCAATGCGCTCTTGTCGCAACCTAGCTATTTCTTGCTCTTCCTGTTCGCGACGGGCGGCGGCTTCGACAGCCGCCTGCTCTAAATCAGCAACCCCAGTGATTCTCTTAAGCCACTGCTTCATACTGGAATAATCCTTTTTTCAACTTTAAACCCAGCCATACGCTGTAACGTTTCGGTATCAGCCATTTCTTTTTCTATTTCTGATAAACGCTTGTTCATACCAGCTGGGTCCAGCATGTAATCAATTTCTTCTTCAGTCAACGGGTCCATGCCCTTGTTCAACAACACACTGTTACATGCATCAATCTTTTCCTGTTGTTCTCGAGTATACTTTGGTTCTGGTTGCCATTCCAAAGTTTCACTAAACAGAGTGGTAACTGATCCATCTTCGTGTTTTTGTTTTACAGTAATTATTGGTTGAAATGTTTCCCGATCCAGTTCTTTTATTACAATAATTTTCCTCATCCTAATCTCCCCATTTTGTTATTAAATTATAGCCTGCTTTTCTAATCTTATTCTCATAGTATAAAGTTTTTTCATATAAGTCTTTCATTTTTATTCCTACAACAGGGTGGGTTTCTTCTGGATCAAAAGTTTCTGGACAACCGTGCCAAAATCTTCCATGATAAAGGTATACAGTTTTGGTGCTCGGATCATATCCGTCGACTGTGTAAAATACATCTTCTAAAAATACTTGTCTTTCTGGTACACTTAATTCATTCAACCATTTAGTTTCATTTTTACTAACGCTTGCTTGATTGCCCCAATGTGGCTTAAAATTTTTAATTGCATTTTGTTTAAATACTCCTTTGTTTATTTCTTTTGAGCATTCAGGACATGCTTCGTTAACAACACCTTGTCTAGTTAAACTGTGTGTCCACTGACTAAATTCTCCGTGAATTTTACATTCAACAATAATTTTCCTTCTTTCTTTTGGGTCAAATCTTGCGTTATCTAGAATATAGTAGTTTTCCCCCCATCTTTTTTCTATTTCATTAATTCTGTTATTGATAGATTTTTTTAAAGAAGGAATACGACTTTCGTGATAACCTTTTGTACAACAATATTTCTTTTTTATTAGTTGCCAGCCATATAGTTCTGAAATTCCATGCCTACATTTGTATTTGTATCGAGTATCAACTCCTTTATATTCTTCTACAAATACCTCTATATCTGTATTTGTATCTTTAACTTTTTTAATAAATTCTTCTTTAGTGTATTTTTTAACTGGATTGGTCATAAATTCCCCCATTTATTATCTAAAAATATTTATCTTTTTATTAACAAATGGGGGATAATTTATTTTTTACGTATTCCACGCATTCCCAAACAACGAAATATGAAGCCTCGGTGTGAATCTCCATCCTTTTTCCATCGCGAGGCGCGCCACTTGTTGAACTGTGAGATCGTATCCCTCAGTCCTACCTCCAACCGGCATAAGATATACTGGACACTCAAGACCAGCGGCGCGGAATTCGGTGACGGCACGCTCAACTTCGTCCACATCAATTTGATCCGCGACCACAAACTTGAGATAAGTGTCTGAATTATTAATCCTGCTATATTCAACAGCAATTTCAGGATTGATAGCATCTTCCCAGCGCTCGCCCGATACGGAAAGCTTCGGACTGCAACTCCAAGTAACTTTAAATCTTGTTTGATTGTTGAGATAATCTCGGAACTCTTTGTGTAGATGTTGTGTAGTATTAGTTTCAAACGTGACATTTTTTAAATCCTGCATTCCAGGATGTTCAAAAAGTTCAACATACAACCGTTGCCAAGCCAGCAGTGGCTCACCGCCAGTCATAATCAAGTGAATGTCTTGCCCGTTATCCTGGGTCCATTTTCCGTTAGGTATAAGACTAAGTAGATGCTCTACTACCTCGTCAACAGTTCGGTCCTTCATTAGGTGCTTGAATTCCGGATAGATACTGGCGTAAGTATCACAGCCAGTATGAACCAGCGGCAAATCTTCAAACTTTGTTACTCGTTCCGGAATACCATCATCGATTAGCTTTTTAACTTCCGGATTATATCTGCTTTTGTTTGATCCGCGTGGCAATCCAAAGTTCTGACAACGGAAGTTACAACCAAAAGTCCTTAAAAAAAGACTAGGAACTCCTACAAACTTGCCTTCGCCCTGAATACTGTAAAACGCTTCACTGTAGCGCAACTTCATTTCATAATCTCCATATTTACTATTCTTGCAACACGCTCACCGATGTCATCTTCTTTACCTATTACATAAAGATTTGTATTGGAGTTGTCAGTTCTTCTGTCATAACGTCTGAACTCCATAACATAACCGCCAGTTGCACTGTATATTTTAAAATTCAAGTCAGCATCTTTGTCAACACCGCCCCTAGTAGTAGGAAAGGCGGATATGTCTGTTGCCTTTACGGCAACGCTATTTGCGTTCTCCCATGCTTCGCGGGATTTTTTAGCAAACCAACGATCAAACCATTTCATCTTGGGGCAAAGTCCTGTTGCAGCTTGATATTGTGGAAAAATTCTTCCTTGGTGCTAGCGTCGCTCATAAAGCGTCCTTTGAGAACAGTAGTTTGTGTAAGGCTGCTGTGCGCCATAATACCGCGATTTTCACAGCATCCGTGAGTTGCTTGCACGTAAACACCCACATCTTCACTACCTGTGGCCTTCATTATCTCTCTTGCAATATCCATTGCAAGTTCTTCCTGTAAGGTTCCGCGTCTTGCACACCACTGTGCGATTCTAGTATATTTAGACAACCCGATCAGTGTATCTGCGGCGATAATTCCGATATAAGCAACACCAGTCACTGGTTGGTGGTGATGACTGCAAACGCTTTTAAGTTCACTGCGAACGACCAGCATTCCAGTATAAGGTTCGTCTGTATGATTCGGGAAAGCAGTTGCATTTGGCTTGGGATAATAACGACCGCGCATAAGCTCGTTTATATACATTTTTGCCAAACGACGACCAGTGTCCTGGCTATTGGGGTCATTATCACGATCAATTATCAGGCTATCCAAAACTTCATTAAATTTTCCAGTTAGTTCTTCAATGAGAAGATCTTTTTCATTATCCATAATGAAGTCAGCTATGTTGTCAGATGCCCAAAATCTTGCGCCAGCCTGTTCTATTCGTCCTTTGATTGTTTTTGAAATGTCCATGTTATCTCCGAGCTTGTTGTTAAAAAAA
>ERZ869929.956-NODE-956-length-12046-cov-5.107581_pt1 | contig 12046 bp, 16 predicted proteins | sample MGYA00579312_ERZ869929 | MGnify/ENA primary metagenome ERZ869929 (study PRJEB32216, sample SAMN09231818) | wastewater metagenome | place: USA: Maryland | collected 2016-08-09 | study: EMG produced TPA metagenomics assembly of the PRJNA472060 data set (Reclaimed... | reverse complement strand
GGCAGCCGACAACGATCGCAAATCTCCGGGCGGGAAATCGGGCGATCCCTTCGTCGAAAACTACAAGAGGAATTACAGCCATGAATGACCTGACCACCGGAACCGAACCGAACTGGCGCGACTGGACGCGCCGCGAATATGCCAACAGCTGGTTGCCCCCAGCCGTCACGCCGGAAATGCAGGCGATCGCAAAATCCGTGCTTGCGACCTTTCCTGATCGCATGGCTCCCGCGAAATTCGAAAGCGTCAAGCGCTGGCTTGATAGCCTTGGTGTTTTCGTTGTCGGGCGCACCGATGCCGATGCGATCGCCTTTCGGATCAATGCCTATGCCGGTCATGCGGTCGACTACCCAGCCGGTGTGTTTACCGCTGCCAGCCTGAAACGGGCATCCGGCGAATTTACCTTTTGGCCTGCCTATGCCGACCTGAAAAAGTTTCTCGATCGGGAGCAGCACACACTGCGCATGGATCAGCACCGGTTAACCATTATCGCCAACCACCAGCCGAAACCGCAGACAGAGGAAATCGATCGGGGGCCCGAAGCCCGTGCCCGATGGGATGCCGCGATGAAAGGTTTCATGCAGTCGATCGGCAAACCCTGGAACCCGGAGACGCCGAAATGAGCGAGACAACCAGACCACTCCCCATCCCAGCCCGCGAACTGCGCGAAAAAGCATTCGGCCTGCTGGTGCGCTTCACCCGCGAGCATCCAGACGAAATCGCCGAGCTGACCGAATACGGCTACGGCGCGTGGTTGCTGACCGAGCTATCCCGCGAGGCATGGCGCTGCGCCCAGTGCGATATGCTCATGGTGATGCCAAATTGGCGGAAAACCTTGACAAAAGAGGGTCCTTGGGTGCCCCCTTTGGAGGTCTATTGGGGCATGTGGCTTCCCGACGATGTGGCGAATGCCTACAAGCGACCGGGCCGAACGATCGAGCTACCGGAGTTTGAGTTTATGTCTAAAAACGGAGGAAAATCAGCATGACCGCGCGGGAATTTAACATGCTGGCCATGGCGCTCTATGGTCCGGATTACGTGCGACCGATCATGCGGCTGCTGAAAGTCGATCGGCGGACCATCCAGCGCTACAAGGCCGGGGTCAAACCGGTCCATCCGAACGATGCGGAGACATTGCGGGCCATCGTATCGAGCTACAAGGCCACAAATTCGCCAAATGAGGCCCAAAAGTAGGGGTAAGTAGGTCTTGGATATGTCGGCATGGGGTCAGAATACCAGATTGCGCTCGTTGGCCTTTAAAACCGTGTTTCTAATAAAACGCGAGTATGCACAACTAAATGGAGAATAACCATGGGATATGAATATGGCTTTACCGCTGACGGGCTCTCGACCGAGCATTATTGCGGCTGGAAGCATAAACCAGATATTGCAAGCGCAATTGAAGCCGGGCACGCAACTATCAGATCACGCCGTCCAAACCTTAATATCTCATGGCGCATCTACACCTGCCTATGGGCCGCAGAAAACGCCATGCGGATCGAGGGAGACTTTCTCGAATGCGGCGTGTTCACCGGCATCTATTCCGCCGCCGTGATGGATTACACACAGACAACACGTAAATTCTGGTTGCTGGATACGTTTACCGGCATCCCCGAAAGCAGCCTCTCGCACGCAGAGAAAATAAATACACGGATGAACCGTAAATATAACAGTGACGTTTTCGACGAAGTAAAAAATACATTCGCACAGTATGAAAATGTTGAATTAGTCAAGGGGATTGTCCCGGATACGCTGAAGCACGTCACGTCAGAAAAGCTGGCCTATGTCTCAATCGATATGAACGCAGCCCAGCCCGAAATGGCTGCCGCAGAATTTGCATGGTGGCGAATGTCAAAAGGCGCTATCATGATTTTCGACGATTACGGCTTTGAGATGCACATGATCCAACGCGCTGCACTCGATTATTGGGCCAAAAATCGGGGAATTTCAATATTTGCATTGCCAACCGGGCAAGGAATTGTTATTAAATAACATCAACAACTTGGATAATTTGAAATGGCGGGCGTTAAGGGAAGATCAGGTCCGAAACAGGAAAAACCGTGGCGAGACGCGCTTTTGAAGGCTGTTTGTAAGCGTTCAGAGCGTGATGGGCCGCAATATTTAGAGCGAGTTGCCGATGCAGTGGTAAAAGCTGCTGTCACTGGCGACATGCAGGCCGCGAAAGAGATTGGCGACCGGCTCGACGGCAAGCCACGGCAGGAGATCGAGGCCACGGTTGACGCAACAACCTATGTTGTTGAGGTCCCGATGGAAGCCCCGACGGCGGATACATGGCAGAAGCAGCATCAGCCAAAAACCATACAGTAATCTGGCGTCCCCAACCTGGCCCGCAAACCGCGCTGCTGACTTGCCCGGTGTTCGAGATACTATTTGGCGGCGCGCGTGGTGGCGGCAAAACCGACGGGATGCTGGGGGAATGGGTGGCTCATGGCGGGCGTTACGGATCGGATGCAATTGGCCTGATGCTCCGCCGCGAACGGACCCAGTTGATTGAGACCGTCGAGCGCTCGAAACAGATTTACACATTGCTGGGCGCGAAATGGCACGAGCAGGATAAATATTGGAGGTTTCCGAACGGCGCGCGCCTGCGGTTTGCATATCTGGAACGCGATGCCGACGCAGAAGCCTATCAAGGGCATTCATACACCCGCGTTTATCTTGAAGAACTAGGCAATTTTCCGACCGAAAACACGGTTCTGAAGCTGATGGCGACGCTGCGATCCAGTCAAGGCGTGCCAACAGGTTTCCGCGCCACGGCAAACCCAGGCGGACCGGGCCATACATGGGTTAAGGCGCGTTACATTGACCACGCGCCGCAGGGCTGGCAGATCACCAAGCGCGAATTTGTTAACCCGTTTACCGGCGAAACAGTGGTGCGGGATCAGGTGTTCATCCCGTCGAAATTAAGCGATAATCCGCTACTGCTGCGGTCCGATCCGGGGTATGTCGCGAACCTTCAGATGCAAGGCTCCGAGGCGCTGGTAAAGGCATGGCTTGACGGCGATTGGTCAGTTGTCGATGGCGCGTTCTTTGATTGCTTCAATACCGCAAAGCACGTAATTCCGCCGTTTTCTATTCCAGATACATGGCTTAAATTCCGCTCTTTCGACTGGGGATCGGCGCGGCCTTTCTCAGTTGGCTGGTGGGCAGTTGTGACGGACGATTACCGCACGAGCGACGGCCGTATATTGCCGCGTGGTGCGATGGTGCGCTACCGGGAATGGTATGGGGCCAAGTCTCCAAACGAGGGTCTGAAGCTGACAGCGGAGGAAGTCGCAGAAGGGATTGCGGCCCGCGAGGCCGGAGACGCGATTGCTTACGGCGTCGCCGATCCGTCAATATTCCAGCAAAACGGCGGACCGAGCATAGCCGAGCGCATGATGCCGCTGAAAGTCTACTGGAAACCCGGCGATAACCGGCGCATCGGACAGGCTGGCGCGATGGGTGGATGGGACCAAATGCGCGAACGGCTCAAAGGCGACGATGGCCTGCCGATGCTGTATGTTTTCCACACTTGCCGCGATTTTATCCGCACCGTGCCAGCGATGCAGCATGACGCTAACCGGCCAGAGGATTTGGACAGCAGCGGGGAGGACCACGTTTGTGATGAGTCAAGATATGCCTGCATGTCCCGCCCATGGGTAAAGCCGTTGCCTGACGTCAAGAAGAAAACGCCGCAGATTTACGGCGAGCGCGACGGGACGATTAAATCCGGCTCGACGATTGAGGAATTGTGGAAAAAACCGCGCCGCAGTGGAGATAGCCGGATTTGACATTTGCGGCAGTGTTAAATCATGGTATGGTGGGTAAACAATTTGCGAGGCCGCTATGCGTAGTATCAACGGATTTACACCTGTTTCATGTGCAACAGTCACAGCGGCAGTAGGAGCGGGAAGCATCACGGTCCCGGCGACCGTTGCTGGAAAAACCCACTGCCTGCTGATCCAGATTTCGACCAATGCAGCGGCCTTTGCGCTGTCCGGCACCGCTGAAGCTCCAGACGGCACGCCGGATGCAAAGGCGCTGACCTTCATCACAGGCGCGCGGGAATATATCGAGGTTGGGCCGTCCGTCACGGCAATCAGCTATATCCGCGTTGGAGGGTCGGATGCCGTTGTGTATCTGACTTGGGGGTATACCCATTGACCTTCAACGCGGTATTTATTGGTGGATAACTAATGACCGGCGAGAACTCGACACAGACCACGGCGGAAAGCGTTAAGGATTTCGGCTCGGACCGGAAAGGCTTGGCCGCGCGCTGGCAGGCGGAGATACAGTTATTCGAGCAAAACGCGAAGGAATGGCGGAAGCGTTCGAAACAGATCAGCAAGAAATACCGCGATGAACGCGAGGAAGTGAACCAGAATATCCGCATGTTTGCGCTGTTCTGGTCGAACATTCAGACATTGATGCCGGTGACATATGGCCGCGCGCCGAAAGCCGATGTTCAGCGGCGGTTCAAGGATGCCGATCCGGTGGCGCGCGTTGCCTGTGAGATAGCCGAGCGCGCGCTGGATTATGCGATTGACTGCACGGACCGGTTTGACCGCGTGATGAGGGACTGCACTGAGGATTACCTGCTGGTCGGGCAGGGCATCGCATGGCAGCGGTATGTCCCGCATTTCAAGCAGGAACGCCCGCGCATTGCTGTGACGCCCTACATGGTGGCAGAGGCGCAGGAAGTGCCGGACAGCGCTCAGGGCATGGAGATTGACGGCGAAGGGCCGCAGGTTTCCAATGACAGCCGCGAGACGATGGCGCAGTATCGCGCTGAGGATGGCACGCTCTATCCAGACGCCGAGCAGGATGAACAGGGCTATTACGTCAACGGCGAACCGGTGGACGTGATCGACTATGAGGAAGTCGTAGACGATTATGTCTACTACAACGATTTCGGCTGGAACTCCGGCGCACGCACATGGGACGAAGTATACGCAATATGGCGGCTTGCTTATCTCGGCAAGGATGAACTTGAGGCGCGGTTCGGCAAGGAAAAGGCCAAGAATATCCCGCTCGATTACGAGCCGAAGGATATTGACAGCAAGATGGCGGAAGAAACCCGCGACTTGTTCAAAAAGGCTACGATCTACGAGATATGGGACCGCACCACCAAGCGGGTGATCTGGATACATAAGGCGGTCTCAGAGCCGCTTGACGTGCGGGATGATCCGCTTGGGATTACCGACTTCTTCCCAGCACCACGTCCGGCATGGGCAACCCAGACCAACGATATTCTGTTTCCGATTGCCGATTACATCTACTATCAGGATCAGGACGGCGAGATTAACGATCTGACGCGCCGCATTTCCATGATGGAAAAGGCAATCAGGGTGCGTGGTTTCTATCCGGGGCAGGCGGATCCGTTCCGCACGCTGTTGCAGGATGCTGGCGACCTTGACATGGTGCCGTATGACCAGCAGACGGTTTCCGCGTTGCAGGGGATGGGGCTGTCCGATCTGTCAAAGGCGATATTCTTCTGGCCGCTTGAGGTGATTGTCTCGGCTGTGCGGGCCTGTATCGAGATGCGGGCGCAGCTGATCCAGGATGTTTACCAGATCACCGGCCTTTCCGACGTGGTGCGCGGGCAGTCTGACCCGAACGAGACAGCCGAGGCGCAGTCGATCAAGGCGCAATCATCCGGGCGGCGCGTATCTGAGAAAACCAAGGAAATGGCGCGTTTCAGCCGCGACATGCTGCGGATCAAGTTTGAGATTATCTTTAACCATTTCGACGATAGCACGATCTGGGCCATGACTTCGGCGGCAAATATCCCCGAGATACAGCAGGACCAGACGAAGGGGCAGATTGATCCGGCGACGTTACAGCCGGGCCTTATGCCGCAGGCCGATCCGTATGGGCAGGTATTCCGCGCGGCAATGAAACTGCTGCGGAACAAGGCGCTCCGGCATTTCCGCGTCGATATCGAGACAGACAGCACCGTTGCCTATGACGATATGCAGGAAAAACAGCGGCGGAATGAATTTGTCACGGCAATCGGCACCATGCTGGGCCAGTCCGCGCCGTTGCTGGAGAAATTCCCGATGCTGGCACCGATGCTGAAAGAGGCGACTATGTTTGTTGCACGCGGCTTCAAGTCTGGTCAGTCGCTGGAAAACGCGATTGAGACCAGCTTTGACGCGTTCATGGCCCAGCCGCCGCAGGATAACGGGCAGCAGCAGGCCGAGGCGGTGAAAGCGCAGGCTGTGCAGCTAAAGGCGCAGACGGATATGCAGAAAACCCAGTCTGAGAACCAGCGCACCATGGTTGATGCTCAGATTGCGGCGGGAGAACAGGAATTGCGGCGCGGTCAGCTTGCATTGGAGGGAATTGCACTTCAGCAGGATGCTAATCCGCAGGTGGTGGTGCAGTAATTTCACAGTTTGATATTGCACACCATGAATTATGTGGTAAATAGGAATGTGAAATGATTAAGCGTGGAACATATGTTTTGCGGAAAAATGCCAAGGGTGAATATATCCTTGTGCCGAAGCATCTTGCCGCGCCGCTGAAAGCCTCCGGAGCGCCGTCGATTATCCGCGACGATCTGGGCCAGGGTTTGAAGCATATGGGAAATGGCCGCGTGACGGACAGCAAATCGCAGTTTCGTCGGTGGACCAAGGAAAGCGGGTGCATTGAAGTCGGGAATGATTACCCGACGAAGGTGCCCGAGCCGAAAATCAACCTACCCAATGTCCGCGCCGATCTGGCGCAAAACTGGGAAAGATTGGGGCTTAAATGAGCGAAAATCAGGAATTGCAGGTCAAGACAGCGCGCGATGAATTGGCGGCGGTTTATGCCGAGCTTGAAAGCCGTGACGCTGCACCGGCACCGGAACCGGTTGCCGCTGAGCCTGCCGAGTATTCTGGCGAAGAAACCGAGGCCGCTGCACCCGAAACCGAGGCGCAGAAAGCTGAGCGTCTGCGCAATGAGCGCGGGCAGTTTGCCAAGGAACCGGAAAAGCCAGCCGCGAAAACCGCTCAGGCCGCCGAGAAACCGGCTGCAAAGGCTGAGACAAAGCCGGATATTCCGCCGCCAGTTGGCTGGAAGGGTGACGCGAAAGTTGACTGGAAGCGACTGCCCGCGAGTGTGCGGCAGGAGCTTGTGAACGATTACACCGAACGGCAGGCGCTGCAACAGCGGGCGACGCAGTTCGATCAGGTCTTAACCCCCGAGCGTCGGCAGGCCCTGCAAATGGCCTATGGCGACGAAACACGGGGTTTGCAGCAAATCCTAGCGACCGTTGAGTATTCCAATAAGAACCCGAAAGAGTTTCTGACCTGGTATGCCCAGACACGCGGGATTAATCTTGCCGAGTTGGTGGCACCGCAACAGCAGGAAGCGACGTATGTCGATCCGGCATTGCAGCAGGTGACGTCTCAACTCACTGGACTACAGCAGCAGGTTGTTCAAACGCAGCAGTATCTGCAACAGCAGCAGCAGCAGCAGCTTTATAATCGCGCTACATCGGAATATCAGGCGTTCATGTCGGATGTGGAAAAGCACCCATATGCGAATGACGTTTACGATCAGATGATGGAGCTGGTTTCAAAGAAGCTCGCAAGTTCTCTGGAAGATGCCTATGACAAGGCGGTTTATCTTAATCCGCAGGTGCGGGCCAAGATGATTGCCGCCCAGCAGCAGAATATGTTGCAGTCACAGGCGCAGAACGCCGCGAATAAGCGACAGGCAGCCGTGTCCGTAGCTGGTGCGCCCGGTGGCGTTGCGAATAGTCAGATGGCTATTCCGATGGTCAACGGACGTCCCGAAACCGCAACCGAAACGGTGCGCCGGACATTCCAAGAGATGGGCGCGCGTTTCTAATCCGAAAGGGTTAGGGCTATGGCTTCTCCGGGCCTTACTGAACTCGTTACGACTACTCTGCGCAACCGGACGCGCATTATTGCCAACTCCGTGTTGGACAATAACGCGATCCTCATGAAACTGAATGAGCGCGGCAACGTTCGCCCGTTCGACGGTGGCCGCACCATCGTTGAGCCGGTTTTCTATGCCGACAACAGCACCTATCAGCGGTATTCCGGCTATGATGTTCTGAACATCACCCCGTCGGATGTGATCACCGCTGCGGAGTTTGACATCAAGCAGGTTGCCGTGGCTGTTTCCATGTCCGGCACCGAAATGATCCAGAACTCCGGCAAAGAGGCCATCATCAACTGGCTCGGCGCGCGTATGCAGAACGCCGAGGACAGCATGAAGAACGGTCTCGCGTCCGATATGTATTCCACCGGCTCGGCGTCGGGCGGAAAGCAGATCGGCGGCTTGCAGTTGCTGGTTGCCGACTCTCCCGGAACCGGGATCGTTGGCGGCATCAACCGTCTGACGTGGAACTTCTGGCGAAATATTGCGTTCGATGCCACCACGGACGGCGGTGCTCCGGTGACTGCTGCGAATATCCAGAGCTACATGCAGACTGTAGGCGTGCAGGTTGTGCGCGGCGCTGATAAGACTGACCTTATCATTGCCGACAACAACTATTACAACGCCTATATCAACTCCCTGACCGCCATTCAGCGGATTTCCAGCGATGGGAACTCAAAGGGCGTTGGCGCTGGCTTCCCGTCTGTGAAGTGGTATGGCACTGGTGCAAACTGCGACGTCGTCCTTGACGGCGGCGTGGGTGGCAACTGCCCGACCAATCACATGTATTTCCTGAATACGAAGTATCTCTTCCTCCGGCCATATTCGGGCCGCGATATGGAGATGCTTGGTGAGGATCGGTTCTCGGTCAATCAGGATGCCATGGTGCGCTTGATCGGATGGGCTGGCAATATGACCACCTCTTCGCCCAAGTTCTGCGCCGTGCTGTTTGACTAAGCGCAGGAAAGGAAAAAAGCAATGGCTTACGGCATCACTCCCACCATTGGCGTAGACCTTACGGCTACGTTCACTGACCTGACCTCCGCCGATAATTCGGGGCGCACTCCTTCGCTTGGCGAGGAAGTGACCACGGATGACGGCGGCTCGGCGCTTTTTGTGAAGGCGGCATCCGCAATCACCAAGAGCATGACCCTGCATGTGACGTCCGCAAATTCTGCGGCACCGATCACGCAGGCGCTGGCTGTCACCCCTGGCCGCATCGCTTTTGCGCAATATGCGGGGATTGCGGCGGACTCGTATGGCTGGGTAAAAACGCGCGGCAAGGTCTCGATCCTTGCTCTTGCGGCCTGCAATGCGAATGTCCCGCTGTATACGTCTGACAGCCCCGGCGTTCTGGATGACGCGACCACCACGGCGACCAATTTTCAGGTCAACGGCGTCATGCTGGAAAGCTCGGCGGGTGGTTCGACTGCCACCACGTCGGCGTTTGCGGCATCGTATCCGACCATCCTGCGCAGCCTGAACGCGTAGTATGGAAGCGGCTTTGGATAGGGGGGCGGAAGCCCCCCTTCCTACCCGTCCGATTGTCTCTGCCGGAAAGCGGATCGACATTCGGAGCAACATCATTGCGAATTGCGAATTGGTGAAAGAACGGCTCGGCGTGGTAGACGCGCATGACACGGTGCTTTCACTTGCCTGCTATGGTCCGTCTCTGGAATATACCGCGTGGGAAATGGAAGGCGACGTTATGTCGGTTTCCGGCGCGCATGATTTTTTGCTGGCGAATGGCTATATCCCGAAATTCCATGCCGACTGTGATCCGCGCGAACACAAGGCAAGGTTTGTAGCAAATCCAGACACGCGCATTCAGTATCTTATGGCATCGCAAAGCCCGCAGAGTGCCGTTCGTGGCATTGTCGAGGCCGGGGCAGAAATTAAACTCTGGCATTTGGACGAAGGCGCGGAGATACGCGACTTCCTGCATGGCCTTGACGAAAGCGGTGCTTACGTTGGCGGTGGCGGCTCAATCGGGCATCGCGCGCTCGGTGTCGCCTATTGTCTCGGCTACCGCAATTTTCATATCTTCGGCATGGATTGCTCTTTCACTGACAAGACGCACGCCGGAGAGCATTTTGGCCGCGCGCCGAGCAGATTAAACGTGCGGTGTGGAGAGCGCACTTTCTCCACGTCGCTGGTTTTGGTAGAATACGCCCGGCAGTTTATCCAATGCGTGAACGCTTGGGGAGACTGCACATTCCACATTCATGGCGACGGGCTGTTGCAGGCCATGATAACCGAGGGAAACCGCTATGCAAATTGAAAACCCGCCATTTCTGCTGAAGGAAGCTGGTGCAGCACTTGCCGTGACGTTCTATGAGACGCCGGTTCGCGCAATCAAGCGTGAAGAAGGCAAGCCGGAAACCTTCGTCTACTACAAGGGCATCATGTGCCGGATCGAAGCGCCGGGCATGAAGAACCAGGTCAACGAAATCATGATCGAGATGTATTCCGACAAGGGAGAACTCATCAAGAAAAAGATTTGGGAATACCACGAGGGCACGCCGATCTACTACGTTGACCGCTTCAAGGATATTTACGCGAAATGGCGCGAGCGCAATGGCAGCGAGACATTTGGCACGCCGCTGGAAAGCTGGCCTAAGCTTGATGTGGCGCTCATTTCAGCGTTCAAGTCTGAGGGTATCCGGTCGCTTGAGCAGCTTGCATCGGTGCCGGATACAAATCTCTACGCGCTTGGCATGAATGGCCGGGCATGGCGGGATGGGGCAAAGAAGCGGCTGGAAGAAATGGAAAATTCACAGCCGTTTGATGAATTGAAGGCCGATAACGCCAATTTGCAGGCGCAGTTGGAAGCCTTGAAAAACCAGCTTGCTGTAATGCAGGCTTCCACTTCACCGAAAAAGCGGGGCCGCAAGCCTCGCCAGACAGAGGCCGTTGCGGCCTGACAGGAGAAAGAAAATGGCAACTGCAACAGAATTGATGGGCCTTGGTATTCCGGCACTGCCTGCTAAGGCAATCGGGCAGGCGGCAAATGCCTCTCTGACGCCTGCCGGTTCATCGGTGGCGGATGCGGCGCAGGTGGTAAGCCCCGTGACCACGCTTGCCACGGCTGGCGCTGCTGGCATCAAGCTTCCCCCCGCGCAAGGTTCGCCCATCGTGATTATCCGCAACAACTCCGGCGCAAGCCAGACGGTTTACCCGTATGGTTCGGATACCGTGAACGGCACAACGTCTGTCTCGCTCACCAGCGCGAAGGTTGGGCTTTTCGTGCCAGCAAAGAATACGTGGCTGTTTCTGCTTGGTGCGTAATAGGGTGGTGACATGACCGCCCTATCCATCATTCAGAACGCAACTGGTCAGCTTGGTCTGCCGCAGCCGACTGCTGTATTTACCAGCACGAATGCGCAGACCATTCAATTCCGCACGCTCATGAACCAGGAGGGGCGTGAACTTGCGGATGCGCACCAGTGGACGGCGCTGACCAAAAGCACATCGTTCACGACTGTTGCATTGCAGCCTCAGGCGGGAGCAATTCCGTCTGATTTTTCGCGCTTCGTGAACAACAGCATGTGGGATCAGACCACTGCAAGGCCGGTCAAGGGGCCGATCTCCGAGCAGTCTTTCCAAATGTTTCAGGCGTTCCCGGTTTACACGAACGTCAATCCGGTTTTTCTGGTGCGGGAAGGGGTGATTATCTTCCAGCCTGCCGCAAATGCCGGTGACACGGTGGCATATTCGTATGTCTCTAAGAACTGGGCGCGGTCATCGGCTGACGTGCCGCAGGAGGAATTTGAGGCTGACACGGATTATTCCGTGCTGCCTGAGGATTTGATTGCGCTGGGTGTTATCTGGCGCTTCAAAAAGGCGAAAGGGTTTGACTATTCGGAAGAATACAAGACCTATCAGCAGCAGCGTCAGGAGATCATTTCACGGGATGGCGGCGCGCCGAACCTGAACATGACCTATGGCCTTAACCGCGTGTCCCCGTATGCTGCCAATATTCTGCAAGGGAACTGGCCGTCATGACGAATACGTTCGCAATTGAAGTATTTGCGCCGGAAACACAATTCCGCAAGCAGGTGATTGACGCGCTTGACAGTATCGCGGCGGGCACCGGCATTGCAGACAACGCGCTGACATTGGCGAAGTTGCAGCAGATTGCCGATGATAA
>ERZ869929.954-NODE-954-length-12061-cov-5.238048_pt1 | contig 12061 bp, 26 predicted proteins | sample MGYA00579312_ERZ869929 | MGnify/ENA primary metagenome ERZ869929 (study PRJEB32216, sample SAMN09231818) | wastewater metagenome | place: USA: Maryland | collected 2016-08-09 | study: EMG produced TPA metagenomics assembly of the PRJNA472060 data set (Reclaimed... | reverse complement strand
CCAATAAAAAGACAGCCGAAAATTTTTCTACTTAAATTTGTGAACTTTTGGATACAGTGAACTTTTGGATACAGTGTGGCGTTTTTGCGAATACCAAATCGCTTGACCATTTGATGATTTGTTGATAGCCCAGCGGGCAGCCACACCGCACAACCTAGCCACTCAGTCTTAGCTATCGCTCGACTTCGCCGCAGCTAGGTCTTGACCGTCGGCTACGCCTCGGTCGCTAATCAGGGCCGAACTGTAGGCACCAATATCTGCGACCGAATCAAGTTGGTTCAGCAGTGCAATCCGCCGCTCTAACTGGTCGATCGCCACACAATGTGAGGACTGATCAAGTTGTGCGACCTCATTCAGCAACTTCGTGCGCAGTTCCAGCGCTTCACCTTCAAACTCGCTCCGCGTCATCATTCACCCCTGAAATTGCAAAGGCGAGAAGCACTGAACGCACCTCTCGCCTGACAAAAGAGCTACTCGCCCGAGTGAGCGTAGTCAACGAATTTTTTGCACAATCTCACTCTCCCGTCGCTGCGTACGATGGGCATTTACGCGGTGCTTACTGAACAGCGCCAGCGCGATTTTCGTGCGCGCTCGGTTAAGCGTGTGCTTTACGGCAAACTGAGTTCCACCGACTGCGCTAGCGACCTCTGCCCACGATGGGAACCGGGCCTCTCTGCCTGTGACCTCAACCATGTCGGCGAAGCCATCCGGCCTTGGGTTTGTGATCTGCTCTCCGTCGCCTTCGCGCATATCCGAGGATCTGCGCAGCCTCTTGTATTCTCGGCTGCCTGATGTGCTCCCGTATCGTGCGCGGCAGACTAGCTCCTCAGTGATCGTCAGTCCTTTGCACAGCAGCACAAGATCTGCAAGCTTGGCCCGCTCCGATTCCGCCGTGTTCGGTCGCGCTCCGTCCGGTGGTGCTCCTCCTAGTCCTTGCCGCATGCGTTCGGCTTGGTGGCCTGACATTGAGCCAGGCGACATCAAACGATCCTCAAGCTGGTATCGCAGCACAAGCACACGCTGCGGGGTTAGTTGGCTGTAGTCGAAATCATCCGTCACCTGGACTCCTCAATTTCTAGCACGTTGGGCGTGGGAACCGTCACACCTTCGTCGGTGCATCCGCACTCCATGAAAAAAGCTAGGAACCCTGGGGAATGCACCTCCTGTATCCCTTTGCGGCACTCGTCGAAGCACGGCCCCTTGATAGTCCGCACCGGCTTGCTGTCTTGCTTGATCGTTCTCACTTGCGCACCTCGACATGATCCCACTCCGCGACCCATACCCAGGGGTTCGCGTCCCATGTTCCGTAGATGCTCTGCCACACCTCGCGGAATCCCTCGCGGTAGCTTCCTCCGATCGGTTCCACTCCCTCCGCCCGTGCATCCTCCTCTGTGATGTCCTGCACGCGCTCGACGCGCACAGACACCAGCGGCAGGACTAGACGACATGCCCAGCGCGGCATATGAATCGCTGGCCTCCACGAAAAACCGCGATCCTCTTGGCTTTCATCAAACTGACTACCGGCCCGATGCAGAGCCGCCCAGAATCCCCCGCTATTATCCTTTGGGATGTCGCGCCGCGGCACCATCCAATCGTCGATATAGCCCGTCTCTGGATCTCGACAACCATGGACGATCGCGAACGTCTCCCGCACCCACAGCCGGTCGCCAGCCTCGCCCATAGGGCTCTTTGTGCTGAACTTTCCAAGCGGGGGAGTGTCGTTTTCAAATTCCGCATACCGAGCGCAGACTCGGACTCGATCATATCCGATTGGCGGTTGTTTCTTGACCGGCGTCCGCGTCTGCGTCTTGAGTGAAGCCAACGTCGCCCGCACAAGCGGACCTTGCATCAGCAGTGGATGTTCTTTCATTTTACCGCTCCGTCGCGAGACACTTTCCGTCTCTCGATAACCTTCTCATACCCAAGATGCTTCAGGGCTTCGGCCACTTTGTCGAGCGCCTTACGTCCGCCGTCCCTGCGCAGCATGCCGCCTGCTACTTGGTAGCAGAGGTCCTCTTCGCGCTTCCATCGCTGCACCGCGCCCTTGATTTTCCGCAGCACCGCGTCAGCCTTATCTATGACCACAGTTACCTGCGACCCGTCGGCGAAATCCGACACTTCAACGGCCACCATCTCCGACATACCATCGTGCGACTCGTATCCAGTCAGTGTGATTGGCATGCCTCCCTTCTGCCCGACTCCTTACGCGGTGTCAACATAATTTACACATTTTGTTGACAGACTCCTTTTGGCCAAGTACAAACCAACCATGAAACCCGACCGGAAACACCTCGGTGTCCGTGTGCAGCAGTGGACGATTGATGCCGTCCGCTCCGTTGCTCGCGAGTACCAACTAACCAACGGAGAGGCGCTGGAAAAGATCGTGACCGTCGCCACGCCTATTCTGCTCGCAGGACCAAAGGAGCCCACCCGATGAGCAAACCAAAAGTCCAAGAGGTTTGGATCACGATTTCGGAGACGGGCGCGGAACGCACCCAGCGCCGAACCAAGGCACTGTGCGTGCAAGGTGGCCTCGCTGTCACCTATGCCGGCTTCGAGGGCAAAACCCTCCAGTACGTCCTCACCCACCTGGCTACTGGCAAGCGTCTCACCCAGCCGATGCCAAAAGCGATCGCCCTTGGGCTGCTTGCGGAGGTGCTACAGATCGCCGACTGGTCGTTGGAGCGGCCCATGGTATCGCGCGCTGATTGGGACCGTCTCGGTCTGGGCAGCGCAAAGAAGGAGCCCCGCCCATGACCCCCGATCAACTATCCGCACTCCGAACAGAGCTACAAACCCAAGACAACGCATGCACTGAGCACCCTCTGTTTTGTGTGTTCCAAAAGCAGCGGATCTATGGGCTCGATTCCGATCATGCAGAGCACTTCGTATGGCTTAGCCCGGACGATGGCGACGGACGCCGAGAGACAGACGAGGACGAAGCAGGAGCCGAGCGTGTCGGTTACGTCGATGTGGATCGGTTCGTGACTGCGTGCCTGACCCGGAAGGCCGCGAAAGACTTCATCGAGCGCAACTCGCACCGACTCCGCAAGCCGTTTGTGTACGTCGAGTCGCTGCACCGCAACGAAGAGATGATCGCGCTGCGCAACCACCTGATAGAGACAGCATGACCCCAACCAAACACGACCTAGAGCGCGCATGGGGACCACTGGAGCCATTCTCCAGCCGCTGCGCAGTCGTTCGCGCTTGCATGGCGATGCACGCTACCGGCCAAGTTTCCGAACTGACCGCCAAACTGACCGCCGTTGACTCGCTGCGGTTTCGGATTCGAGAACTTGGCGGACGCGATTGCGACGATGAAGACCTGTTGTTTGCCATCCGTACCGCCGCTCAGCACTCGCCCGTTGGCGAATATGGCCCTCTGCATGAGCTGATTGCATCTTTGGCCAAGCAGATGGACACACTTGTTCGCTGCCAAGTTGCCGCAATGGAGCATCGGGACTTGTCAGCATTCAAGATCAAGATCACCGCCGAAGATGCCGCACGTCTCGGCATCCGACCGATACGCCGAGCTGCGCCAACTTGTGGAGGCGTGGCAGACCAACCGCGCGGGAATAGTTCCTCTTCTTGATTGGAGCCACCGATGAGCCCGAACGGACGCCGAGCCTGGCGCAAGTGGGCCACTAGGAGGCGACGGCTATTTCGGCGCCTTTGTCGCGACCTGCGCTCTGGCGCACACACAAAAGTCACACCGACTCCGTACGACGGGCCTATCAAGCGGAGAGTACGCCAGTCCAGCGAAGGGCGCGGTCCGCGCGCCACGCCAGGTCGGTACTTGGTCTGAAATTCCGGCTGGCATCGTCCGGGAAGTGTATCGAGGGCCGCACTACCGCATCGGCCAAAAGCTGCGACCGTGCGCCGGCTGTCTCCGGTGTCAGTGTCAAACCGCCTTCGACGCCTGGCCCGAGCTTGGCAAGGCACTGACTAAAGACCTACCTACCTGCGATGGGAGCGGCGTTCTACCGGCCAAGCGTCGGCTCTGTCTCGGATGTAGTTCCGCCCCGTAGTTCACTGCCGCCCCGGTGTCACTCGATGCCGGGGCTTTTTTGTGCCCGGCCTGCATGCGTGCGGGTTGAGCAGCCCGGCCTGCATAGGCTGCAACGCCTCGTCGGTGATGTCGATTTGTTGCTAATTTGTAAAGATTTTTCTTTACATCCGCAGCGGGTGGTTGTAGTGTTCTGTTCATGGACACGCAAAACACCCTAGTTTCCCGGACACTGACAAACGGCAAGGTTCTGGTCGTCAAGGTGGTCGACGCTAAGATCGTCGCCACGCTCGACGGCGAGCTGACCAGCTACTGCCTGGTCCGCCCACTCCCTGCTCCACAGTCCACCCCCTGGGGCGTTGCGACCCACGGGCTCGGGGACGCGGCGGGGCTCAAGATCGCCCTCTCTCGGACTGAGGGCGAGGCCGTCCTATCGGCTGTCCGAGAGCAGACACCCAAGCCCCGTAACCCGCCCTGCCGCCGCTGCGGCACACACTGCTACGGCGACTGCACCGCCAACTAACAACCCGCTCGGCTTCGGCTGGGCACAGGAGATCACAATGACGACCAGCAGCATCGATTTGACCGCGATTGCCTCCCAGGCCCGAACCGCGAGAGACAACCTGATTGCCTCAACCAAGTCCAAGATTTCAACCTACACCGCCCAGCTGTTCGGCTGGGAGAGCAGTCTCCGGTATCTTTTGGCCGAGGTGCAGGATGCGCCGCCGAAGGTCCGCCTGGCCAAGCTGGCTCAAGAGCTGGCCGACGCTCACAAAATCTGCGACGATTTCGAGAGGAGGCTTGCCACGCTGGCAAAGCTGTTGACGCTGCTGGAGTCCGCCCCCTTGGGAGCGGTGCTTGTCAAGGAGTCTTCAGACTCCTACTTTGGCTGGGCAGACGCAACGTATGTTACGTTCTCCGCCGTCGGAGAGCCGCGCGAAACGCGGTGGAGTTATGGCACCGGAGATGCCGGGATTGGAGTCCCGGGGTGGAGTTTTTACACCGCTGGGAAAGTTGAGTGGGACGATCTGTCCCCTGGACGGGGGTACCCTTCGCGACGCGCAATGACTGCCGCAGGGCTTGATTACCTGACTCTGTGAGCAGCCCGAGTCAATTGCCACTAACCCAAAGCCGCCCAGCCGATGCTGGGCCCAACCCCTAACCATTCTGCCCGGTCCGCCGGGCAGAAGGAGAACACAATGAAACTCCAGATCAAGCGTCGATGCGGCCACGCCGAAACCGTCAATGTCCGCTCGGAGTGGCGAGCTGGGGCCGCCCGAGTCATCCCGGGTGCTCTCCGTATCGAGGAGGGTCGGGCATGTCACAATTGCCGGACCCTCCCTGGTGGCAGCCCCCAATGGCGGCATGTCGGGTATGTCCGATCCATAGCACTGGATCTGACAGCTGCCAAGGCCGCATTGGCAGCAATCCACCTATCCATGTGGGGGCATAGTAGTGACTATGCCCTTTGGTCGCGAATGGAAGGGCGAGAAGGCGATGCCCTCTTGGCCGCCAAATCTCACGACGCCCTGATGCCGCAGTACGCTGCGGCCCTGGATAAGGTGTCTGGGAACGCTAGGCTCCTAACCGAGGCACTGGTGGATTTCGCCAATCGGTGGGAATCCTCAATGCCGGTCAAGGATGACTGGCTAATACCAGAGGTCAACCACCACTGTGATGGTAATGGCAATCATTGGGCTGAGACGTGGCGCATGCCACATTGTGTCCTATGTCGCAATCGAGTGCCATCATGATGACGGGAGTCGAATTGACCCTCGCGCCCCCCGAAGTCAAACTCATTGTGCTGGCGTTGCGCCGGCTTGCACTTGCGGACAGGGCGGATTACCGGCGCCGCCAGCTGGACGATAACGTATGCGGCGCAGAGGTTGCGCTAGCCCGCTCTGAGGCGTGCCTGGCACTGGCGGATCGCTTGGACGTGGCATGACGACCGCCATCGGCAACACCATCAAGGCCGCACGCATAGCCCGAGGGCTCACGCTGCAATGCGTGGCCGAGTCACTGGGGCTGCGATCTCGCCAGCAGATCTACGAGTGGGAGAGTGGCAGGGTATGCCCTGGTACAAAGCACCTCGCCAAGCTGGCCGAAGTGCTCGGGCTGGAACTGTCCGATCTCTTGCCCCGTCGCACATAACCTCGCCCATCCGCTCCGGTTGTGTGCCCAGCCGTTGACCGTGCTTTTTTGTTGACTGGATTCCAGCGCCTTGCTAGACATTCCACATGGTGTCAGCAAATCGTTTTCAGATTTTCATGGCCGCTCATGGCCTAACCAGCTCTGCCCTAGCCGTCGAGCTAGGCGTGAGCGCCGCGACAGTGGACCGATATCGCAACGGTCACAGCCCCGTCTCTGCGCCTGTTCAGCGCCTCATGGCCAAGACCTGGCCGAAGTGGTGGGACTTCCTGAACGAGCAGAGCAACGTCCTGCCCAATCCCGAAACCGTGCGTACAGGGGAGGGGTAGCGATGCCCAGCAAAAAGCCAGGTCGCCTAACCCATTGGGGGTGCTGGAATTACCCAGGCACGGCCATCCGCACCGCATGCCGGGCAACAATAACGAAGACCAGGTATCGCAGGCTCTGGCCAGAGAAGAAAGGCACTGCACAGGAGTACATTGCGGCTTACGACGCGGAGCCCATGACCCACTGCGAAACATGCCGCAAGAAAGCGGTTTGGTACGACCGGGAAAAGGAACGATTTCTAGCGGAGGAAGCCGAGCGCTTAGCGGCTGAAGTCGCGGCGGAGGTCTAACATGTCGTGGGTTCGATTGGACGACGGTGCGCCAGGGCACCGCAAGATCGTAGGCCTTAGCGACGCTGCGTTTCGGCTGTGGATCGTGGGGCTGACCCATTGCAACCAGCAAGCCAACGATGGCCGGTTCTCGGCTCATGCAGCCCGGATCATGTTCGGCTACCTGGCAAGCCCTGAGCTTGGCAAAGGCGCGGCTGCTGAGCTTGTCGCTGCTGACCTATGGGCCCCCACCGATGATGGGTACGAAGTGCGCAACTATCTGGAGTACCAGCCGAGCAAGGCCGAGCGCGACAGCGCCAACAAAGCCGCCGCCGAAAGGATGCGAAGCATGAGGGCCCGGCGATATCAGAAGCCATCCGACCCAGCAAAGCCCGAAGATGTTCGCGAGCCGTTACGCTGTAACACTGGCGTAACTTCGACTGAACTTCCGGCGAAGTTCGCTCTTCCCGATCCCGTCCCGTCCCGTCCCGATCCCGTCCCGATCCCGGATTTTAAAGAGGGTACACAGAAACCGCCGGCTACGCCGGACGTTTCTGACCCCCAGGGAGGCTTTTTGCCGGGCATTCCTGCTGAGTCCGGCAATGGGGGGAGGAAGAAATCAGAGCCAAAGCAGAAAAAGGAGCGTAAGCCGGCCAAGCCCAAAGGCCCCATGCCTGGCACCTTGATCCTGATGGCCTACTCTGAGGCGTTTGTGAGCCGGTACAAGGTCGAGCCGCCGCGGGATAACCGGACCCGCAAGCACTTTTCCAACATCGCCAAGAATGCAATCGTGGGCCGCCATGAGTCGGTTTCAGAAGCCGCCGCGATAGAAGAGGCGTGCGGAGTGGCCGCGCGTTACGTGGGCCACCCCAATGCCTACTACGCGCAGCAGCATCACCCGCCCGGTTTACTAGACCGCGATTGGCACAAGCTCGTCACCGAGTACCGCACCGGGCGGACGGTGACAACCACAACGGCACGCGACCACGAACGCACCGCGAGCAACCCGATCTTGGAGTTTGCCGCGGAGGTGCGCGCGCAAGAGGAAGCGGCAAGGCGCAGAAAGGCGGAGGTGATTGATGCTGTCGAGTGATCTGATTGAGGACATTGCCGCAACCGCGGAAGTATGCGGAGGGTCGAAGTGGAGCGCCGCCGCGGTGCGGATTGCCTGCGTACACCTTGGACAGTTTGCAGAGCCCGCGATCCGTCAATCGCTGCTCCGATGCCAGCAAGAGGTCAAGGGCACCTTGGCACTTGCGGACATCATCGCCCGTATGCCGGACGGTAGGCCGTCGCCCGATGTTGCCTGGTCGCAGGTTTCGGGGCCAGAGTCCGAGACTTTTGTAACGACCGACGAAGCTATGGAGGCATGGGCCGCGGCTCGACCGCTGGTAGCAGCTGGCGATGAGGTGGCCGCTCGCATGGCGTTCCTGGCCCGATACCGCGAGGTCTGCGCACAGGGCAGGACCAGCGGACGAAAGCCAAAGCCCTACGTGTCGCGAGGCAGCGACCGATCGCGAGCAGAGACAGTGATCAAGGATGCGGTGGCTCGCGGCATCTTGGAAGCGACCGACAGCCAAGCCCGCGGTGTTTTGTCGCAGGCATCGGTGCTCAAGCTGGCCGATGGATCGGAGTGCGATGGAGTCAAGCATTTTGTCCGCATCCCGCCGGGAGATGAGTGGCCACAGGGTGCTTTTCGCCTGACTCAGTGCAAGTGCCCACCGCGGAAGGCCCTGCCGGGTGGCGCACCGCGGAAGCTCGACAAGCGTATCGAGATCGCTGGTCTGCTGTCTGACCTTGGTAAAAGTCTGGAAGGTGGCCAATGATCGTCGAGGAGTTGACGACCGAGGACCGAGCCACGCTTGACGCGCTGATGCGTACCGAGTTCCAGCCGCAGATCCGCGATCTGCTCGACCGGCTGGGCAGCAATGCGGCTGCAAAGATCATCGCTTACGCCAAGCGGGATGCACCGCATGTTGATCCCGCGGTGCATCAAGTGCTGAGAGCCAAGCCAGATGACTGCTACCAGTCATGCGGACGCAAGGCAGAGCCGGGGAGTTCCCGATGCGCTCCATGCGCCGCTGCAAGGATGCGATAACCCGCGCTGGCTGAGGCTGGCGCAGATTGGAGACAATGATGGACCCAAAGTACACCGCACTGATGCCGTACACACAGTCTTCGTACAAGGCGCTACGTGCGGCCTTCGCCGACGACAAGATGCAAAGATTGAAAGATTTGAAAACGTGGCACCTAAACATGCTGAGCCGCCTGGATCAAGCTCGACGTGATGAGGTCGAGTTGCCTCCCAAGCTCGCTGAATTGGAGTCGGAAATTGCAACGCTCGAACGGCTCGAAATGGTCCCTCTTGACGAGATGGTCCGCGAGGTGAAGTCGTGAGCAGAGGAACCAAAACACGCCAAGAACACGAGGTGGACCTAAATTGGGCCATGGAAGCCTACGCAAACGCGATCAGAAGCGAGCAAGCAGCGAAGGACGAGAGAGGCAGAGCGCATGCACGCCTCGTCGATGCCATCACAGCCGCTCTGGATTTTGTACCGGAGGTGAAACAGTGAGCCGCCTGCGCCTGCAAGCATCGCCATGTAACACCGGCCAACGCGCATGGTATACAGTCAATCTCGACGGCGTGCCACTTGGATGCCAGGATGATCTGAGAGGCGATCCCGCTCTGGTGATCATCGTCGAGAGTGAAGTTGCCAAGATCCCGCACAGATTCCGCGAGCGCATTGATGGCGCGATGCTGTTTTTGGAAAAGGACCGACATCGTGCGGCAAAGAAGGCCGCGCTCTGGGAAGAGATCGCAGACCAGCGAGAAAAAGAACTGGCAACACTGCGAGCCCAGCTCGACGAACTATGGAAGCAACTGACCCCGCTCAAGGACGCCGTTTTGTTTGCCCGCTCGCAGCGCCGCCCGATGGGAATCGGTCAGGACTCCCCGCTTGCGCCCGCCTGCGTGAGCATTCAACTAGGCGCGGAGTACGGACGCGAGCGAGACAACGCAGGGTTTTGGATTGAGTCGGACGAGATTGCGCACACGGACGCCGACAGCCCCAGCCCTTGCCGACGTATCGCGCTCGCATTGATTCGGCTGGCGTATTCCGTCGCCGAGAAAGTGAAGCCACCACGATGAACCTCCTACGTTTCCTAGCTCTCTGCATCCTGACCGGCATGTCGTTTGCCACCTGGGCAACGTGCGAGCCGCCGCCACGGGAGGAGAGCCCGTACAAGCCGCTGAACATCAAACGACCGGCGGTGCATAGACCGCTGGTTTCGATGACGGGGAGCAAGCCGTGAATGAGCTGGCACTTTTTGCAGGGGCAGGAGGCGGCATCCTGGGAGGGAAATTGCTTGGATGGCGCACCGTCTGCGCTGTTGAGCTTGATCCCTATGCGCGCAGAGTTCTGCTTGCACGACAGGCCGACGGTTGTCTTGACCGATTCCCGATCTGGGATGACGTACGGACATTCGACGGCAAACCGTGGCGCGGGAACGTCGATGTCATCAGCGGGGGCTTCCCATGTCAGGACATCAGCGCAGCCGGAAAGGGGGCTGGAATCACCGGAGCCCGATCTGGTTTGTGGTCAGAAATGGCACGCATTATCGGTGAGGTTCGACCTCGATACGTCCTCGTGGAAAACAGCCCGCTCCTTGTTTCCAGAGGTCTTGCCGTGGTCCTCGGTGATCTTGCCGCGCTGGGGTATGATGCGCGCTGGGGAGTGCTGGGAGCGGAACACGCCGGAGCTCCCCATAGGCGGCATAGGCTTTGGATCGTGGCCTACCCCGGTTGCCGATGGGGACAGGACAACGAACTATGCACAGGGCGGGACAAGCTTGGGATTTGCAGTTCGGAACTGGCCGACGCCTACCTGTCACGACCGCAAGGGCAAGTCGGGAGCAAATGTTGGTGGGACATTGAACCCGATGTGGGTCGAGTGGTTGATGGGATGGCCTCTAGGGTGGACAGATTGCGCTGTCTCGGTAACGGACAGGTTCCAGCAGTGGCTAAGCTCGCATGGGAAATGTTGATGACAGACTACTTGAGGGAGATCGCGCCGTGACTCTGCGCGCTCCCTATCCGTTTTTTGGCGGGAAGTCCCGAGCCGCGCACCTGATTTGGGACCGCTTCGGAGACGTGGCCAACTACGTCGAGCCGTTTGCCGGGTCGCTCGCTGTGCTGCTGAGCCGACCCACGGAGCCCCGAATCGAGACGGTTAACGACCTCGATTGCCACATCGCCAACTTTTGGCGCGCTGTGCAGTCCGACCCCGATGCCGTCGCGAAGTGGTGCGACTGGCCGGTCAACGAGGCGGACCTACACGCTAGGCACCTGTGGCTAGTCCAGGGGCTACCAGCGCACCGTGAGAAAATGTTGACGGACCCCGATTACTTCGACGCCAAGATCGCGGGGTGGTGGGTTTGGGGGATTTGTCAGTGGATCGGGTCGGGGTGGTGCGCCGAACGAAAGCCTCCGATTCAGATCCCGCACGTCGGAAATGCGGGGAGGGGCGTCCACCGCAAGCTCCCGCACGTCGGCAATGCGGGGATGGGCGTCCACCGCAAGCTCCCGCACGTCGGCGGTACGGGGAGGGGTGACTTGTTTGATGAGCTTCGGGCCAGGCTTCGGCATGTCCGCGTGTGCTGCGGTGATTGGTCCCGAGTGACGGGAGACTCGGTGACGTGGCGACATGGACTGACCGGGGTGCTACTTGATCCGCCGTACCAGGACGGAAACATGGAGTACGTCGCAGGTCATGGAAACGTGTCTCAAGATGTCGCCAAGTGGGCCATCGAAAACGGCGACAATCCGCTGATGAGGATAGCGCTCTGTGGGTACGAGGGTGAGCACGATATGCCGTCCTCGTGGGAGTGCGTCCCATGGAAGGCCAAGGGCGGATACGGTGGGCAGTCGAAGGACCACGACAACCCTAACGCCAAGCGGGAGCGGATCTGGTTTAGTCCGCACTGCTTGGGATCGACGCAAAGGAGTCTGTTTTGACCGACAACACACCCGAAGGACTGCCGCCACTTGCCGATCTATCCGAAGCCCTAGCCCGTGGACGTGAGCCGCGCAAACTGTGGCCGGTATTGCATTCAGTCGAGGACACGACCGAGCGCCCGCCGGGGTGGTGGGAATCGTGGCCGGCGCTGTGGCTGTTTATGGCGCTGCTTGTGATTGTCGCCGGGGCTACGCTGGCGAAGTGCTAGCGTTTCGCGAAATGTGTAGACAGGCGGGAGATGGCGTGGTAGGGGACGGGGATGCACATTACAGATCTCGACGAGTATCAAGGCGTTAC
>ERZ869929.953-NODE-953-length-12061-cov-6.841746_pt1 | contig 12061 bp, 16 predicted proteins | sample MGYA00579312_ERZ869929 | MGnify/ENA primary metagenome ERZ869929 (study PRJEB32216, sample SAMN09231818) | wastewater metagenome | place: USA: Maryland | collected 2016-08-09 | study: EMG produced TPA metagenomics assembly of the PRJNA472060 data set (Reclaimed... | reverse complement strand
TCGGCATTCCTGCTGAACCCTCTTCCGATCTCTCTTCAAAGAACCATTCATACAGATTACAAAACTCGCGTTTAGGTAAGTGAGCTGGTGCCCACCCATTTCTAATAGCAAGATTAGGATAGAAACTTGTAACATCTGAAGACATGATTATCATATCTTCTGTAGATTCATATATACCAGAGTCTGCTGCTCCATGAACACCACCCAAACCAAAGTCTGTGTTTACTCCTTTATACCTAATTGTATACTTGAAGCTGTTCTTGGTTTCATTAGGATTAATCTCTAGCTTATTAAACTGATTTAGAAGTCTCTGAAACTCAGGTGTTTGGAATTTGATATAGGGAAGGATTATATCCTTAACCACTATCTTGTTCCTGAAAGTTCTTAGTTGTTTCAAATCAAATTTACTGATACCTGTCTCTTTGCTCAAGAAATAAAGAAATAGTTCTTTAGATATCCGCGGCTCTGAAGCACTAAACAGATTTATACCATAGTCTTTTGTAAGAGTCTTCCTCAAATTAATTTGCTCTTTACTAAGGTTCATAATAGCCTTAGTAGACTTCACATCATTCTTACAATAGCTGATTACAGTTTGTAACTGCTGCATGCTCTTGATTTCAGTAGTATGTTTAATAGGCATATCTTGTATAGTATGCCAATCCATAGAATACTGAATCCATTTGAGACTAGATCTTTTAGCAGGATTGTCCCAGTGGTTTAGTTTGAATACATCTATCTGATTGATAGACATCTTCCACTCTGGATACTCTGGAAGCTGATCTTGGTTATTTATTGTTCTCTGTGCAAACCTGTAGATTATATTAGCAATCTCACATCCACTCTTCCCTTTCCATTCATCGTAATATTGCGATATAAACTCAATTACCTGAGAATCAAATCCTAACCCATTAAAGGATATAAGCCAACCTTTCTTTTCTTTAAGAAATTTAAGATACTCTACAAATAGCTCAAAGTCATTTCTTAGATCATGTACTACAAAGACCTTTTGATCTTCTGTTTTATAATCCTCAAAACAAGCTATAAAGCAATTAGTTAGAGTCTCTAAATCATATACAGCTTTATCCATTATTCAGTTCTTTTAATCTTTCTTTAAGGCTAGTTCTCAAACCTATATCTGTAAATGCCTGTTTAATTAACCATATTATATAGTCTTTATCAGTACATTCTTTAATACTTTGTCCTTTATACTTACCAAAAGGAAACTTACTAGATCTGAATGAACTACATTTTTTATTAAAGTTATAACCAAACTTATACTTTCTGTTATTATAGATAACTTCAGTATTAGTATGTAGACTCTTGTTTATAATCCTTACTGGTATATTTAAAGATTCTCCAGCTAACTTTTTGCTCTCATAAATATGACCACTTATATAGTCAACTACTCGGATCATATCTCCCATATAAATAGTATTAGACAAAAAAGGGAGGTTGTTACACCTCCCTATTTGTCAGGGTTATTTAATTATGGCATGATAATCTCAGGAGTAGCTCCTAAGATTTGTGTACCATCCATGTAAGACTGGTAGTTAAAAGTATCAGAGTTGATAGCATAAGTCTTAATGAACTCTGTAATATCATTCTTATCAAAGATATAATACTCAAAGAAAGATTCTACTGTAACTCGCTGCTCTTTTACTTCTTTACCATTAGGTCTTTTACCTACTTTCATGTACACTGGATCACCATTGTCATCAAGTCTAGGTACCATATGAAGTACCTGCTTTTGAAATCTAGAGATAACTGCAAGCAATTTACCTTCTGGATCAAATAATACCTCAGCATATGGAGCATCCATAGATGCTGGGATTAACTTGAATGTGCGATTGGTACCCCAAGTACCATGTACAAGAAGCATGTTCTTGCCTACTGAATTTGTTGTCATGTTGGTTTTTGATTTTTAAGGATTACAAATTAAGATAATTACAAACTGATTTCCAAATTTTTTACATAAGCAGTTAATAATTCTTTTTCATAATCTGGTTTAGAGCATAACTCTCCTACAGATTTAAGAACTTCTTCTTTTACATTAAGCATATCAGCATACATCCTAAAGTATCTTTCAGGATGCAAATAACTTTCTATATATGCATAATGAGAATTATTGGTTGCATAAAAATTCTTAATCTTCTTTTTATGATCTAAAGAAAGCTTAGAATATTTACCTGATATGAAGTTGTTCCAACTTTCCCCAATAGCCTTATAGTCAAATACATACACAGCTTTATCTTCTTCAATAAGCTTAAAATCAAAAAAGTATTTATTTCCTAGAAGCTTTTGCTTCTCAAACCTTCTGAATTCCATATCATCCCTTAAGTAATACAAACATATAAATTTTGCATCTTCAGGTTTATAATATCCTTCCCAGGAAAAATAGGTTTGGATTGGTGTTATACTACCTCCTCGCTTTATTTCTAATAAAGGATACAAGAACACTTTGCTCTTTTGGAAGTAATCTCTATACAAAGATTTTATTACCATAAATTAAATTTACAAGAGTTAGATAATAACTTTACCTTGTGCTATAAATTCTACAGGTTTAGTATAATCTCTTGTAACATAATGAGCTCGTGCAATCTCCAGAGTATTACTCAGCTTTTCATCCCACCTTATAAGAGTATCTTGTGATACTTCAAATATTCCAACCTGCTGATACTTATCAATTACTACAAAGCTAAACTGTATTTTCCAAGAGCTATTCAGTATTTCTGAAAGCTTATAGCTAACAAGTACACTATAAATGGCTGCCTGTAAGTTATAGTTATAGTATTCTATACTTTCTCTGAACTCACTTAAAGTTTTGCTTGAAGTCTTAAGATCATTGATGTATACAGTTTTAGCTGCATAATCTATCTTAATATTGTCCACAATACCTTTGAGTCCAAAGGGCATGTTCTTTAGTTCTGTCTCTATAGGTTGCTCGTTAAATATCTCTTGTAGTTCAAAGTCTGACATGGTTAAACCCATCAGCTCATTGACATGTTTGTTGTTCCTAAGTATCTCTACAGATTTGGTACACTTATCTAATGTTTCCTGATCTAGTAAGTCTTTGTTTCCTTTTTGTTTAAGAAAACCCCAATAGGATTTTACATCTTCTGTAATGATCTTATCTAGTCTTTGCTGATCAGTCTTTAAGGATTGGTGCAGGTTGATATCTCTAAGGATCTCTAGGATTAATTGATCATGCTCTTCTAACTCCCCCTCTATTACCTTCTTGTCATAGAATAACTTATCAATTACACTTTTGGAATTGGTACTGGGTAGATTGCTGGGTGAAACTATGAATTGCTTATTAAAACTTCCATTGTCTAATAACATACAATGGATTGCCTTCCCCTCTATTAGATGTTGATCTAATCTTTCTTCCCGCTCTTGCAGGATATAGTGGCTGTAAAACAACCCTGGACTATACAATAATTTACTAAGTCCTGAATAACTGAAACTAAAAGGTTGAGAATAAAACTTATCCTCTAACCCCTTAGCATCAAGCTTTGTGTTTACCATTACAAATATAATTAAAAGGCTGGTTCCTCATCCTCAATGTTCAAAACTTCTTCATCATCTTTAGGATCTTCTACAAACTCAATCTTAGAAACTTTGAAATGATCATAGCCACATCTATTTTTTATCTCATCATAAGCGAGAGGCATGAATATGCCAATATTCTCTTTAGTAAGAAAATTCTTAGATTTAAGGATATTGATAATCTTATCTAGATCTAGATTAGTATATCCCCTCCTACCATTAATACCAAAGAACTCTACCAAAGATTTAAAATTCACATGATTTCTGAATCCTGAATCCCATATCCTATATCCATAGTTTTTAAAGAGAAGCAAAAGATAAGGTGCTGAGTGCTCATAATTAGAATTAGCCATGATTTCCATAGCCATTTTAATATTAGAGTTATCATTGCTGTCAAGCATTGCATCTATTTGTTTATACATCTCCTTATCAATAACAACATCTTGATTAAGAATCTTTAAGATATCATCTTGTATATAAGTAATGTTGCCAGTAAATAAATCTCTAAGAGTATCAAAGTTCTCCTGTGTGCAATATCTTGTATAACCATTGTCCATATCAAGTTCAAAACCATTGATATCAAACACATCATTATTGTAATAATAAAAGCATAACTTTTCTACATTGTTATCTGTAATAAACTTTATTAGATTTATTACTTGTACATTATAAGAAAAGGGAGTTTTTTTAATATGCTCTTTTAATGCTTCCACACTACAATGATATAACCATTCTCTAGAAATATATTCTTCTACAAACTTATCGCTGATAAATATAGCAGTTGCTTTAGATCTATCTCTAGTTACACTAAGATTGTGTTTCTCACAAAGTGTTTTTACTTTGAATCTAGGAACAGTACAATCTTTTGTAAAGAATAATCTATCTCCTGCTGTTGGAGTATAGGTTCCTTTAATATAATCAATACTGTTCTTATTACTTTTGGCTTCATAGCCTATAGTATGTTCTATACTACTTACACTTCCAGATGCATCTTTAATTACTTTATCTATTATTAAAATTCTACTTGCCATCTTCTATAAGTTTAAGTTGTTGAGGATCAATGTTATAAACTTCATACTGTGGTTTAAGTGTAATGACTACATCAAAGTACTCATTTTTAAAGCTAGCTGCATAGTCTCTACGAATCTCATTTTTAAATTGAGCCCATATCCAAGGGGTTAACCAACCTTTTTTCTTTAACCAGCTTACAAAATTTTTACCACTTATACCACAAAGCCAGAATAAATTAGAATCATCTCTAAATTTTCTACCTAGTTTGGTTCTAAGATTTACCATGTCTTGTACATACACATTTCTACTTAGTTTCCAAATCCAATAGATAGACTCTTTTACATTACATTGAGTAAGCATTACTTGAGCCATGAGTTTATTAGCTTCTTCTCTACTTTTAAACATAGCTAATAAAGTTTCATAAGACTCTTTATCTAAAATGGTACCACCCCCTTCAGGAGGTGATACCAGTTTTTGTTTACCATTCATAATAAAACTTTTTTTACTTCATAGCCATTTTAAGAACCTCAGCATTAGTTAAGATGCCTTGGAACTTCTGTTTGTTACCATTAAGAACATCTCTTACCAGAATAAACTTCAGATCATTAGACAAAGTCTCTTCATCTGTAGAAAGCTTAATCAATCTGTCTGTTACTTTCTTAGTAATAGAGTTATTCTCTGCATAGTTCAAAGTAAAGTTGATCAATCTGCGGGTTAAGATAGTTGCAATATCTGCGCGATAAGCATCTCCTCTACCTACACAATTTCTCAACTCACCAATAATATATGCCTCATTATCATGCAACAAGACATCTTTTGGAGTTACCAACTTGTCAAGCTTGTTATTAATAAACATGCTAAACATAGTAGCAAACTCAGGCCCTACTGAACCTTCACCAATCATTTGAATAAGAGGAAGCTCTTTATCAAAATCCTGGATAGAACTAATAGAATTAAAGAAAGTCATGATACTTCTTGGATTAGTATCATCCTTAACTAACTCTGGATGAAGCATCAAGAAGTTAATACAGCGACCATCTACATCTTGTTGCTCTGCCCACTTAGCCCACACCTCTACATCAAACTTAAAGTTCACTGTAATAAAGCGAGTCTTCTGAGCTGCATCAAGACTTGTTACATTATAGTTGCCATCATCAGGATTAGTAGTAAGAACAATGTGCCAGTTCTTTGGAAGAGTCCAAGAATAATAAGTTTGTGTCTCGATCAAAGTCATTGTTGCTTGCATGAATCTTGCATCTGCACGAGTATAGTCATCAAGGATGAGGATACCACCTTCTTTCTTACCATTGATCCATTCAGGAGCTGCATAACCCATTCGCTTATTACCGCTAGGCTTATAAGAACTTGCTACATATTGTGGAAGCAAACTCTCTGGAACCCACTTAGATCCCTTCTCTGCATGCAATACTTCAAATTCCTTAACTGGAAAACCTACCAAGTCTGATAAGTCTTCAAGCTCAGCCAAATTCAATCTTACTAGATCCATGTTAAGTTCTTTAGCAAGTTGGAGAATAGAACTTGTCTTACCAATACCTGCTGCACCCTCAACATTTACAGTTACAGGAGTAGTTCCCTTCTCTTGAAGGATCTTGTTATTTGCAATAATATGACGCATGAACCCCTTGAGTTCATCTGCATTAAGACTGATTTGATTATTCTTTGCCATAATTAGTTTAGTTGAATTTGAACACCTTTTAAATCTTGATTAATTGTTCCATTAGTAGAGATTGCCCAGAGTACTGGACCTCTACATTTATCTGGAGCTGGAGCTTCACCATCAGTGAAATATACTAAGCAACTATAATCTTTATGATGCTCATTATAATAATCACATACTGGTTCAAAGCTGGTACCACCCCTACCATGGATCTTCAAATCTTCGTTGATATTGAATTTACCTATGTGACTAATAGCTGTGTCACATTGTACTACCATGATATCTGTACCTGTCTTATGAATATGATATAACTCATTCATAAACTCCTTAAGTTCAGTAGTACTTACAGATCCAGAGGTATCTATACCTACCAGGATTCTGCGCTTTGGTTTTACCTTAAGACCAGGAGCTTCATCAAATCTATGATTCTCTTTTCTTCTGGTTCTCTTAGTATATACTTGGGTAGATCCGCCTACAAATCTTCTTAGAAATCCTCTCCAATCAAACTTAGCTTCTTCTACCTCATTTAGTTTTCTAAGAATCTCTGCAAACTCACCAGGAATAGTACCTCTGGATTTCTCTACCTGCTCTGCTACTTCTTTAAGAACATGCGCTGTTTGATTCTCAATCAACTTCTTAGTTGCTTCTGGTAGCTTATCAAATTCTTCCCAAGTACTATGATCTGGTAGATTTACATCTACTTTAATATTACCATCTTTACCTTTAGATACAGTCACAGTCATTTGACCTTGATCCATACCTTGCATCATCTGATCTAGATTAGGACAAGTACCTGGATTATTAGCGGCTTGTTGTAGCTTCTCATAATAATAGTTAGTACCCTGCTTAGATAAGAGATTTAACTCTGGAAATAGATCTAGTGTCATACCACCTTCTGGTAGCATGTTCTTATCAATCATCTGGTTTATTTCCAGATCCATCGCAATGTTAGCCAACTCTTTATTTGTCAAGTGATTATAACTTGTCAAATGAGAGAAGCCAATATGTAGAAGCTCATGCTTCAATAATCCTTGCTGGTGTAATTCACTCAAGGATGTCCAAAACTTCTCACTAATAGTTAGCTGATAGTTAATTCCATTAAGACTAACACCAGCTGTAGGTACTTTTTCATCCCATACTTTATTAAGCATGATCAGAAATATACCATAGAAAGGTTCCTTAAACATTAAGTTCTTGGATGCCTTCGCTAGAGATTCCTGTTTTGTCATTGTGTTTTAATTTAATTTCAATCTCAGTATTCTCAATAAAGTCAAATCCTAAGTCTTTGATTGTAGTATGCAAATGCTTAGAGAAGTCATCTAGGAAAAACTGGATATCTTCTTCAGATTGCTTTTGCTTTATGATAATTTCTAATACATCTTTGTATTTAAGATTCTTAGATGGATCTACTTCTATACTCTTAAGTTTTCTAATAGTCTTAGGAGCATGCTCTTTCCACATATCAAATGATATATCTGCTTTCTTTCTTAATAAAAGAATCTTGGTTAGACTCTTATTAAAATCTACATTCTCTATAGTTACTAAGCCCAATACTTTATCCTGGTCATTTTTAGAATCAAGCATGGATAGTAATGATTCATATTGCTGATTATCAACAACTTGTTTTTTCATTAATCTTCTATCTTTAAAGTTCTAATCATCCACTCTTTAGGTGAATTAAGATTATCTACCCATTCCTTAGCTGTAGGAATATAACCGTAGCAATCTTCTTTTACATGTTGTTCTCCCACATATCTGGTATATACTGTTCTACCATCTGAGTTTACAAAAGATATCCCAAATACTTTTTCGCATTCAAAGATACCCTCACTATGGTGTCTAAACAGTCTGTGCTTAGAGTGACCAATCCACGCCTTAGTTTCATCAAACCACTCCTCAATTGCTATGTAATCTTCCCATTTTCCACCAAACCGCTTCGCGGCTGACTTGGCGTGCTCTACTGGATGTGACATTATAAACCTGCTTTTTTAATAAAATAACTAGCTACTTCAGGAATATGTTTCTTGTAGTAAGGTTGTTCTGACTTGCACCAATTTTTTACATCTTCTTTTGTAGAGAATTTCTGATAAGGAAATGTAAGTTCAAGCTCATTTATAAAATCTTGAGCTGTCCAACCTTCCCATATATGTCTATTAGTATTCATTATTCTTCATCTTTAAGTGAACCTTCATGATTATATACTTCATAATCAGTAATGCGGATGTTGTTTTCTATAGTATATTCACAACTAGGTACATCAATAGTAATAATACCAAACCCTCCATCATTATTATACCAGTCTTCTATACTGTTTAGTAATTTATTATATGCTAATTCATCTATAAAATCTTTAATTTCTGAATTAACAGATACATCATTACCCTTTTTGTTTAAGAAAGATATATTATCAATTTCTCCGCTATCTCCTGATCCAGAATAATCCACTTGAATTGTACAAACACCAAGATCTTGTAGCTGCAACATAGCTGCTACAAGATTAAGATTAGTTTCTTCCATATTATTTTTGTTTATAGAATTTTCCTAAGATATTACCATTGAGCCATTGATCTGACTCAAGTACAGCATACTGGAACTGATGCTTTACCTCCTGATAAGTAAGTTCTGTTTTGCTAAAACATATCTTAAGAATTCTTCTTGAGATTCTTATTCCATCTTTATGTGCCTGCTTAAGCACTTCATTACTACTATAGTAGTTATGGTAAGAAGCTTTGGATACTCTTACATATTTCTTTTTGCGTTTATCTGTAGGTGGATTCTTCTTGCTAAGATTTTTCTTAGTATTAGAATAGAAGTTCTTTTTACCTATATAACCACAAGCTTTACCATTAATAATAGCTGTCATTTCATAGACAAATCCTACAGCACCTTCAGGTATCATTTCATCAGTAAAGAGTATTCCATTATACACCCACGACATTTTCTTTTGGTTTTAGTGTATTAGACAATAAAGGCATAAGAGTTTCTCTTACTTTATTTACTCCATGCAGTTCTATAGAATCTGATAGATCTTTCTCCATATCTAGGATTACATATGGTATGTTGTGTCTTTCCTGATACTTATTCATAGATCTTATACCTGCCTCATCTTTATCAAAGAGAGTGCAGATATTCTTATACTTTCTTTTGAATGCTTCTATTATATGCTCAGGGATAAGAGTATTCTCACTGTCTGGAGCAATAGCTTCTGCATTTCTAAACCCAAGCTTAGCAAAAGTCATTAAGTCTTTAAGAGAACTACAGATTACCAAATAATCCTTGTCCATAGTAAGTTGATCCATACCCTGGATATAGTCTCTGACTTTAATAAACTTACTGTCTTTAATTTTAGGTTGATAGATCTTGTATAAAGTACCATCTTTCTTGAAATAACCATAGATATGTTGACCAGAAATAGATAGTTCTTTTGCTTCTCCATCTTCTTCTTTAGTCATTGTATAGTTCTCAAGAGGATATACATTATAAGATTCTAGTAGATTACTTCCTAGATAATACTTAGACCAATACTTCTGATCTAAGTTATTCCATGCTCTAGTTTTAAAGTCTGTTACTTTATACTTAGAATGTTTCTTAAACTCTTTGATTACAACCTCTCCATTATTAAGAACATACTGGTTATAATCCTCTATAATCTTGTGCGCAGTCTCACCTCTTGTAGAGAGATTAAACATTTTTTGCACAAGGTTTATAGAGTCGCCATGGTTATCTGTTGAAAAATCTTTATATCTATAATCATTCTTTGCATGAGAATAGTATATATACATACTAGGTGTTCTCTCATTAGGATTGAATACAGATTTAATTTTTACATCTTGTCCACATAATTTTTCTTCAAGGTTTAGATAATACTCAAATACCCATGTCTTAGGTATCTCTTTTAAATCTGAAACCAGGGATTTAGTTCTTATCATAGTAACAAGAATAAAAAGGGGAGATATTACTCTCCCCTATTATTAAATAGATTGCTTATTAAAGTTCAAAGTCAGCAGATCCTGCAGGAGCTGAAGTATCAAACCCAGCTACAGTTTCTACTTTCTTTCTCTTAATATGCTCAGCCTCATTGAATCTCATGATTTTGCTGGTAGCTTTATCACAAGTTTCAAATGATACAGCACCTTTAACATACTTAGGCAGGAACAAATCATATGCAGTATAACCTTCTTTATTCTGATATTCTTTACCAGCAAGACAGAAATTAAACCACACATCTTTAAAAGGCTTATCTTGATTAAAACCTTTTACAAACTCTTCAATAGTATTATACTTACTATCTGCTTGCTCAAGCCAATCAGTTCCAACTTCTTTACACAAATTAGAAATAAACTTTAAGATTTCTGTATCTCTGCTAATCTTAATACCTGATTTAGTTTCACCATCAGCATAAGCCCATTCACTAGACTTAACTCTACCTACTTGACCTTTATATCTTCCTAATTCTGGTCTGTCTTTATTAATAAAGAATCCTTCAAAATCAGAACCTCTATCTGCACCTTCTAAATGAAGAATAACATGATAAGCTCCTTCTTTAAATGTAAAAGACTCAAGACTGATATCATTAATCTTTGCTACTGTGTTACCTGGTTGTAGATTTTTTGGAACTGATGTACCCCCTGTTGGGATATTCTTTGTGCTAATACTCATTTTGATTTTTGTTTATTTGTTTAGATTACTTTTCATATTCGAGAATAGAATTGCGAACATACTGCAAATCATTGGGAATTTCAAAAGATTCAAACATTCCTTTTGGAGATTTGCAAGTATTTTCTCCATTGTTCTGGGTTTCAAAGACATAGCGGATATTACCATCTTTATCTTTTTTAACTTTACCAAATAGAACAATAGAGAATAAACCTTCAAGAGTTAGTGCGGTGTCAATCATTTTACCTATTGTCTTAGCTTTAACTCTTCTTTTACCATCCATATCAATAGATTCTTCTGCATGAGTAAGAAAGAATACCATAAGATCATCTCTAAGATCTTTAGGTTTCTTTGCTACTGCTGCAAGACCTGAAGCTATCTGAGTAAATTTATCATAACCCTTTTCTGTGGCTCTGTCAAAATACTCAAATGAAGACATGTATTGCCAATCATCTATTACTATGTTTTTGATTTCTGGTCTAGAAGTATTAACGTGCTCTAAAGCTTTGATAATACCCTGTGGTGTGCCTGTATTACTAAGGTTCCCTTCAGGAGTCTCTTTACTTAGAGTTACATATTTACTTTTCCATCCCTTAAAAGGCAAAGGTTTATTAGCAATATTGATAACAAAAGTCTCTTTAGGATTTAAGTTTTCAATACTAGTTGATTTACCACTACCTGATTCTGCGATTATTAAGATACTTTGAGCCATTACTTATCTTGTATTAGTTTGTTTAACCAATCTTTATTACTTACAGGCTTCTTAAGAAGAATAGCTGCAAGATCTCTAATAGTAAGTTGATCAAATGGAGCATCAGTATCTGGGTCCATGAGATCAAAATCCATAGTAGTTTGAATCTTGGTACTCTTAGGAGTCTCTACTTTTTCTGGATACTTAATTAGAATAAGCTCTGATACAGGTACAAGATATCTAAACTGTCCATTATCTGCAGGCTCAGTCTTTTCATATTCTTCATCATAGTGAGAATTATAATCCCATCTATAGAGTCTTCTCTCTAGATCCTCTGGAATATAATCTCTACTTGCAAACTCAGTATAGACATCTACACCTCTGCTAAGTTCACTAGGAAAGAATGAAACATAGATTTCTGATTTACCTATAGGTCTATATGCCATCTTTGGTATAGATCGGAAGAGCGGTTCAGCAGG
>ERZ869929.952-NODE-952-length-12068-cov-4.469575_pt1 | contig 12068 bp, 16 predicted proteins | sample MGYA00579312_ERZ869929 | MGnify/ENA primary metagenome ERZ869929 (study PRJEB32216, sample SAMN09231818) | wastewater metagenome | place: USA: Maryland | collected 2016-08-09 | study: EMG produced TPA metagenomics assembly of the PRJNA472060 data set (Reclaimed... | reverse complement strand
CAGGGAGGAAAGTCGTGAGCGAGCGCAAGTTGATACTTGGTCACGGCACGACAGTTCCAGGCCAAGCTTCGCGGGTCGGGGCTGATCTACTACATCACGACCGTGAGCCCTGAGTTTCCGATCAAGATCGGGCTGTCGAACGAGGCGAGCCTGCCCGCTCGGTTCCGCCAATTGCAGACTGCGCTTCCTTACAAGGTCGCGGCGCTGCACATTCATGCGGGCTCGGCTGATGAGGAGGCCGAACTGCACGACAGATTTTCCAAGGCGCACCTGCGCGGCGAATGGTTTGAACGCACCCCCGATTTGCGCCATCACCTGCACAATCTGCGCAAGAGCGACCCTGACTGGCACACTCGATATGCAGGCATCCCAAAAGGCGTTGCCATTCACAAAACAGGAGACACCAATGCCTAAGCTTAAGAACCTAAGCGCCGACGACTTCGCCAAGCTGTTCAATGACAGCGAGGATCTGATCCAGCGGATTTGGGAAGCCGCCGAAATGATCGAAAAGGGCTATGTCGATCGGTTGCCCGAGGTCGCGGCACACGCCCGATCATCAGCGGCCTTTGCCACTGCGGTTACCACCCTCACATCCCGGTTGCTGACCAAGGCGGAAATGCAGCGGATGGACGATGAGATCGAAAGCTTACGGTCTCGTACCGCCTAGCTCCCCCACGTAAGGATAGAGAAGTGAGCGTTCTGCAAGACCTTTATCACAGCGAGATCAACTTCGAGATTTCGACGTTCTGGGATGGCGGCTTCAACGTGAAGATTGGTGATTCCAGCAACGGCTTCCGGGATGAGGCGAACTTTGACCGCTGGGGAATGGTAGAGGGCTGGCTGATCGCGGCGGCTATCGAGCATTATCCCAAGAGCCTGTTTGCCCGCATGTACCGCGATGGGCTTCACGTATGGCTGACGCACCAATCGGCTGGGGAAGGTATGGGGTGAATGTGGATGGAGAGATGCACATCAAGACCTCATGCGGCACGAGCAAATTCCCCGGCGTAGAGACGAGCCCCGGCCTCATAGGCGCGGCTTGCCTCCTCCGGCGTGTCGAAGGTGCCTAGATGGATTTGCCTGCGACCCACATTGATCTTGGCACACCAGCGGCTGAGCAGGCCAGAGCGCCCCTTGTGTTCGTACACGCCCTTGAACCCGCATCGATTGTTTTTGGAGACGGGCGTGTTGAAAGTGTTCTGCTGCTGGGTGGAAAGTCGCAGGTTGTCGAACTTGTTGTTCGAGCGGTTCAGGTCTCGATGGTCAATCTGCATGGACGGCCATTCGCCATGGACGTAAAGCCACGCCAGCCGATGGGCGCGGTAGCGGTGACCATCAATGCCGATAACCACGTAGCCGCTCGGCTTGAGTTCGCCGCATGCCTGACCCGCGAGCCGCCGCTGACTAAGGGTGACCCGCCAAGTGAAAATGCCCGTGTCCTTGTCATAGTTGAGGACCTCGCGGACCCTATCTGCTGTTAAACCAAATTTGCCGTCAGTGAAGTACATCGAAGTGACCTCGTTTCTCATATGAGATTGAACCTATAAGTCATATGCGATATGGTCAATATCTCATATGAGGTTCGGAGGCCGTTTTGACAGCTTTGGGGATTGCCGCTACGCCACAGCGGATGGGCCGCAAGAAGCAATGGGCAGAGGACATGCAGGCGAGGTTTGCCGAGGGCACCTTCGAGCGCATTGCTGCCGTTCTTGAGGATGGCGAAGACCGCACCGACTTTGTTCGAGCGGCGGTTGAGCGCGAGATCGAAGCGCGTGAACGAGAGTTGAAACGGGCGGCTAGAGCCTCTTGAGGCAAACGTCTTTCAAGACGCCCTGCCCCTCGGGAGCCAGCTTGCCAAAAGCTCCGCGGCTGAAGTCGATCACTCTGCCGTACTTCGAAAAGTTGCCGGTGTCGTTAATACGAACCACCACAGACTTGCCGTGATAGGTCGCGCGCCACGTCTCACCAATATGAGACTTCGACGGCATGGCGGCGCTCATGGCCCACTGGTTATATCGTTCCCCTGAGCGCGTTAGCCGCCCGTGGAACTGTTTGCCGTACCAGGATGCATCACCAACGAGGTCGCACCGCTCCCCAGCCCTTGCCGGAACCATCGCATACAATGCCCATATGAACGTAGCGAGCATGAGGACAAGCAGCGCGGGGAACACAAAGCGGATCATGGCTTCATCCCCCAGAATGGCAGCACCTTGGCGATGAGCCCGCCTATAGCCGCTGCAAGGCCTGCAATCCCCATCACGGCCTTCCATGATCCTCGGGCTGCAATCATCATGTCCCGCATTTCGACCAGCATCTTGCTTTGCTCCCGAGTGTCGGATTCGAGCCGCGTAAGGCGGACGTTCAGGTTCTCAAGTTCTCTTTGCTCGCTTGGGGCCATCGGTTAACGGCTCCGAAAATGATTTGTGAGGGAAATGGACATGGGTCCGGCTCCTTGATGTTGGGAGTTGGATCAAGGCCATCGGCAGACGTTGACGCGCCTGTCGGTGGCCGCTGGTTTTGGTTGCGTTGGAATCGCGTTTCAAGTAATGTTCGCGGGCTGGCGGGATTGGTTCGCACCTATCCTCTGCGTCACTGGTTCCGGGCCTTCGCGGCGCAGCGACCAACCAATTCCGGGATACCGGATAAAGATCGACGGTGCCCGCCAGCTTACTTCCCCGGCGCCTTACAGCTTCTTGGCGCTCGACGGCGTGATCGAAGTGGTGAAGAACGTCTTGATTGCCCACACGGCGACAAGCACCGCGCCATTGCCGATCTGGATCACAGCCGCCTGAATATCGGGCGGCACCGGATGGCCGAAGAACATGAACAGGTTGAACAGCACGCCAGCGGCGACGGTCCAATTCAGTTTCGACAGCCAAGCCGATTTGACGTTAGCGAGTACGGTTTCCATGGGTAGTTCCTTTCGAGGTTCATTGCGGACGCCAAGGGCGATCAGCAGGGGGAGATCGAGTTTGTTGCGGGGAGGTGCGAGGCCGAAGTGATCGCGGGCTTCACCGATTGCATTGATCGTGTCGTCGCCCATCTCGCCATCAGCTCCAGCCTTGCCGACATCGAAGCCGTTCAGGAGGAGCGCGCGCTGCAAGGCCAATGTGTCGTCGGAATAGCGACCAACGGGGTATGGCATGGCTTACGCCTCGTCGCCGCTGAGCGAGCCGTCACTGTCGAGCAGCGGCAGGTCGTATCTCTCGGGGAGCGGCGCAATTGACGGCCATTCATAGCCGAGGACGCGAGCGCGGGGGAAAGCCTTGATAGAGACCTTGTTTCCCTGGTTCCCGCCGATTACCATCAGATTGTCGTTCTTGTCCTTGCCGACAACGAAGCCGACATGGCCGGACCAGCCCTTTTTCTGCCCGCGCCAGAACACCACTATGCAACCGTAGGCGGGTCGATCGATCGGGCGCCCATAGTCGAGCCAGTTCCTCGCCCCGGCCCAGCCCTTCACCGGCACGAGGCCAGACGCTTGCAGGACAGCGGCAACGAAGGTCCCGCACCAGGCCGTTTCGTCGTCTTTCCACGGGGCCTTCAGCTTCGATAGCCAGCCCGCAATCGTGGTATTGGTGCGCTTGCCGGGGATCTCCGAAAGACCGACATAGGTTCGCGCCTTGGCAAGCCAAGTTGGTTCGGCCATGGCCTATTTCCTTCGATGTCTATGTGTTGAGGGGGTGGATAGAGGTTAGGGGCTGACCGCGCTTCTACTGGCGAACGTAGAGCTGGTCCCCAGAGATACCCGCAAGGTCGTCACGGTACTTCGTGAACCCATTGCCGAGCATGAACGCTTCGACTTCCCCAGCGAGCGGCTGGCCTTTGTAAAGAGGGACGGCCTCGACTTCCATCCATATGGCCCGGATTTTCGCCAGCATCGCTCCGGCGCCTCGCAAGACGGCAAGCTCCGCGCCCTGAACATCGATATGCACAAAGTCGATTGCTAGAACGCCATTCGTTTTGCAGAAGGCATCCAGCCGCACAGTCTCGACATCGATGGCGTCGCCGAATTTAAGCCACGGATGATGCTCGGTCACCGATCCCGGCGCCAGCAGCGAACCAGACTTATTACCGTAGTCCCAATCTGGCGTTTCCTCGATACCCTCCGGGTGTCCGAAGGACGGGTGAAACTGAGATACTCCGCTACTGTCGGACAATGCGACATTGAAAGGTCGGACTTGCCCGTCAACGCGATACTTGCGCAGAAGGGGCCGCATGCGATCGATGTTCACCGGCATGGGCTCGAACGCGAAAATTGAAGCCTTCGGGAACAGGCGCGCATATCTGATGGAGTCCTCGCCCTCGCACGCGCCAATATCGAAAATTGTGATCGGGTCGCGTCGCTTGAACATACGCAGCAAGTCCCTCTCCAAAGGGATTGCCGACTGAATGTAGCTGTCACGCGTCAATGCGCTTGTAGCTCGCGGGCGGGGCTTCAGAAATCTCGGCAGACGCATAGTGAAACGCTAGCAGCGACTTCACCATCAGGCAAGGTCACTCACCCGGCTCTACGTGGTATGAATCGCCAGCCCGATAGCGCTCCTGATGGTTGGCCTATTGTCCATGCCGGTGTAGTAAAGCGCCTGTCTGCCATCTGGCAGCGTGAACCCATACGGATCGCCAACCTGGTCATACTCCCAATCATTCCCGGCCAGTGTCAGGATTGGTCCTGTGCGGTTCCAACTGAGAACATTCCCGCCGTTGTTTGTTGCACGGTAGATTGCTGATGGCTTGTCGCCAACCATCCCATCAGGGGTAGCGAGGAGATACACATCTAGCGCTGCGGGTGCCGTTAGAACGGGCGGTGACGCCAGTGACAAGGCGCCATAGGTTTGTGAGCCGAGCCCGGTCATCGACACCACATCGACATTAAACGGCCCTTGCGGGGTATAGGACCAAGCCGACCCCTCCTGCCAGTTCCAGTCCGCCTTCTGATAATCGAAGATCATCCTGAACGAGCCGTTCGGCCACGGTCCAAGCACGAGTGAATTCCCCAGCCGCTTCCATGTCTGGTTGGACGGGATTGCCAGAGCAACAGCAGGCGCGGACCATTTGAGCAAAGTGCTGTCGAGCGCTTGCGAGTGCCAAATGTTGAGGCCGTTGCGGAACCAGACATGCACCACGCCCGAAATCACCGCATGAGAAACATGGGCGGCTGTAGGAACACCCATTCGCCCTTGGCCGATGATCGGGTTGAGCGGGTTCTTGTCCCAATGCATCCCGTCGTCAGACCACGCAAGTCCGATGCCGATGTGATCGTCTGGCCGGTCTGCATCGCCCGCCGTGTAAAGCATGGCAATGCGCCCGTCCCAGTTAAACACTTCCGGCTCACCCACCATCTGGCCTTCCCAGAACTGCGTCGCTGTCATGATGGGACGATCAGAAAAGCGAATTAGGGTCATGTGCGGCCTCGTGTATCGATCCAGCCAAGTGCGGAGCCGGTGGTGTAATGGTCGGCCGTTGATGTGTCCTGCTTGACCTGTATGGCCCCCGTTGATGTCTCTATCTCATAAATTTTCGCGTCGGATGCTTGGACGCCTGCGCCCGCAGTTGGGATATAGGCGTCATATGGGCCGTTACCGCTTAGCGAGGGATCAGACGAAGACGGCGAACGAACCGAACCGATTGTCGTTGATGCCGGTGTCGCGTCGACAAAGGTCACGACCACGATCGCGGTAACGGCAGTCGGGGGGACACTGATTGTTTTGGATGTGGTCGCGGTCCCTGGGTTGTTAACGTTGAAGTCGTGCAGCCCCGGCGTCGTCCAAGTGAACCTGTCCCCACGCTGGAAGAACTGTTTGATTGAGCCGCCCGAACGCTGGATTGCGCCAATATAGCGTTTCAACGTATAGTTCGTGGGCATCGTTGGAGCGGTAAACGACAGAGAGGCAAGCACATCAACCACGCCTGTATCAGGCCGCTTGATCGCCCAGATGGCGTACCAGTTGTTCCCGATGGAGCCGGTATCCAGCAGCCCCGCGCTAGACCCTACGGCCCAGTTCGTCGCGAGGTCCTTTGCAGTCAGAGCCGCTGCTAGATCAATGTTCGCGGAATCTGCGCCGTCCCGACACGCCCCGAGCGCAACGTCGATTTTGTTCGCGGACGCGTTATTGGATAGCGTAAGGCCGTAGAGTGTTCCGGGGGGGTAGCGGCCCTGCTGCGACGGATTGACGAGAACCCAGGCACCCGAGCCGGACGCCAACGTGCTATCGTAGACAGCGAGGTAGATTTGGCCCGCTTCAATGTCGCGCGGGAGCAGGACGCTTTCGGCGCCGCCATCGAATTTCTTGACGGCTTTGGCCCCGAGGCCGTTAAGGTTCAGCGTGACGGCGGTTGAGGTATTCGACCCGCCTGCCTTGAACACGATGCGCTGCTCTGAAGCGAGAGCCGACGCAACGATAGGCCATGTTAGTGTAACTGTATTTGTGCCGCTAGAGGTCGGCGCAGCTTTCTCCAACAATGCAACGCCGGTCGTCGCAAAGTCGGCATGCTTCACGCCACCAAGCGCAATGCCGAGATTGTCAGCACCAATGCGGTAGAAGCCCGTATTAGAGTCAGCAGCAAAGCCGTTCGGGGCCGTGACGCTGGCGTCCTGAAACTTGGCGGCAGTGTTGAGCGTGGAGGTTAGGTCCGCCACGAGCGCGTTGTACGCAGCCGACAAAATCGTGGTGTTGCTGGTGGCAGTCGTGCCCGCTGGGGGCGAAAATACGCCTGCTCCGTTTAAGGGCATTTGTTGTTTTCCACTTCCGTTTGATGGTACGTTGTGCTAGTGATTTGGAATGCCGTTCAAAAATCCGCACCCGCTGTATTCCGTCTGGCAAGGCATGCGTGACCGCTGTCTCAACCCGCGCTTCAAACAGTTCGCTGACTACGGCGGCAGGGGCATTTCAATCTGTGCAAGATGGGATGATTTTCATGCGTTCGTTGCCGACATGGGGCCTCGCCCCGAGGGCTACACGCTTGACCGCAAGGACAACGATAAAGGGTATGACGCTGACAACTGCCGATGGGCCAGCCGCAAGATGCAGCAGCGCAACCGACGCATTGCCCGGTATGTCGAAATTGAAGGGAAGCGCTATCGAGCCATTGAGTTGGCAGATATCGCCGGAGTGAAGCTCGACACCATTATCGAACGAGCCGAAAAGGGCTGGCCTTATGCGGAGGTCATCTCTCGCGAGAAACACCTAAACATTACTGGCTTCGCTATCGGCGGACTTGCCAACGGCGCGAGACAGAGAGCGCGCACACATTGCAAACGTGGACACGAATTTGATGAGGCGAACACCTACATTACCCCGCAGGGAATGCGACAATGCCGCCAATGTCAGAACGCAAAGATGCGTCGGCTCAACGCTGCTAAGCGGGCTACTGCTCAATAGCCGGGTTATGCCATCAGTTAATCATGCCGAATGAATCGACAAATGGGTTTGCCCGAGCGGGCTTGCCGTTCATGGCGAGCGCGATGTTGCCGTTCTGATCGAGCTGGAACCCATCGGTTTGCTGGGCCATGAGTGCGGCGTGAACTTCTGGCGATAGTTGGTGGACGGGTGCGGGGGCTGTGCCGTATCCGCCACGAGCGGCCATTGCTTGCGCGACGTTGGAGCCTGTCACCAAGCCAGGTGACTGAGCGCCACCCCCGCCGATGCGAAGACTGCCGCCGCCGCGAGTGCCCCATGGGTCGCCAGCGGGTGCCGGGCCGGATGGCAGCGCGGGTTCCCACTGCATCTGCCGGGAGGGCAACTTGCCCCACCACGTGCTGGGCGATCTCACGTCAAACGGCGTAGGCGGGTTGGGGACGGACGGGTCTAAGCGATATGCTGATTTGTCGGGGGCAATCGTTCCGTTCGCGCTGGGAACGGCTGCCTCGATTGCTGCCGTGGCCGTTGATGGCTCGGGCCGCCAGCTTGGATCAAAGACACGCCCTACAGCCGAGCCCCAGCCGGGATTTGGCCGTTCTGCGCTCGCGGTCGAAATCGGCTTGCCGGTGAAGGCGTCCACAGCAACGCTCGTTGGCGTCCAAGACTGCTTGCCCGCCGCGATCTGTGCCGCCTTCTGCTCAAGCGCCAGTTGAAGGCGTTCGGCTTGGGTCGCCGGCACGTTCTTGACGATGCTCGGGTCATTGATGACCTGCAACTGCTGATGCGCGCCAAGCGAACCAGAGGGGAGGACGCCCGCAAAATTGTTAGATGAATCCGCGACCCGCGTTGTGTGCAGGGCGGCCTCGTTGGCCGATCTGTTCAGGGGGTTCGTCATCGGGAAAAGCGGGTTGGTCACTTTTACCGGGTTAGGGTTCCCAAGCATCCGCTCAACGGCGATCGGGGTTCGGATGGTCGTCGTACCCAGCTTGTCGTAGTAGCCGTTCGGGACGATCAGCGGGATTTGACTGGCCATGGGCTACCTCAAATAGAAAAGGCCCCGCTTGTGACGGGGCCGGTGTGTGCTTATGTTCGGGGCCGATGAGGATCGCTTACACGATTGCCTACTGGCTCGGATTTGGGTGGCTGGCCTATTGGTGCTACCGCACCGCAGCCGACAATGTTCAGTATTGGGCTGCCGCGCCTTACATCGTCGTGGCAGTTGCGCCGTTGCTGGTGCTATGGACGCTCAGACGGGTATTTACCGGCCACTGGTTCGGTTAGCCCGGAGCCTTAGCGCTTCTTCCACTGCTGATCTCGGGGCGTTCTGGTTCGCCGCCTGCCCTACGGCGAGCGCTTGAGCGGTCTGCGATGTCGTCGGGGCGATGGCAGGCACCACAGCGGCACCCCCTCGGCGCATCAGAGCTTCCGCCACATTCGCATTGCGTTCGGTTAGAGCGGTGGCGGCATGCCGTCCGGCGAAACCCGCTCCCATCGTAGCGCCAGCGGCGACAGCGCCCACGCCGGGGCCGCCCACCGCATTGCCGATGGCAAATGGTACGCCAGTGCTAATGCCAGTGCTGACAACACCAGTCGGCGCGAACTTGCCGAGGGCGCGCATTGTGTTCTCAAGCGGCCCGCCGCGAGACACCTTGCGGATAGCGTCGATTTCTTCCTCAGACAGGCCCTTGATCTGGCCTTTGATGATCTGACGATCCAGCGCCTTGAATTCGTCGCGCAGAGCGTTCTCAAAGCCGGACTGAGAGAACGTGCTGACTTTCGAGCGCGCCAATTCGATGGTGCGCTCGATCATCTCGCCCTTCTTGGCCTGATGGTAGATTTTGCGGGCCTGAGACAACTCGGGCGCAGCGCCGCCAACAAAGTCATCGAACTTGTCGAGCATGCCGGAGACGATGCGCGCCTGATCGGGGTTCATCGGGTCTTTTGCAGCCGCCGAGATGACACGCCGGATGGTCTGAGCGTCCTTGACCGTCATGCCCACGTTGGCGGCATCCTGCAAGCGCTTGACGGCTGCCGTTGCCCCTGCGTGCAGGGTGGGGTCCAGTCCATCGGACAGAGCGCCAGCGGTGATCTCGTCGGCAACCTTCTTGACCGCAGGCTGCGCAAAGCGAACGCCTCGCGCACCAGCGGCGTCATAGAGGCCGCGTGCCTGTGTTTTTAGTTCCTCAACCGAGGGGGCTTTGAGCTTGATCTGGTTGCGCTCGACAGCGTTAGCCCCTGCAAGGGAAACGCCTCCGCCGAGCAGTTGCCCGATAAACTCCGCGAAGGGGTTGTCAGGGAAGGCTAGCTGAGCCGTCGCCGCTCCGAGGCCGCTACCTACAGAGGCGGCAAGGCTTGCCACCTTGGACGGGGCGCCCATAGCGGGGATCAGGTTAGCTCCAACTTCCTCGCCAACACGGCGCGCGAACTTGCCGGTCGGATCATCCGTCTCCGGCTTGATCGCGCCAATCTCGGTCGCCATGCTGCGATAGTTCTGGCCCGCGTCCGGCAGTTTCAGCATCGGCTCTTGCGGCATTTCGAAGTGACCGCCGAGCGCATTACCAATGACCGGGCCAATGGAACGCAGACCCATCTCAGCGCCGCTGATGAGCGTATTCGGCAGACTCAGCGCATTGGCTAGCCCCTCGTTGACGCCGGACATGCCCTGCGGAACGACGCCAGAAGTCGCGGCGTCTTTGGACGCGGCTAGACGCTTGCGCGCCGTAGCCATCGCCACCGCTTTCTTCTGTTCGATCGTCAGTTCCACAGCGCGCGTTCCTCTGGCGTCATGGCCGCCCACACATCAGAGTCCACGCCTTCCGGCGCATCGCCAGCCGGTTTGTCGGCGGGCTTCAGTCCGTTGAGCGCCAGTCGCATTTCGGGCGTGACGATCGACGTTCGGTCGAGTTCATTTAGCTTGGCACGAGCCTCACCCACACTAAGGTCGCCCGCCTGATACGCAGTGATGACTTCGCTGCGCTGAACATTGAGGTTCGCCTTGGCCTTCATAATCTCAAGGATCATCTTGTTCGCGGCAGGCTGGCTTGCGAGGCTGGGCAGCGAGTCAAGCATGCCCTGGTATTCAATATCCGAGGTCGCACCAGAGCCGGGGGCGCGAAGCGTGGGGGCGATGCGCTTAACGATGGATTGGAACGCATCTGCCGCGCTGTTGAAGCCCTTGAATGTCTCTGCCAGACGGCCACTGATCGGACCCTGCGGCGCGAGCCCCGAAAGTTCATCAAGGACGCCGAAGTCCTGCGCGTTAGAAGCCGAAACCGTGCCCGCTGTTTTATAGGCAGACCACTGCTCGCCTTCCTTGGTCGAAAGGGCTTTGTTCAGCGCGGCATCCGCGCCTTCCCCGGTGTTCACGGTGACGAGCGGCGCATCGGGAGCTTTTTGCCCACCAAACGCATCCCAAGTGCCGGTAGAAGCGTTCCACTGAACCTTTTCATCCTGTCCGGTTTCCGGGTTGAAGCGCGTCTCTACCTGCGGGGCTTCGGCGGGTTTCGGCGCTTGCAATGCGGCAAGCTGCGCCTGCTTATACTGCATGTCGAGTTGGTTGGCGGGATCGGACTGGTCAAGATTGCGCTTGAACAAGGTCTGCGCCACGAGCGACGTACCGGGATTTTCAGCAGCCCACGGATTGGCAAGCACGCTCTGCAATTCGGCCATGTCGGCACCATCGGACAGACCGGCTGCAAGCTTTGCGGCTTCCGCCTGACCTGCCACTTCACCAGCCGAGGCCCGATCATTGAGCGCTCGCACCACAAACGCATTGCCAATGGCTCCCAGCCCCTCGCCTACGTCCTTGGGCGTGGACATGCGGGCCATCAGCGCAGCAGTCGTTTGACGCAGCCGGGCGGCTTCCTGAGGCGTCTTGGCCTGAGCGCCGCCGCCAAAGCTGAAGGTCGGAACGGACAGCGCCATTATGCGGCCTCCAATACCATGTCGTAATCAACGCCATAGAAGCCGCTGGGAAGCCAGCGGAGGGCCTTGGGCATGATCCGGGCTACTTCGTCCGCCATGACGCCGGTATGCGTCTCTGCGCGGCCCTTATAGCGGTAGGTGTAAACGTTGAGGCCATTGGCCAGTTCGCCAATCTTCTGAATGGCCGTTTTGAGCCTGCGATCCGACGCGATGATTGCCGCCGAGCCGAGGCCGAACAGCCCGCCGAGCAGCGAATTGTTCTGGTTCTGAGCCTGAAGCCACGTGTTGTAATTTTGGTTGTAAGCGTTCGTGGCCAGACCGGCGGTATCGGTCCCAGCGACACTGGACTGAGGCGTGTTTGCGAACTGCGGAGTTTGCAGTTGGGTGCCCGAAGTCAGGCCAATAATCTCGTTAATTGGAGCCTGCCGCTGAGCATACCGCTCGGTGAGCGCCAGATTGCGCGCCGTGTTCGCCTGACTGAAGTCCTGCGCATCGAGTTGCGCCATGCGGTTCTGTTCTTGACCGGCATTGAGCACAACGGACGTACGCGCATCGTTGACGTTGCGGCCAAAGTCGTCCTGCGCCCGATCATAGGCCGTGCTGCCGAGCTTGATGCCCTGATTGCTCAACTTGGTGTCAAGCGTGGTGCGGTCCCGCTCGATCTGGGGATTGAGGCGGGCGAATAGCGCGTCCTCTACCTTGGTCCGATCAGCCGAATAGTCCTTGGGCGTGGCATTGCCAGCAGCCGGGAGGCCGTCGAGATTGAACGGGGTCGAGAGCAGG
>ERZ869929.950-NODE-950-length-12088-cov-4.122663_pt1 | contig 12088 bp, 4 predicted proteins | sample MGYA00579312_ERZ869929 | MGnify/ENA primary metagenome ERZ869929 (study PRJEB32216, sample SAMN09231818) | wastewater metagenome | place: USA: Maryland | collected 2016-08-09 | study: EMG produced TPA metagenomics assembly of the PRJNA472060 data set (Reclaimed... | reverse complement strand
TCGGCATTCCTGCTGAACCGCTCTTCCGATCTCCGAGCAATATGAAGCTCAACCCCTACTCCACCACCGGCAGCCCGTGACTACCAACCCAGAGGAGAGAGTCATGAGCAACATCGTTCCCGCTAACATCAAGGTTCCGGCGCACCTCGCGGCGCGCGTGGGCAAGCCGTCTGCTCTGGCTCAGGCCATGGCCGGTGGCATCACCGGAGGCTCGGACTTCCCGCGCATCTCCATCAAGGGTGCGCGCTTCCGCATCGTTGAGGATGGCACCGAGACGGTGATCAACCAGACCAGCCTCGATGTGGTCGTGGTGGGCGCCAACCCGCGCCTGTCCAAGACGTGGTACGCCAAGGAGTGGAACAAGGATGCCGAGCCTTCGGCACCGGACTGCTACTCGCTCGATGGCGTCGGCCCGAACCCGGAGAGCACCAGCCCGCAGAGCGATCTGTGCGCGTCGTGCAAGTGGAACGCTTGGGGCTCCAAGGTGGCTCCGAACGGCCAGCAGCTGAAGGCGTGCTCCGACAAGAAGCGCCTCGCGGTGGTGGCTGCCGATGACGCCACGGGTCCGGTGTATCTGCTGGAGGTGACCCCGGCTGCGCTGAAGGGCCTGAACGCCTATCAGAAGGAACTGTCGGTGCGGGGCATCGCCCCTGAGATCGTGCGCACGCGCATCTCCTTCGACACCGATGCGTCCTTCCCGAAGCTGATCTTCAGCTTTGGTGGCTTCCTCGACGAGGCTGCCATGGAGGCTATCGACAGCCTGTCGGGTTCCGATCAGGTGGCCGAGATCACGGGTGAGAAGTCGCAGGCCGTGCCGGTGCAGCCCGCTCCGGTTGAGGCTCCGCGTCGTGCGCCGCTGAAGACGGTGGCTGCTCCCGCCCCGGCTCCGGTGGTTGAGGAAGAGGAGGCTCCTGCCCCCGCCCCGGCTGCGCCGAAGCGTGGGTTTGGTGCGGCGAAGGCAGCCCCGGCTGCTCCTGCCCAGGCTCCGGCTGCTGCTCCGAAGCCTGCGGCGAAGGCGGCTGCTGTGGCCCCGGCGGGTGCGTCGTCGCTGGCCGACGAGATCGCTGGCCTGCTCGATGAGGTGGGAGCCGATGACGCCTAAGGCCATCGACTTCAACAAGGTCGAAGCCCTCCGTCAGCACTTGATGCTGACGGCAGGGCAGCTGGCACAAATGCTTGGGGTCAGCCGCATGACTTACTACAACTGGTTGCGCGGCAAGCCCATCAGCAAGGCCAACGAGACCACCGCTCGTGCGGTGATCCGCAACCTGATCTTCCTCATGCACGCGCACCAGTGGCCTTCGGAGGAGATCACCAAGATGACTTCTAAGCAGAGGCACGAACGCCTGCTTGCTCTGCTCGCTGAGCGTTAATACACTTGGGTGGGGAGTTGCCTCCCCACCCACCATAAAACTAGGGTAGGGGAACCATGGATACGGCAGAGTTCCTTGGGCGGGTGATGCCGCCGCAGGGGTATTATTCCGTCATTACCATCCAGGGTAGTGCACCGCGTCAGCGGTTCGTCGATGACATCGAGACCCTGGCTGAGATCGTGCTGCGCCTCAGTGAGCGTGGCGAGAACGTCTACTACGCCGTGTCGTCGTTCCGAGACAGCACGAGCCGCACACAGAAGAACGTCCTACTCACCAAGGCGCTCTATCTCGACATCGACTGTGGCCCGGGTAAGCCCTTCGCCGACTGGAAGGAGGGGCTGCTGTGCCTGCGGGACTTCATCACCGAGAACGCGCTGCCCAAGCCGACCATCGTATCATCAGGCAACGGCCTGCATGTGTACTGGATCTTGGATGAAGCCATCCCGCCCGAGGACTGGCAGCCCATGGCTGACCGCCTCAAGGCTCTGATCCCGCGCGACCCCACCAGTGGCGCGCCGATGTTCGATCCGGCGGTGCCTGCCGACAGTGCGCGTGTGCTGCGTGCTCCAGGGACGACGAACCCGAAGGGCAACAAGACCGTCCGAGTGCTGATCGAAGCACCAGAGGTACCCGTCGCTGAGATGCGCCGCGTGCTGGGAAACCCCCAGCCTCGCATAGTGCAGGCACAGAAGTCCAACGTGTTGGCATCGATGGCGGTGAAACAGGAGTTCCCGCCTTCCGACCCAGTGACCGTTGAGCGCAAGTGCGCGCAGGTTGGCTGGGCTGCGGGCCACCAAACTGAGGTGGAGGAGCCGTTCTGGTACGCCTTGCTGGGCATCGCAGCTTTCTGCCAGCAACCTGAGGAGACGGCGCTCGCATGGAGCGAGCAGCACCCGGGCTTCGACGAAGCCAAGACCCTCAACAAGCTGGCTCAGTGGCGCTCCAGGGCCACGGGTCCGACCACCTGCAAGAAGTTTGAAGAGCTGCGCCCTGAGGGCTGCAAGAAGTGCCCGCTGAAGGACCGCATCTCCACACCGGCTGCGCTGGGCATCCAGTACCAAGAGGTCGCCATCGCAGAGGACGCGCCAGATGAGGGCGCTGAAGACATCCCCATGCCTCATGGGTTCAAGCGGGCGGCGCAGGGCATCGTGCTCAGCCTGGACGGTACGGACATCCCCCTGTGCAGCTTCGACATCTATCCGCTGAGCTATGGGCGTGACGAGTCCCTGGGCTACGAGACCGTCCGATACCGGTGGAAGCGCCCGCATGTGGGCTGGCAGACCCTAACCTTCCGGCAAGCGCATTTACCCGACCACGCAGCTCGGGAGTTTGCCAGCACCATCGCCGACCAGGGCATCGTCCTGGCCTCACGCAAGCAGACGGAGACGTTCCAACACATGCTGCGCTCCTACATGGAAGAGCTGCGCAAGCTCCGCAGCGTGACCAACCTCTACTCCACCATGGGGTGGAAGGAGGACAACACCCAGTTCCTCATCGGCGACACCCTCATCCGGCAGGGCGCAGGTGGCTCCGTGGTGCGCGACGATGCCACCACGGCATCGGCCATCCAACGTAACTCCGAGGCCATGTTCACGGCGTCTGGGAGCGTGGAGGAGTGGGCAGCGTTCACGGCGCTGCTGGAGAAGGCCAACATGCCGATCCACATGTTCGCCCTGTGCGTGTCGTTCTCAGCGCCGCTCTACCAGTTCTCCGGTCTCAAGGGCCTGACGATCAGCCTCTACGGGCAGACCGGTGCGGGCAAGACCCTGGCCCAGCTGTGGCAGCAGTCCATCTGGGGCGACCCGACCAAGCTGCACTTCACAGCCAAGTTTACTCAAAATGCCCTGTTTGCACGCATGGGTCTCTACAACAACTTGCCGGTAACTATCGACGAGACCACCATGCTGCCGCCCAAGGAGGTGGGTGACTTCCTCTACTGGGTGACCCAGGGTCGGGACAAAGCCCGTCTCACCAGGGCTGCTGAGGAGCGCGACCACAAGACCTGGGCAACGGTGGTCATCACATCGGCCAACCGGTCCATGGCCTCCATGCTGGCGGCAACGGGGATGGAGTCCGACGCGCAGATGGCGCGCCTCCTCGAAGTCACGATGAACCCCCACCCCCTCTTCGTCCGCAGCACCGACGCAGGCAAGCGGATCTACGACTTCATCACCAGCCACCACGGCACTGTCGGTCAGGCGTTCATAGACGCACTGGTCGCCATGGGTGAGGCGGGTATCCGGGCTGCGCTGGCCCACCACCGGGAGCGGTTCTTCCAGAAGTACAACTGCGCCTTCACGGGCAATGAGCGGTTCTGGGAGCAGGGCATCATCCTGGCCGACTTCGCTGGTGAGCTGGCAGCGTCCCTTGGCCTGATCCAGTTCGACTACACCAAGGGGATCAAGGTCGTCCTCACGCAGATCGGCGCCATGCGGAAGGTTGTGCAGGAGAACAGCCTGGATACTTTCGACCTCATCGCCGAGTACCTCAACGTCCATGCGGGCCAGACCCTCCAGGTGGTCCACAACGGCAACCCGAAGCCCTTCATCGACGAGAGCCGCCTGCCACGCGGCGAGGTGCATGTGCGCTACGATCTCTATGGGCCGAAGGGTTCCATCGCTGGCCCCTTCGATGGCGGCACCGTCACGTTGGATCGGCGGCACTTCAAGCAGTGGGTGGCGAACAGAGGCGCTGACTACCGCACCATCGTGCGCGACATCACTGACCAGGGCGTGAACGTCACGCCCACCAGCGAGAAGGCGTATCTGGGCAAGGACTCGCCCATCAAGATCGGCCAGCAGTACGTGCTGTCGATCAACCTCAAGCACGCCCGGCTTGAGGGCATCCTGCGCGACGTGGATATCGCCACGACCAACGCTGCCCTCGACACCGTGCCGAAGGTGGTACCGCTGCGGAAACCCTGACCTATTCGGTCAGGGCGTCCACCAGATCACGGATGTCTTCCCGGGCTGCGAGAGGGGCAGCCCGCAGTGCCCGCTCACCAGCACCACGCTGGGCCTCGCGGAGTGCCCTCTGCGAGTTCTGGAGGAAGCGAGTGATCTCCAGCGGCGTACCCCGGGCACCGTCGTTCCAGTTGTTGACCGCCTCGACGATATCGCGCGCACCCTGGCTGTCGCCACGCATGGTGGCCTTGATCCACGCCTGCCGGTAGGCCGAGACGACCTCCTTCTGGTAGTCCGTCTCGCGCTGCGCGATGCGGATGATGTCGTACTGGGTGGCCGCCCGCTCGGGATAGAAGCCCGCCAAGCGAGTGAGGATCGTACCCACATCCATCTCCGGGCTGACCACGTAACCCCGGCGATCCACCACAGCCCCCGAGGAGAGGTAGGCCGAGGTGTCGCCCAGTATCCGCATCAAGGTAACGGGCGAGTTGCGGGCAATATCCTCCAGGGTCTTGGTCGAGGAGAAGGGGTAGGTAACGAGGTCGCGGGCCGTGCCCGCCACCCCGGAGACAAAACCCGCTGCCGGGCCAAGGATATCGCCGATCTCGCGCGCCACATCGGCACCGGCTAGCCCGATGGAAGTGCCCGGGAAGATGTTACCCATCCCCGTGCGCGCTGCGACATCCGCCAGACCGAACTGGTTGATCCAGCCCTTCAGGATGATGGGCGACCAGCCGGGGACGATATCCTCCAGGTGGCGGATAATCTCAGCCCGGATGCTGCCCTGCTGGAACCCAAGCTGCTGCGCCAGCGTGTCGATCAGATCCTCCAGATCTTCCGCGAAGGGCAGACCCGTCACACCCGACAGCAGCCACAGACCACCCAACATGCTGAGCTGACCCGTACGGCTCAACCGCCGCAGCGTCTGGATCACCGTGGTGGGGTAGGTCTTGTACATGTAGAGGAACTGCGTCGGGCCGCTGCGCCATGCGGGCGGGCGGTTCATCACCGAGTACTCGCCGAGCGTCAGGTCCAGCGACATCACAGCCCTGTCGCGGGCATCCTTGGAGGCATCACGCTCACTCAAGCCTGCCGCCTGAGCACGGTTCCGGTAGAGGCGATACGCGGCCAGGAAGGCGGCCCGGCGCGCAGCCTGCTCCGAGAGATTGAAGGGCGCCATGAACTTATCCATGAACTGCAACGCCCACCGGTTAGTGGTGGTGCCGCGCGCCATGCCCATGAGCGCGTTGTTCTGGGCAGGCTGGAGCTTACCGCTCTCGATTTCCTGCGCCATGACCCGCGCCTCTTCCGCCGTCATACCGTACTTCTTCAGCAGCAACGGGTCCTTCGACAGCTTGGTGTAGAAGCTGGCGTCGTTCATCTCCATGCGGGCGACACCCGGAGCGCCGACCTTGAGGTAGGCCCGGTGATACTCGGCCTGGACCTTACCGATGCTGAACCCGCCGCCGAAACCCGTCTTGCCGTTCTGGGTTGCCATGTACGGCATCCAGTTGGTGTAGGGGCTGATGCTGTTCAGCACGCCCTGCGCGATGGAGCCGCCAAGCTGGAACATGGCGGTGTAGGCGCGGATGCGGGCCATAAGTGGATCGGCGAAGAAGTCCGACTCATCCACAAACTTGTTGCCATCAAGCTGGCTCACTGCCGCAGCGGACGCATTGTAGTAGCTGTTCGCCATATTGACGCCATCGCTACGCTGCGTCTTCTGGAGCATGTTCTCAGCCTGCGCCAGCGCACCCTTGTAGTACGCCTTTGCCTCGCGCGTGGCGCTGGGATCGGCGCTGACCCGTGCGTACTCCCTGCGGAGTTGCTCGACGCCAGCCACGTTGCCGTTCCACAGTGCTGCGGTTTCCGGCAGGTCGCGGTTCAGCAGCTCGCGTAGCTTCGGGCGGATGGTAGCCCGCGCCGTGGCAGAAGCCATCTTCTCGGTGTAGCGCGAGACGGCGTAGATGCCCTTCGTGTCGTCGTAGCCAGGGGTCTGCGAGAACTCCAGGCGACCACGGGCACCCGTCCCCTGACGAGAGAGGCGGGTCACAACCCGCTCCATAACCTTCGGGTTCACGTCGATGTTGAACAGGCTCAGACCGTAGAGGAACTGCTGGAGGTTCAGCTGCGGATCAGCTGACACTGCATCAAGCACAGCCCCAGGCTCAGCGCGAAGTGTCACCGTCTGCTTTTCAAAGTTTCCAGTATCGTTGCGAACGAGCAGATCGAAGGTCTTACCATCCAGCTCTTTGTTGAGGAAATCAGTGAAGCCAATCGCGTCAGCCTTACCGTCGAACTGGGAGTAGATCAGCAGTTCCTGATGCGCGTCCTTCACCTCCACAGGCTTACCGTTCACATACGCCTGCACGCGCGTCTGCCACTTCCCTTCGCGGACCGTGGAAACAAAGCCGGTGGCAACATTACGGCGCACAGCCCGCTGGCGGTTGGCAAAGTCATGGGAGTTGAGGAACAGCGTCTTCACCTCGTTCTGCAAGATGAATTTCTGCGCCTCGGTGAGATCCTTGTTGGCCACGCGCCGCTGCCGCATCGCCATCATCTGGTCGATGAACTTGTCGGCGTCGGTCTTCTCCTTGAAGTACGGCACGATAGCAGCGTTGAGGTCCGTGCCGGTCGCCAGGAACGCCCGATGTGTAGCCTCCAAGAAATCATTAGCGCGCTTCATAGAGGCCGCGCTCGGCACCATCAGGCCGGTGACGCTCATCTCAGCGCCCTCGGTATACAGCTCGCCGTACTTCTTCACATAGGCATCGACGAAGGCGCGGTCGGCCTTATCAACCTTCTTGGACTTCATCAGCGGCTTCATCTCGCGGAACGAGACGTTGCGGTTCGCCAGCATCCCCGCGTATTCCGCCGACAACAGATCAAGTTCGGCGTCGAGGATCGTCCGACGCAGGCTGACGTACTTGGCGTAGTCCTCCTCAGTGAAGTCCTTATAGCCCTTGAACGTGTCGGTGATCTCCGTAGCCGTACCATCATCCAGGGTGCGCTTCCACTCGAAGCCCTTACGGATCTGGTCGATGGTCAGTAGCCCAGACTTGAACAGCTTCTCCACCTCGGCCTCGTTGCGAACGAGGTCACCTTCGCTGTTGATGGAGATGAGGTTCGGTCCGCGCAGCACCTGCTTATTGATGTTGGCGAGCTTGTAGCTGCGACCGGCGTACATGGCCCGGGACAGTTTATCCTGGGTGGCCGAGCTGGAGTTCATCACAGCCCGCAGGTTCTCATTCATGCGGGTCTTCATCGCCATGGCGATGTTAACCATCGACCCGATCAGCTGGTTCACCTGGAAAGAGCCGGGGTTCTCCAGGGCGCTGAAGGCGGGCAGCCGCAGGAACTTATCCTTGAACTCCTCAAAGGTTGCGCGAGCGTTGATCGTGCGGTCAGTGATCGCCTTGAACAGCCCATCGAGGCTGGTCGGCATCACACCCATCTTATCGAAGTACGCCCGCGCCAGCGTGGCGGTCGAGTACGCAGAAGCCGGGCTGTAGCGCCCATCCGCGTGGACGCCAGACTCCACATCGTGCAGCCGCTGCGCGACCGCCGCGCTCTCAAACACGGCACCCTGACGCCCATCGCGCACATAGCGGCGCGACTGGTCAAGGAGGTAGCGCGTCATGGAGTCGCCGGACTTGATCCCAAGGGCGTTGAAGAACCGCTTGATGGCGTTCCACACGCGAGCCACCGTGCTGGTGGCCAGCATGGAGGCGTAGTCAGAGAGGTACTCCTCAACCGCTTCAGGCTTGGAGAGGCCGCGAGTATCCATGGCGGCATCAGCTGCGGCCCGCGCCTGCGGGTCGGTATCGTAGATGCTCTCCATCGCCGCGTCGAAGCGGTCGCGCGGTAGGATGCCGCGCAGGCCGAAGTGACCAAAGACCTCGTGCGCCAGGACGAAGCGGAGGTGCTGCTCGTTAGCGATGCGGTCGGTGAAGATGATGACGTTGCCGTCGCCAAAGGCGTAGCCTGCCGCATTGGCCGTAGCGAAATCGCCCTGTGAGCGAGCGGCGTTGGCGCGAGCGTAGAGCGCCGGGTTGGTGCGCTGCAACTCCTGCTGGTTAGCGACGACCGTGACGTTAGGCCGCGTGGCCAGCTTCGACAGGAAGGTCTGCACCAGCATCTGCACACGACCGGGTGCCATCGAACGGGCATCCGTGCCGTCCGCATTCTTCCAGTTAGTGCGGGTGTTCCAGTCAGTGAGAGAGGGGCGTCCCGTATCCCAGCCCAGGGCCTCCTTGGCCGCGTCAGCGATCTGCGGGTTAGGATCTTCGGACAGCCGGACCAGCTCAGCCGAGGCGTTGTTGAGCGTCTTCTCGGAGGCGGTGCCAGCCTCCAGCGTCTTCCTGGCGAACGCGATCTTCCTGAGTGTGGCCTGGGTCTCCTCGCTGGGAAACTCACGCTCCACCTGCTGAGCCGTGCTGCTGCTCAACGGAACACCCGTGGCGACCAGTCGGTCCCACTCCCGCCGCGCTTCGGGCGAGAGCTTGTTGTAGCCCTCACCCTCATCATCCATGACCGCAGCCCAGCGAGACTGTGGGTGAGTAGGGGGCAGCGCGCCCTCGACAGCCGGGACCGGCGGCGCAGCCAGTCGCGCCTCGATCTTCTCGATGGCCTGGGTCAGCTCCGTGGTGCTGCGACCCTGTTCGGCTTCACGCTCGACGCGCGCTTCAAGTTCATCGCGCAGCGTGGCCAGTTCACCGTTTGCTGCGGCCCGGTCGATCTGGGCGTCGAAGTTCGGACGCTGCGCCGCCACCGGGGCGGCGGGCACCTCTAAAGGGCGCGGAGGGGCTGCCTCCACAGCCGGGGTAGGTGCAGGTGCCGGGGCTACTTCTTGCGCGGCTTGGGCTTGCGCCCCCGCTCCGCGACGGAGAGCGCGATTGCGACCGCCTGCTTCTGCGGGCGCCCTTCCTTCATCAGCTGCCGCACGTTCAACGACACGGCCTTGTCCGACTTGCCCTGTTTCAGCGGCACGAGCACGACCTCTTCTCAGATTGGTGGGAGTGGGAGCAGCAGGCGTAGGCGCCACGGGCTGCACCATGGCAGGCGCGGCCAGCGCAGGCGCGATCTCAGCAACAGGTGCAGGCAGAGCCGTGGGGATCGCCGCTTCACCCGGGGCCGTCTCGGCAACAGCAGCAAGCTCAGCCCGGAACCGATTTGCCTGCGCAGGCGCCAGTGCCTGGACACGCTCAAGGAAGTTGGCTTCGCTGTCTCCGTACCCTGCCAGGACCTCATCCTGCTGAGCCTTGGTCAGCTGGTTAAACTGACGCACCACGGCCCGGCGGGCGTTGTCGGCGATACGGTTGCGCCCAGTGGCCACAGCCTCCGCATCCAGAGCGAGCGGCTGGTTAGCCGTAGCCTGGGCCAGCGCCGCTTCGTAGTCCCGCTCAGCCGCAGTTGGAGCAGGCGGTTGGGCCGCACGCTGAGCCTCAGCCTGCCGAAGTTCCATCTGGCGACGAAGCGCCAGCAGCTGGTTACCGGCCTGGGTCTCGCCAAGCTGTACCGGAGGGGTAGGACGGCGCAGCGCCGCCTGCCCGGAAGGTACAGTCCCGCTAGGCGCAGGCGGCCCAAACTGCGCAGGACCCGCAGGACCGAACTGCATCGGCGCTGGCGGGCCAAACTGGTCACGCCCAAACGGACCGAACTGCCCCAAGTCGCCGCGAGCGCCAATCGGCGCAGGCGGCCCAAACTCAGCAGGACCGAATGGACCAAACTGCTGCGGCACAGGCGGTCCAAACTCACCGAGGTTACTCCGGGTTCCGATAGGCGCAGGGACAAACATCCCCAGGCGCTCATCCCAGACCTGAGCCGCCTGTGCAGGCGGGTTCTCCATGGAAGGGACACCGCCCGGCGTGATGATGTCCCCAAGAGCACCCGTGCTGAACCCATAGAGAGCTGACGGCGACGGCGGTGTAACTGGCGCAGGCGGCCCAAACTGCTCAGGCCCAAAGGGGCCATACTGCTCAGGCGCAGGCGGCCCAAACTGGCCGCCACCAAGGTCACGCCCCTGCGGTGCCTGCTGCCCCTGGTTCTGGAGGATATCGCGCGGCTCACGCCCGGTCTCAAAGAACCGACCCGCACCACCAAAACCCGCACCCAGCAGAGCACCAGCGCCAGCAGCGATCAGCGCGTTCTCGCCGTACCGCTCAACGGCATAGGGGGCGAGGGCCTTCCAGTCGTTGGCCGTCAGCAGGCTGCGGAACTGCGGATCGAAAAGCGCCTGCTCTACCACCGTCTGGAGCGCCTCGGTCCCGGCTTCTTCCAGACCGCTACGAACCGCAGCACCGCCCACCGACTTGGCCCGCGCCAAGCCCGTGACTGCACGCTGGCTGGCTTCTTCGATGGCACCAGACAGGGTGCGCGAGATGCTGCCCGCCACACGACCCGGGGCGATAGCATCAAGGAGACTGGTCGCCAGGGCGCCGCCAGCGATCTGCAACTGGATCTGCGAGTTGGTCACATCATAGGCGGGCTGACCATCCGGGGTTCGCGCGTCGCGCGCCGCCTCATAGAAGGTGTTCAGCTGCTGCGGGAAACTGGTGGCAAGGAGGCCGCCAACCGCACCAATGGTGCGTGCACGCGCCAGAGTAGCAGCCGTAGCTGCACCCGCAGCAGCACCTGCCGGACCACCAACAATACCACCAACAGCGCCACCAGCCAGGGCTGCTGCACCGCTCGTCAGGACCGAGGGGACACCCTCAATCGCAGCGTCCACGATGTTGTTGAAAAGGGAGTTGCTGCGCTGGATCATCGCCGACCGCTGACGGTCGAACTCATCCTGACCCGTGATGGCCTCACCGACCCCAGCAATGGCAGCACCCGTCTCGGGCGCACCCAGCATCTCAATGCCACGGCCCACGCCACCGATGAGACCGCCAACAGCAGCACGACCACCGCGCGCCAACAGCTCACCCGTACCCCGGCGCTCAGAGAACCCGGCGAGGTAGTCAGTGAAGCCGCGCTGCGTCAGCGGCTGCCAGCCAGCGCCCGGAGGCGGTGCAGAGGGGGTAAGCGCCTGCGACGCCTGGAGCGCCGAGCCCACATCACGGATATCGAACGCCCGCCCACCAGCAAACATCTGGTTGGTGACCGGGTTGTAGTAGGCCGACGCACCCTGTGTAGGAGGGGCTGCCAGACCAGCCGTGCCAGCGCCGACCCGACCAAGGGTCTGCTCCCGAAAAGTTGCCCAGTCTGCCTGCGACGGCGCAAGCCCACCAAGACCAGATGCCTGCGTAACGCTGCGCGGCGCCCCGGAGATCTCAAGCCCAAGCGCGATCTGGTCCGGGGAGTAGAAAAGATCAGACATACGCCCGTCCTTCGGTTAGCGTTGCCCCACCGGCAGCGGCTCGATAGTAAACGTAGGCTGCGCACCCCGGGCACTACCCGGAGGCGGCGGCACCTGGACGATACGAACACCGCCCACCGTTTGCCTAGTGCGCTTATCGACGTACAGAACAACCTGCTGACCATTCTCCATAGTGACGCGCTGGACATCCAGGTCAGGGCGCAGCTGAGACTTGATCTCTTCGAGGATACCCTCAGCACTCACCCGCGTCATCTGCTCAATGCGCTGGCGAGCAGCAAAGATGGACAGTTCCACATCGCGCTGGCGCTGCTGCTGAACCTGCTGCTGGAAGCGGGTATCAAACTGCATACGCGCGCTCGTCTCGATCTCATCGCGGGTCACACCCTGGCGTGACAGCCGCCCATCGAGGAACACGTTAAACGTGCCATCCGAGCGCGGTTGAAAGGACAGCCGCCCACCAGATTCGCGGTGAAGGACACCTGCCAGTAGAT
>ERZ869929.947-NODE-947-length-12127-cov-8.360586_pt1 | contig 12127 bp, 14 predicted proteins | sample MGYA00579312_ERZ869929 | MGnify/ENA primary metagenome ERZ869929 (study PRJEB32216, sample SAMN09231818) | wastewater metagenome | place: USA: Maryland | collected 2016-08-09 | study: EMG produced TPA metagenomics assembly of the PRJNA472060 data set (Reclaimed... | reverse complement strand
GGCAAGGGAGCCAATGGCTCACGTTCTTTCGAGGTGATGTATGCCGTCGATCTATGTTCCCAAAAATCGAGCGGCAGCCGAACACCGCGGCCAACTGGATCGCGTCGTTTACAGCGACGCCGATCAGCCGTTCTGCATTCTCGCTTTGGCCGACGGCGCTACCGTGTGCGGCGCCTACGCTGCCGACCAGTTCCCCAAAGGAACGACGTTCCGATTTTTAGGCAGATGGGAAGACGACCCGAAGCGTGGCTACCGCTTCCGGTTCTCGACGTTCGCGACTCACGCGGTTCACAACCGAACTGGTGTCGTCAAGTACCTCACAAAAAACTGTGAGGGGATCGGCGAGAAGACCGCGGCGAAGATCTACGCGAAGTTCGGCGGCGCGTCCGTCGAGACGCTTCGCTCCGAACCCGCGAAGGTGTCCGACGAATGCGACCTCGACATCGATCTCTGTGTCACCGCGGCCCGGCAACTCGAAGACTCGGCGCGATTTGAAGACACGCGCATCGAACTGTTCGGCCTCTTCAACGGCCGCGGGTTCCAGGCCGACAAACTCATCGACCGGGTGATCGACAAGTGGGGCGCACGTGCTCCGCAGGTGATCCGAAGGAACCCGTTCGCTCTGCTCGGCATGCCCTCGGCCGGGTTCAAGCGGTGCGACCGCATGTGGACGGACTTCGGGCTTCCGCTCGACTCGCGGAAGCGTTGCGCCATCGTCGCGACCAACCTCATTCGGAACGACCCGCACGGCAACACGTGGGTGAGCGCCGACGACCTCGGCGACCGGCTGCGGCAGATGATCCCGCAAGCGGATCTGATGAAGTCGTTCAAGCTCGCATTGCGGGCACGGATGCTCAAGAAATACCGCGAGCCGGGTAGCTCGGTGACGTGGCTCTCGACGTACCGGCGGGCCACGTCGGAAGAGCGCATCGCAACTGCGTTGGCGCGGCTGAACGCGGCCCCGTCGCTGTGGCCCACAGACCGTGTACCGGTGTCGCAAGTGGAAGGGGATAAGCTCCCCAGCGCGCACCAGGTGGAGCAGCTCGGCCGCGCGACCGCCGGGCCGGTGGGGTTGTTCCTCGGCGGGCCGGGCACGGGGAAGACGCACACGCTCGCGTACCTACTTCGTGAAGTGATTGCGGAACACGGCAAGTCTTCGATCGCGGTGGTTGCGCCAACGGGCAAGGCCGCGGTGCGTGCGACCCAGGCGATGAAGCTCGCCGGCCTGAACCTCACGGCGGCGACGATCCATTCGACGCTGGAGATCGGCCGGAACGGGCACGACGGCGACGGCTGGGGCTTCCAGCGGAACCGGAACAATCCGCTCAGTTGCCGGTTCTTGGTGTGTGACGAAACGAGCATGAACGACACCGACCTTATGGCGGACCTCTTGGACGCGTGTCCTACGGGCTGCCAAGTGTTGTTCGTGGGTGATCCACATCAACTCCCGCCCGTGGGCCATGGCGCGCCGCTCCGCGACATGATCGAGGCCCGCGTGCCGCACGGCGAACTGAGCGAAGTGCGGCGCAACGCAGGGCTGATCGTGCGCGCGTGCCAACAGGTGAAGGACGGGAAGCCGTTCACGGTCGCAGAGAAAATCGACCTGGAAGCGGAGGTGCCACAGAACCTCATCCTCATTGAAGCCCGCGACGAGGCGCACGCCCGCGAACAACTGGCCGAGTTGATGAAGACGTTGCACGGCACCGCGGGCTTTGACCCGTGCTGGCAAACGCAGGTGATCGTGGCGCGCAACACGAAGGGCGAGATCTGTCGGAAGAAGCTCAACGCGCTGTTGCACCCAATGTTGAACCCTGATGGACATCCCGCCGAGGGCAACCCGTTCAAGGTGGGCGACAAGATCATCTGCACAAGGAATGGATATCTGCACAAGGTGTTCACGCTGTACGACCCGGACATGGAGCAGGCCCGCGACGCGCGCAGCTACGACCAGGAGCGCGACTCAGAAACGAACCAGCCGGTTGAAGTGTACGTCGCGAACGGCGAGATCGGGCGCGTGGTGGCCGTCGGGCCGAAGTTGACAATTGCCCGGTTCAGTGAGGGCGACTCGCTCGTGAAGATCCCGATGGGGAAGCAGCGCGACGAGGACGCGGAGGACGACATCGCGGGTGAGGAGGAGGGCGGGGGGCGCGGGTGCAACTTCGATCACGCGTATGCGATCACGACCCACAAATGCCAGGGGTCTGAAGCTCCCTGTGTGATTGTGATGGGCGACGATCAAGCGGGTTCTCTGACTTCGAGGGAGTGGCTGTACACAGCGATCAGCCGCGCGTCGAAGTTGTGCATCTTGATCGGGAAGATGGCGACGTTCAACAGGATGACGGCGCGGCGAGTGTTGACCCGGCGCAGGACGTTCTTGCGCCGGCGGATTTTGGACGTGAGGTATGCGGAGTTGTGAGATGGGCGCGAGCAGTTTCGTTCACCTCGAAGATTGCACCGTTCGCGCCGTCACCGATCGGGCGGTGCTCATCGAGTACGAGAACGAGCAGTATTGGATTCCGGTTTCACAGCTTGCTGACCGAGAGGATCACAATCTCCATCGCGGAGATCACGGCGTGACGGTCAGCATCACCGAGTGGATCGCGGAGCAAAAGGGCATCGACGCATGAGCCGCACGAAGCTGGTCAACCCGCACGGCGTCTTCACCATCCCCGTGATCGCCGACACCCGCGAACAACAGCCCTACACGTTCGAGGGCTTAACCTGCGACTCAATCGACGGCGGCGGCCCGCTGACCGTCCCCGTGATCCGCGACACCATCGACGCGGGAGATTACGCCCTGCAAGGCTACGCGGGGTGTGCCGTGGAGCGCAAGAGCCTTCAGGACTTATACGGGACCATCGGCCAGGGCCGCAACCGCTTCGAGCGCGAACTTGAGCGGCTGAGCAAACTGCGATTCGCGGCCGTGGTGATCGAGGCTACGTGGCCGGAAGTGTGCGCCGAGCCGCCCCCGCACACGATGCTTCCGCCGAAGACGGTGTTCAGGAGCATCCTCGCGTGGATGGTGCGATACCCCACGATCCATTGGATGCCGTGCGGTGATCGGCGGTTGGCCGAGGTGACCACGTTTCGGCTCTTGGAACGCTACGCGAAAGAGACGTTAGCCGTGGCGGGCCGAGCAAACAACGACAACGACGACAAGGAGAATCTGTGACCACCGAAGCCCTCGAAGCAATCGCGACGTTCTCCGTGGCCTGGACTGAGGCCAAGGCGCGCGAGGCCGAAGCCGAACGGGTCTACCGCGAGGCGGCCACCGTGCGGGAAGCGGCACAGGCGGCGTTGCACGGCGTTGTGACGCGTGCGTGTGCGGAGAGCAAGCCGGTAGCGGTCGCGACCCACACCGGCCCCGCCCTCGCGGAAGTGCAGGAGCAGCGAGACCGCTACCGGGCCGAAGGGGATCATCTGCGAGTGTCGCTGACCGAGAAGCACAACAAGCTGTGGGACGCCGAGCGGAAGCTGGAAACCCTCACGGCTGAACTGGCCGGCGTTCGCGCGGCCCTTGAGGATTCACACGGTCGCGCCGATAGGCTGGCGGCCGAACTTATGACATCCGCTGCATCCCCGGCCGAAGCGAAGTCGGCCACGGCCGACGACGGCGACGTTGATTCGCTGCCCAGCGACCTGGGCACGCAGACGACGATCCTCGACGGGTTCGCGGACGTGATCGAGGAACCGCAGGTCTACCGCGACGACAAGGAACACGTGCCCGCGGGCGAGCGGCACGGCAACAGTCCGGCCGAAGAGGTTCCGACGTGGCGGAAGATGCCGATCGCCGAGACCGGCTGGGAAGAGACGCTCGACCCCGACGTGTGGTCCGCGATCATGAGCGCCCCGGCGACGCCGGAGATCCACACGGCCGGCGACCTCGCGGACGCGCTCCTGGCCGGCGAGAATTTCGGGCTGGTCGCGTTGGAACTGAACGACGTGTACGGACTTGTCGAGCAGATCAGCAGCGACGACGAGACGCCGATCAAGTTCCCTGGCGGTGAACCGCAGATCGAGACGGGGCCGGCAAAGCCGAAGGCCGCGCAGCCCGTCACCCACCTGAACGACCTCACCGACTTCCCCGCGGCCGTGGCCGACCTCCTCTTCCCGAAGGGGATCAGCACCGTCGAGACGCTCGTCGAGCGCATGGCCGAGGAGTGCGCGCACGTTGCGGATATGCCGTTGGTGAACCGGTTGAACACGTTCTTCGTGCGGCTCGGCTGCCGGATGTCGCAGGCGCAGCACGCGGCGCGGGCGATGGTGGCGCACTTGGAGCCGGCCGCGCCGGTGAGTGCGGCCGAGAGCCAGGAGCCGAAGCGATTCATCGTCGAGCAGAGCAACGAGCCGTTCAACCCGGAAGTGCCCGACGAACCGGCCTGGCTCGTGGTGGACACGGCGAGCGACGGGAAGAAGGCCTCAGTCCGGTACATCGACGAGTACCCCAGCGAGGAAGAAGCGAAGGCCGCGGCCGTGCTGTACGAGGAGAAGGCGAAGGCAGAGACCGTGAAGGAGGAGCCGAAGCCGAAGGCCAAGCGAGTGCGGAAGGCGGCGGCCAAGGTATGAGCCTCTTCCTGAACGAGATCGACCCCGGCGCGGCAATGTGGCTGCGCGGGCTGATGTCGAACGAGCTGATCCCGAACGGTGTGGTTGACGAGCGGAGCATTCTCCATGTCCGGCCCGACGATCTGCGAGACCACCGACGCGCCCACTTCTTCGCCGGCATTGGCGGGTGGGAACTCGCACTCCGACTCGCCGGATGGCCCGCAGACCGCCCCGTCTGGACCGGCTCGTGTCCGTGTCAGCCGTACTCGTCGGCGGGCAAAGGGGAAGGCGACAAAGACCCGCGCAACCTCTGGCCCGAGTTCTTCCGGCTCATCCGCGAGTGCAGGCCGGACGTCGTCTTCGGCGAGCAAGTCGCCAGCGGAGACGTTGTCGGCACTGAGCTTGAAACTGCTTTCGTCGCCGCGGTTCAACGGGGCAACAACCGCCGAGCGAACCAACTCGCGCAGCGCATCGCTAAACGTCACGCTCGCGAACCACTTGAAGAACTTGCTCCGCGGTGGGTCGATCGAGTTCGCACAGACTTGGAAGGAGAAGGTTACACCTTCGGGTTCGAGGTACTCGGCGCACACAGCGCGGGCGCGCCGCACATCCGACAGCGGCTCTACTGGGTGGCCCACCTGCCAAGCGAGGGCCAACAAGCAGGGGTCGCCAAACCTCAAGCAGCAGTGTCAAACGGCGTCGCCCTGGGCGACGCCGGCCCATCGGGACTACCGGGCACCGAACCTGAAGACCTACGCGGAGCGGGGCGGCGGGACGAAGGGCGAGCAGTTACCGAACCAGGTGCATCATTCTGGACCGGCTCACGATTCGTCCGTTGTCGAGACGGTAAAGCCCGGCGCGTACCGCTTGAACCCGGCCTTTTCCCTCTGGCTCATGGGTTTTCCGGCCGCGTGGCTGTGGAGCGCCCCGAAGGACTCGGCGCAACCGCGATCGAGGAAGAAGCAACCCGCTGGGCCAACCGCGTCTGTGCCCTCCGCGGGGCCGGCAACGCGATCTGCATCTGGAGCGCGGTCGCGTTCATCGAAGCGTTCCTTGAGGCCGAGCATGAACACTCTTGACCGCCTCGACACCGGCGACTGCCTCACCCTACTCCCGAAGCTGCCGAGCGGGTGCGCGCACCTCGTGTTCGCCGACCCGCCGTTCAACATCGGGTACGAGTACGACACGCACCGGGACGACATGACGCCGTCCGACTACCTGAAGTGGGCGAATCGGTGGCTGGCCGAATGCGTGCGAGTCCTGCACCCGCACGGCTCGTTGTTCCTCGCCATCGGAGATGAATACGTCGCGGACTACAAACTGCGGCTCGACTCGTTCGGCCTGACGATGCGCAACTGGATCATCTGGCACTACACGTTCGGCCCGCACCAGAAGAAGAAGTTCGGCCGGGACCACGCGCACATTCTGCACTACGTGCGCGACCCGGAGAACTTCACGTTCAACGCGTCGGCCGTGATGGTGGAGAGCGAGCGCCAGCGGTCGGGGGATGCGCGGGCGAACCCGGAAGGGCGTGTACCCGGCGACGTGTGGAGTTTCCCGCGGATCGTCGGGAACGCGAAGGAGCGGAACACGTTCGGTCACAAGGCGCAAATGCCGGAAGCGGTGTTGGATCGGATCATCCGCGTGGCCTCGAACGCGGGGGAGTTGGTCGTTGATCCCTTCGGGGGATCGGGTACGACGCTCGCGGTGGCGAAGCGGTTAGGGCGGCAGTGGTACGGGTGTGAACTGAGTGAGGCTTACGCGGCCGGTGCGCGGGCCAGGATTGACGCGGTGAAACCCAACGGAGCGGCGGCATGAAGGATCACCCGGCCTTACTCGCGACCCTCGAAGTCGCGGTCCCGCTGCGCATCGCCGAGTTGCAAGCCCGCGGCGGGCCGAAGGATTCCGACTTCGAGCGGGTCAAAGGATACACGGAACTCATCACGGGCGGTGCCGACGGAATGCTGTTCACCGGGAACAAACGCGGCCATGCGGCCTACGTGTTCAACTGTGTTGCCGACGCCCTCTCGGTCATGGCGTTTGTTCCGGGCGGGGTAAAGTTCGCGGGCGAGCATTGGGAGGCGATCGCCGATGGCCAACCACAAGCGGGAATCCCGAAACCCGGCCCCGCTAACTGCGGCGGATGTGGCTGAGTGGGCGCCGGCCGTGCGGTGGGTCGTCGGCCGATTCAATCGGGTGTTGCGGCCCGACGAATACGACGACGCGGAACAAGAGGCGTGGATCGAGATCATGGCGTCCTGGCACCGCTTCGACCCGGCGTTGGAGGGCGGCCGACGGGACTGGATATTCCGAAACGCGAGGCTCGGAATCATCCACTGGCTGCGGAGCGGGAAGCGACCGTCCGACCCGGTAGCCGTTGGACCGAAGGGGAGGCGCAAGGTCGGTGGTGGGCCAGTTCGCGGCTCGCTCCCGGACGAACTGCCGGGCCGCGCTGTTGATGACCCGTTCGAGGTGGAAGATTTGCTCGCCACGGCGACACGGGAGGCGAACCGAGAACTCAGTGAACTCGAACGAGAGATGGTGACGCTGGTGTTCGCGCACGGGTTCAGCTTCGCGGACTTGGCACAGATCCGCGGCCGGTCGAAGTCGGCTGTAACCAAAGCAATGCGGCGGTTGTTCCCGTTCCTCGAACAACCAGGAATGAAGGGCGCCTCAGTGAAGGCGACGCCAGCGGCGATCGCGAAGGCGCGGGCACTGCGGGCGCAAGGGGTGACGCTCAAGGATGCGGCCCGGCAAGTTGGGCTCGCGACAGTGACCTTGTTTCGCGCGATCAAGCGGACAGAAACCACAGCCCACGGAGCGGCGGCATGAGCACTTACGAACTGGCGGCACTGGCGCAGCGGGTGCGCGAGGCACAGCGGGCGTACTTCCGGCACCGGTCCAGTGAACTGCTGGCCGAGAGCAAGCGTCTGGAGCGCGAACTCGACGCGGCCGTGAACGGTGTGTTGAACCCGGTCCGCGTCGAGCCGACGCTGTTCGACGCGGACTGCACCATCACCGAAGACCGCATCCGCGATTTGATGTTCCCGACGAACCTGCTCGACGACGAAGACTATCGCCTGCTCGTGAACAGCGCGAACGCGGACGCCGACGAGGGCGCGGAATGGCTGCCCTACTACAAGGTCGCGTGCGCGCTGCTGATGCAGGCGTTCGGGATGGCCGAGGCCGCGGCGGTACTCACCAACGACCGCGGCCAACGGATACTCGCCAAGGCGCGCGGGCTTGTGCTGCTGTCGCAGCGAGCCGCAGGGATCGGGCCGCAGGAGCCGACGCCGGAACTGGTGGCGAAGGTGGACAGCATCAACGCGAACCTGTTCCGCTGAGGAAGCCATGACCATTCACCTGCGATTCCTCACCGCGCCCGCCGTCGCGGACCTGGGCGGCGACCTGGGCGTGTGCCGCGTGGGCTGGGCGGAAATCGTCGGCGTGTGGGGCGAGGGGCCGGTACAGCATGTGGTGGTGATGGGCGACTGGTGTGAGGACGTGGCAGCATGACCACCGAGGAATTCGCGGCGCAGTTCCCGCCCGGTAACTGTCGTCCGTCGCGCTGGAAGCCGGGGTACGCGGCCGATTACACCGCGGCGAAGCGGGCGTCCTTCGCGGCCTCGCGCCGGGCCGACGACCTGTTCGTCACGGTGATGTGTGGCGACAAGCCGGCGGAACACACCGCGGCCGTGTGCCAGGCGGTCGCGTGGCTGGACCGGCTCGCGTGGGCCGAGATCCGCGAAGCGGCTCGACTGTGGGAAGAAGGTGCCGCGTGACCAAAGACGAACTCCGCGCCGCGTACCCGATCGGTGCCCGCGTGGTCGCGACGGCCGCGTGTCGCGCACAGTTTCGCTTCCGCAAGGACCAGCCGGACACGGGCCAGGTCGTCGGCTACGGCCACGACGAGGATCAGATCCGCGTGGTGCGCGACGGGCAGACGACGCCGCAGACGTTCCACCGGCGGTTCTGGGACGTGATCGTCGGCGCACCATTACCGGACATGGAACCGCCTCCGTGACATTTTCTAAAGGCCCTTTAGAAAAGCGTCCTGTGATAACTTGACCGACTGTTCACTCCTGAACGTGCGATCATAACGGATAACCAAATTGGACGTGGGATCTGGGAGCGAGCCGGTTGGCCCTCCGAGCGATGATGAATGGTTCCCGATGGCTGTGGGCAGGATTGCAAGAGGGCGCGAACGTGACGTCGAAAGCCGAACTCTACGGGCGAGAAGACTCCCGACCCGCGATGCTCGCCCCGATCTGGGAGAACATCCCGGCGGCTCTGCGCGCACTACCTCAGTGGATCATTTGGCAACTCCAATGGCGCAAGACGAAGTGGCAGAAGGTGCCGCTCCTGGCCGTGAGCGCGAAGCGGGGCCAGTATTACGGCGCCGCTTCGACCAAGCCTGAGCACTGGCGCCCGTTCAAGCTCAACAAACTCCGCAACATCTGTGCGGGCGGGACGGAATCGGTCAACGGCGCGATCGTGCGGTATCGAGCCGACGGCCCCGGCTTCGTGTTCAAGGCCGGCGGCGGTCTCGTCGGCATCGACCTCGACGGGTGCCGCAACCCGGTCACCGGCGAACTGTCCGCGTTCGCGCTCGAGTTAGTTCGTCGGCTCCCCGGCTATTGGGAGGTGTCACCTTCGGGCCGCGGCATTAAGGGAATCTTCTTCGGCGAACTTCCCGACTGGCTCACGGTGAGCGTGGCCGACGTTGGCGGCGGTCAAGACCTCGAAGTCTACAGTTGGGGTCGCTACTTCGCGGTGACCGGCCACCGGCTGTCCGATGCGACGGCTGACGTCTCGTCGTGTGCCGACCAGTTGCCCCCGTTCCTCGCGGAATTCTTCCCGGTATCGAGTGAACCCCGACCCGCGCCAGCTAACCATGCGGTTCGTGTCGCTCCGCACGTCGGCGGGCATTCCGCGACCGACGTCATCGAGCGGGCCGCGATTCGCCTTTGCAACTCCGCTGAACCCGCCGTGTTCGGCCGCAACGGGTCGCGCCAGTTGATCCCGGCGATCCGGCTCGTGATGACGGGCCTGGACCTTTCGCCCGCGGAAACGCGCCGCATCATCGCCACGCACTACCTGCCACGGTGCGGCGGCCACGCGATTTCCGAAGAGGATTTGGACCGGGCAATCAACAGCGTGGCAACGAAGCCAGCGGTTATCCCCGTGGGCTGTTTGGTGCCCGTTGAGCGCACCTACGAGAACCTCAGCCCGGAAGAGATCGATTCACTCATCAACGGGATGGGCAGCAAACAGAGTGATGTCGCCGAGACGCCGGCAGTCGCCACTCAATCGCCACCGGAACCGTGCCCCTACGCGGCCCTCAAGGACGGGCGCGAGTGGATCGCGAATACCGCACGGCGGTGCGCGTCGCAGAGTCCGGTGATTCTGAAGGCGGGCAACATGCCGTTCGTGTGCGACCGGCAGTGCGGGAGCGGCAAGGAATGCCGCGCGTGCTTGATGAGCCGCGTGTACAAGTCGCTCAAGGAGTCGGATAGCTACCTGATCCAGTACCACCTTCCTGCGGAGCACGAGGGGCCGGGCGAGCCGCGCGTCGTGGTCGCGGCCCTCATCCCCGAAAGCGTGAAGCCTGACTCCCGACGTTGGGAGACCCTTGCGGATCGCATTCGCGACCTCGAAGGCGAGCGGTCCTCGATTCTAACTGAAGATGTAGGGAGTGTTTCCGACGAGTTGGAGGCCGGGCTATCGGGCACTCCGGGATTCTTCCTTAAAGACAATAAGGTAGAGGGAGAATCCCGGAGTGCATCTCGCGGGCGACTCTTCTACGCATCTCTCCCGGCCAAAGTCGTGACCGGTGATGCGCTCACGTTGTCGGGGTTCACGTTTCGTCGGGTCGGGGTAGCTACCGCGATTCGCGCGATGTACGAAGCTGCCCGGCACGTCCCGGAGTTCACCTCGGCCGACAAGAATTGCAAGGTGACGCATCCGTCCCGTGGGTGGGGAATCAAGGAAGAAAAGGCCCGATCGAACGTCGAGAAAGTGGCGGCGTCCAAGTTCAGTGCCAAGCTGACGGCGACGATTCTTCATCGCGCGCAAATCGAGTCCAAGCGGGTCGAATTCGATGCGAAGCACGGGAGTTCGCCCGGCGTCGGCTGGGTGCTGCCGGCCCCGCACTCGCTCGCCGTAACGCTGTGGCTCAGTGGTACCGACGCGCCACGTCATCCCACGATGTCTCGCGTCATCGACTTGATTCGGCACTGGTTGCCGATGATCCCGTCCGGCGTCGGCGACGGCATCCATGTCGAAGCGGTATTGCGCCAGCACATTTGGCACTTGGAACTGAACGACATCACCGACGAGTTGATTGCGGCGGCGGAACAGGACCAGATGTTCGCGTGGTTCCAGAGTGATCTTCGCGACCAGTTCGAGGATCGTGAGGAAGAGGCTGAAGGGGTGTTCAAAACGTTAATCGCGTAGGGAGTGAGCCGTGAGTCAGGACCGAAAGAAGAAGCTTAAGAAGCGTGCGGAGAAGGCCAAGAAGAGGCCGAACACCACTCTCCCGCCTCGTCCAGTTGCCGGTGTCAACCCGTTCCGATCGGGCGTCATCAGCACCGTGAGGAGCGAGCCGGGTCATGAGCCGATCGTGATTAATGACGATCAGTTGTGCCCGATCTGCAAAGAGTTTCCACCGCTGTGTTGCAACCGAGGGATGTACCCTGTTCAGATCCAGTGCGCAGACGCAACATGTTCGGGCCGAGGGTACGCTTACGAATGTCGCACATGCAAGGCACAGGAGTGCGATTGCCGCTCACGGTGTCACGAGTTCAGGAACTGCCCGAAATGCGATCTCGACTTTGCGTGATTCAATGCGCACCACCTCGAAGCCGAAGCCCTCGCCGAAGCCTCCGCACTCTATGCGGCGCTCCGAGATTCGTTCCGCGACCGAGAATCTGAAGCAACGGGCCTCATCGCCGAGCTGCTCGCGTAGCGACGCTGCGCGGGCCGAGGCCCTGCTCGACGCGTTGTGCGCCGAGTACCGCGCGGCCGGCTCACCTGTCGTGGTATCCGCGCCAGTGCCCGCATGGGAGATCGGCCGGCCCGCGGCCTGGCTGTACGTGTCGAAGCGGCTCGAATTGCTATCGCTCCCCAATGAACCACTGTGGGCCTCGGCCGTGGTCACCATCGGCACCACGACGTGCTACCGCGTCTCCCCTGCGGTAGCTCACTGGCTCGACTGTGCGGGGCGCGCCTTGGAGCAGAGGTTCATCGACGGCACCGCAGGTCGGGACCAGATCGACGCGTACTTGGAAGCCATGACCACCGTGTGGGAGTTCGTCGCGGCGAACATCGATTCAGAGGCGGTGTGTGCGGCAAAGGATCAACCGCCGGTGCTACCTGAAGGGTGATGAGCGACGACCCGCACCCGACCACCGCACAACCGGCCGGACGCGCGGCGTGAATGGTGTAGCGTTATCGCACAATTGACATAAAGACGAATGTTATATAGACGATTGACATAATGACGATGGCTGTAGTGTCTGGCGGGGCGGGGTGCATGGGTCCTTCCGGCCGGAGCAATCGGTCCAGACAGATCGGAAGAGCG
>ERZ869929.946-NODE-946-length-12130-cov-4.670890_pt1 | contig 12130 bp, 19 predicted proteins | sample MGYA00579312_ERZ869929 | MGnify/ENA primary metagenome ERZ869929 (study PRJEB32216, sample SAMN09231818) | wastewater metagenome | place: USA: Maryland | collected 2016-08-09 | study: EMG produced TPA metagenomics assembly of the PRJNA472060 data set (Reclaimed... | reverse complement strand
CATTCGTGAGATAGTTGAATGCAGTGAATGATATGTTGACTCCGCCGGGTGGTGAAGCTGTTGAACTTGTGATTGACTCGAAACCCCATTTTTGAGCAATGGTGTAAAGTTTGTAAGTTCCTGCTGAATCTGAATAATATGAACCGGCAGAATAGTTGACGTTTGTACCAGTAGTTGCGCCGGCTGCTGCAAGGAATTGAACGTTGACATTTCCGCTTGCGTTTGTGATGAGTGCTGCATATTTTTGTGTGGCATTAAATTGGATGCCTGTAACGTTATAGTAATATTGGTTTGCTGAGTTGTTGTATGAAACACTGACGTTTGCAAGTAGCGATGTGTTTCCTGCGAGAACTGCGAGTGTTGTTCCTGATACGTTGAAAGCTGCTTTTACATAGAACAAGGTGCTACCGCTCAAGTTCTGACTTGATGTGAATTCTGCACCAATATTTCTTAGACCGGGTGATGATGGAGCGCCGCCAGTAAACCAAACGTCATTGACTGTGGCAGCAGATACAAGAGGAACAACAAACAACATTGCCATCAAGGCGATCAAGATAATTATGCTTTTATTTTTCATAATAGCACCGTTGCGACCATTGCGCAAAGTAGGAACATAAATATGAAGAATCCCCAAAAGCTACACAAGAACCAAGTCATAAGTGCGTCTTGGAGTGGGGCTGCGTTGGTAACTGTGCAAACTGTGCTTCCAAGCGATTGTCCAAGTCCGCCGTACCAGATGATTCCAAAAGTGAAGAGAATCATCAGGATGCCTATTCTTGTTGTTTGACCTTTCTTGGAAAACATTGTGTGTCTATTCTCGTTTGAATCTTGCGTTGAATGCTGCGACTCTTTGAACTGCCGCGTTGTGTCTGCTCTCGGGTTTGTATTTCTCAGCGCCTTTGGAGCGTTTGAGTAATCGGCTGAATCCGCGATCTACTGTTTTGAGTCCGCGAGTCGCAACGTCGTTCACTGTGTCTCGTGCTTTGAGTACAGTTTCTTTGCGTGCTTGCACGTGTCTCTCTTGGCGCTTGTCCAAGAATTGATCGAACTTCTGTCGTCGTTCTGCTTGTGAGGCTTGAGGTCGGGCTGATTGAGTTCGAATCGCTTGCCGTCTTTCTATTTCTGCATTGCCTATGAACTCATTGGCTGCGTTATTGACGTTGACTGGCATTAGCAGTTAACCTTCTTTACTGGCTTTGCTTTTGGGATGTGGAATCTGCGTGCATCCTTTTCAACTACGTCGTAATATGGCATTAGTACACCTTCCCGAATACTGGCTTTGTTTTTGTGCCTTTTCCTTTGGGCAATTTTAAGTCTTGTATGTCTGTGTGGATTGGATTTCTGCTGTGCATTTTTACCTCTTGCGTCTGAACTTTGCGCGAGTTTGATTTGTGATTATTCCTTTTTGTGTGATCTCTCTTTTTTCTCCTGACGATTGAATTCTCTTACCAAGCTTCTGAACGAATGTCCTTCCTTCTTTGCGAACAAAGTCTGTGAGCCTTTCTCTTATGTTGAAGACACCAGCTTGCGCACGCTGCGAAGACTCGCGGATTTGGAATGTTGCGGCGGCAGTGTTTTGAACTCTATTTGCTCCATAGTTAATTGCCTCATCTTCTGTCAATGCGTTTGTTGTGACTTTGCGAAACTTACCGCGAACTCGAACAAACACGTCATACCCTTCAACACGTTGCTTTTGTTTGCTCGGGTTGATTACGTAGAGTCTTGGTCTTGGCGGTGTTCCTATTTGGCTGATTGTGCGTGGAGTTACTGATCGAGGGCTGCCGGGCGACGGACTTCTGTTTGGACTTGGTGAAGGCGGGCTGCGTGATGGGGGTGAAAGCGAAGGCGGACTTAGTGATGGTGGCGAAAGGGGTGAAGAACTTCTTGGGCTTGTTGATGGGCTGGAACGCGGCGATGGAGTTCGAGGTGAATTTACTGGTGAAGGTTGTGCAATCTGACTTTGTGTTTTTGGACTTGAAGTCGGTGAGACTGTTGGTGATTCAAATCTTTGTTTTGTTGTTGGACTTGGACTTCTTTCTTGTGGACTATTCATTGTAGGACTTTCAAACTTCTGTGGTGGCGCTCGGACATATGTTCTCGGCGATGGGGGACTGACAAGCTTTGGTGAATTGACTTCTTTGGCTGGTGCAGCTTGCGAAAAGTCGAATCGAACTCGTGGTGGTGCTTCTCCATCTTTGTAGCCGTAAAGTTCTTTAAATCGTTTCAAGTTTGCTTTGAGCGAATCTGCGCCAAAGTCTTTTGACTCTGCAAGAGTCTCTGTTGCGATAGCTACGCTGCCAATATCTTTTTGTCTCTTTGGCGGCGGGTAAACGTCGATCACTCCTTCTTTCTTAGTGACTCGAATTGTTCCTTGCATAACACCGCGTAGTTCTTCTTCCAGTGGTGTGACGAGTTGATTGTTGATTGTGAATGGCTCTCCTTCTTTTTTGAATCCAAGAACAAAATCCGGGACTGCGTTCTCGCCTTCAAGGTCTGCTGTGACTAAATCTTTGCCTTTGAATTCGGCAACCTTAACATACTCGCCAGCTTCGCTTGCTTTTGCTGGTCTGAATCTTTCTTTGATAGGTTGTGTTTTGATTACTTTGATTTGACTTGGTTGAACTGTTTCACTAATTGTTGATTCAAATGAGAATCCTTCAAACTCATCTGATTCTTTTACTTTCGCAAGTTGTTCTTTTGTGAGTTTGACTTTGAGATATGTAAACTTTTCCTTAGGTCTCAACAATGCTGCTGTGTTTGCATCAGCATATGTTTTGGCTAAGAATGTTGTTGGTTCAGGATAATTCTTTGAAGGCAACAATCCTTCTTTCAAAATTCCTTTGACGTTCTTAGTTGGAGTTGCGTGGATATATTCGTCAGCTTGTAAATTTAAGTTCTCATCGAGGTTCATCAGTTCTGTTTCTGTTGGTCTTTGAGATACAGCAATTTTTTTAACAGTTGGTTTTTCATTTGTGAATCGAACTTCAATCGTTTCGTCAGGCAATCCATTCTTGCCTATACCTCGTCTTGCTGTGTAACCAACTTCTTCGAGTGATCGAACTGCGTTTGCAGTTACTCTGTCTAATGCTGCTGGACTTGCATCCGGCAATCGAATGTCAATATCTCTTGGGACGAATCTTGAAATTGAACTTGGGATTTGTTGTCGTCTTGCTCCTGAGCCGAATAATACTACGTTGCCGCTTGCCTTTTCTTCCTGTGCAACTTTGAGAATTGCTTGAACGCCTTCGGGTGAGAGTCGTTCTGTTGAAAGAGGAACTTCGCCGATGAATTTACTTTTGACACCCTTTGTTTGTTTGATGATCTTCTGTCCGATGTCGATCGCTTCTTGTCTTCGTGCAACTTGTTCAGGAGTTCCAGCGTCTTCTATTTTTTTAAGTGCGGCTTTGTATAGTTTAGTTTCGGTAGGACTGCCGGGTTTGAAGTCTGTCCCTTCTTTGAAAGCTGCAACGTCTGCGCTGATGTCTGCTGAAATCTTTGGCGCTTTGCCTTCGAACTTTGAAGCGAGTGGAATTGACTCTGCTCCGAATTCTGCAGCAACAACTTTCCCTTTAACCTCGCCGGCTTCTGTTGGAATGGTTACGTCTCTGACTCTGATAGGTTGCTTTTCAACGATCTTTGCTATTGTCTCAGGCTGAACAAGTGTTCCGGCGAGTTCTCCGAATGCCATTGCTGGTCTTTCTTTGAACTCTGCTTGAATCTTTGCTCGAACTTCTTCTTGAGTTTTTGAATCGGTGAATAATTTGTAAACTCCTTTTGTTGTTTCGACGGGACTTGTGATGAGATTGAATCCGAATTTGACTGGTTCGACAACTGCTGCTTTGACGAATCCTGCGCCGGCGGATGCTACGCCTACTGCGGATGCAACTGCTGTTCTTTTGAAACCTTCTGAGAATGTTTCGTTAGCTGGGGGAACTTCTGATTGTGTGCTGCTAAGTTTGTCTAAGAACTTTTGTGCTGCGTTACGTGTATCTTCTTCGTATGTGCCATAAGGTCTTCCAGTTGCAGGATTGATGTTTGGGTCTTGCGCTACTTGATTGTTTCCTGTCGCTGCGTTGATAATATCTGCGTTCGATGCACCAGCGGATTTTGCTCTTGAAGCAAAGTCTTGAGTTTTTGATGATTGCGACGGAAGCAAGTCTCTGCCCTGTGTCACTGCGTTGGCAATATCTGCGTTGTTGAATCCTTCTTCTTGCGCAAGCTTTGCAAACTCTTGAACTCGTGATGATTGTGATGGTAACAAAGCTTTGTTTTGTGTTGCTGAATTAACGATATCTGCATTATTGAATCCTTGTGCTTTTGCATCTTCAACGGCTGCGACTAAATCGGGATTGTCGCTTGGAAGAGGCTGAGAACTTCCGCCGCGATTGCCTGATCGGTTTTTATCTTTATTCTTCTTGTCGAGTTTGAGAACTGCATCTTTCGCTTCATCGGCGCTCTTCTTGCCTTGAAGAACTGCTGTCACTTCATCGACTTGTTCTTGTGTTACCATTTAGCTATATTTTGTTTTGAAGAAGTTCAAGACTCCTTTTTTGACTTTCGTTGGTGAACCTTTAATTTTGTGTATCGGTAAACCATCTTCCATAATGGTAACCTTCATTTCTTGCAAATGATCTCGTATGTTTGGCATTATCTTTCCTCGTCGTCTCTTTCTTTTGCTTCTCGTCTATCGACAAAGACGTAGATGAACCCTGCGACTGCGGCGAGAACTTGTATGAAAGCAATAGTGTGATATGTGACTGTTCCGAAAATTGATGTTGAATCTGTGATTGTGGTATAGTTATTGACGCGCGATGTGATATTGCCAACAGTTGTCTCAGTCCAACCATCAGCATATTGAAGATTGCCTGTAAGAAAAACCATTCCGATCAAGAACAACATTGCGAAGCCTGTGAAACGCAAAGCGTCCATAAGCATAAAATGACCGCATACAACGAGGAGAATTCCGATGCCGAATAATGTCAGATATATTTCCAGTATCATTCTTTGTGTACTTCCTTTTCGTTGTGATATATAAAAAAAATTAGGTTGCTTTGCGGCACTTTAACCTATTGCACTAAATAAGTCCGAAGACTCCGCCAGTGTAATAAGCGAATCCTGCGATTGCGATCAAAGTGACTGTACCCCAAAGTGAAACTTCACCCGTTGTCCAGCCAGTCTGGTTTGCGCCTTTAACGATTGGTACGAATACGTTAGCCAAAACGATAGAAGCGATTGCAAGCGACATTAGTGCGCCTATGATATTGCCAAGCATTTTTTATTCACCTCAGTGAGAATGCTTTGGGAAATTTTCTTTAAATACATTCGTGTATATAAATGATGGAAAATACAAATGTTTATTAACTGTGTAATCAATAAACAAGAATAAATGGTTAAAAAAAAGAATTCATCTGAGGAGAAAACTGATTGCTATAATATTTCGGCAAAACCTTCTCACATTTCTGAGATTGATCGACATATTGAAAAAACGGGCGGCAATTCAAGAAGTTCTTTTTTGATTTCGGCTGGTCTGCGGGAAGTTCGCAAAGGTGGCAACCGTGTTTGAAAAATGGAAAGCTTTGGATAAGTCTTTGGAAGAAAAATTTGCCAATGTTTCTTTATCGAAGAAGTTTCCCGGGTACTTCAATCGTTTGATATTCAAATCATTTGCAATTCTTATGATGTTGTTTGTAGTGGCGACTTTTTGGCAGCAAGGTTGGACTTTGAATGCGATTCAAGTTTCTTGTCCAATTACTTCGCCGGGTAATTGTCAAAATCCTGTTTATGATTGTACTCTACCGCGATCTGCTGAGTTAGTTTCATTCTGCTCAAAATATGAGATTGCAGTTAAGCCTCAAAGCTGGGTTTGTGAAGTTGCTCCTTGCGATAAACCTTTCTTATCCCCGGGCGAGTCTTATTCGAATGCTGGTTGGTTGATTCGACACAGCTTCTTGATATTGGCGTTGCTGATTATTTTACCGTTCTTGCTGAATGGGATAATCTATCGCATTAAAAATGGAAATTGGTTCTATGTGAGGTCTGAATAATGTTTGAAAGAATCTTGGGCAGGAAGGAGAGAAGTTCAAAAGGTCGTGCAAGTATTTTAGATGCCAGTAAGCATCCGCATAATAGGAAAAATTATTCTCATCGCAGAAGCTTTGATCTTGTGAAGATTGAATGCGGATGCGGTCACAAGAAAGGTTTTGATAAGACTTTGCAAAAGGTTGTAAGCGGAATCTTTTGTTGCAAATGCGGAGCGAGACAATGAATCAGACAGTCAAATGGATTTCGATAGTCCTTCAATTCTTTTTGATATTTTTTACAATATTTATTCTGTTCCCGATACGAACGGATAATGTTTTCATAATTGCTGTTGATGTTTACTATGCCTTGATAGTTTTCTTCTTGGGATTGAGCATCTACTTGCATTGGAGCAAGAAATGAAAGTATTCTTGAGAGAAAAATCGGAGCAAGGCAAACAAGCGCTCAAGGATTTGCTTGATTTGAAGACAAAAGCAACTATCGCTCAAAGAATGGGATTGAAAGCGATAAACTTCCAAGCGGAAATTCTTAGAGAGAATCCCTTTACGCTGACGTTGAGTATGCGTCACTTTGACAAGATTCCTTATACGCCTTTTAATGCCGATCAAACGGCTCGAAGCCTTGAAGGATTGTTTTTGCAACTCAATGTGAATCTTAAAGATATTGAAGTGGTGTGTGAATGATTTCAAACGATCTTAAAGTGGTTATTTTTGAAAGAATGACTGGCGTTGTCCCTTTGGCTTGTTTTGACGAAAATACTCATTTAGTGACGTTTGTGGTTGCTAAGGGACTATTGGCGAAAGCATTGGGCAAAGGTGCAGCGAATGCGGCAAAAGTTAAGCTTGCAATAGGTCTTCCAGTCAGAATAATTGAAGCGGGAGAAACATTGGCTGAATTTGCAAAGAATGTTTGTTTGCCGATAGAGGCTGATGTCAAGATTAATCAATTTGAAGATTTACAGATAGTTACGTTGTCAGTTGCTACTTTTGAGTTAAGAGGGCGATTGATCGGAACTAAAGCGGGAATTTTGAGAAACAACGAGAAAATCGTCAAACACTTCTTTCCTGAGTTGAAAGAGATTCGTGTTGAACAAAAGATGGAAGTGAATGCATAATGCCAAAGAAAAAGCTGGAATCTCAGGCTGAACAGCCTCAAGAGCAAAAAAATATTGAGGATGATATTGTCGATAAAGAAATGCAGCGACAACAAATGAAAGGTATGCAAAAACCTTATGATGCGCTTGATGGAGACTGGCTGCAAACCGAACCGGCTTATGGTAAGGAAGCGGAGCAAGGTTTCTATGAATTGCTTCAAACTGTTACTGGAAAAGCAGAGCCTATGTGGAATGCTGATGGAACGCCGAAACTTGATGAGTTTGGAAGACAGATGTATGCTGTCGAGACTCGACACCTTTGGGATGAGTTCGCATTCTTCACACGTGACTTGCGTCTTGGAAATTTGAAGAAAGGTTCGAGTGATGCTGCATATTGCGAACGAATGCTTGCAATCGCTGGTGATGCGCTAAGTATGGGCTGCGTGAATAGTTTTGCGTCTGCTTATAGACGTGTCGCAGGAAAACTTGAAATTTCACAATCAATCGGTGGCTTTTTTAGAAAGAACCGAAATACAATAAGAAGCGTCAAAGAGCAAAGAGACTTGAATGGCGCTGACAAAGGTTTGTTCGGCGGGAAAAGCCGTCAGGCAGAGGATTGAATATGGATGCAGCTTTGGTTAACGGATTGCAAATTGTTGGCTCATTTGCAATGATGATGATTGCCTTGATATTTGCTTTGAATTGGTTGATGCGCGGAATGCTCATTTGCTTCATCAGAGTTCGTGCTTCTCGCGGAAAGAAAACAATGACGAAGATTCACGGTGTCAATGAAATTTATTACAAATTAGGTCAGTTCAGCGGTTCATCATATTCATATAAGAATCGTGATGGCGATCAATGCTTGTATGCAAAAATTCCTCACGATGCTGTCTTTAACACGATGGGGATACAGATGATTGAGATTGATGAAGTCAACAACTGTGTTTGGGATAGAAAAGGTGCAATCATACAAGGAAATGACCCTGTCGCTGTTGATGGTCTCATCAAGCGTGCTTTGGAAAGTCCTGAGAAGAAAGATAAGCTTATCAAGATTGTTTTGTTCTTGATTGTGATTCTTTTCTTGATTTCGATCGCTGGTTTGATAATCAATGTCAGTGTACTACAAACGCTTGCGAAAACGACGCTTGCGACCATAATCTCTTGAGGCTTTGAAAAATGGAAAGCTTTGAAGAGGATTTGGTCTCTTTTGTCGAAAGTCAAGCGAAAAAGAGAAATGTATCAATTTTTGAGATTTGTCGCTTGGTTGCGGTATCTCTTGGCAAAGTTGTTGAAAACTTGCGGAGAAAAAGCTGATGGCAATCATTTGTCCAAATTGTAAGTCAACAAGAATTGGTTTGCGCGGCAGACTTGTTCAAAAAAGGATGTATGATGCAAAAGCAAAGAAAGTGGTATTTGTCAAGCGTCGCACGCGCAATGACGGTTATAAATGCCGCCAGTGCAAATGGGTGAGTGAAAAATGAGCATAGTAACAGCGTTCACAGTCGATGTGACTGATGCATCGAGAAAAGCGTTGAAAGAAACGCTTGAAAGATCGGCAGATCCGAAATATGATATTGTTCATATGAAAATTAAATGGTTTGATGAATTCAATATGGAAGGAAAGAGATTGGTGATAATTAGTGCGGAGAAGCTTATTGATTTGCCAAATTTGCTTTGGGCTTCTGCTGTCGTGATTCTTGGTCTGTATTTTTGGATAGGTTGGTCTTTGTGGATGTTGATTGGCTTGTTCTTTGCTTTGCTTGAGTTCGTTCAAAGTCCTTATTGGCTTCATTATAGTTTTGCGCTGACGCTTAGAAAAGCAGGCTACAAAGGCAGTCAGAAGAAAATAGCGACAAGTGATGCGCTAAGGTGGGTTTGCTTTGGGCGAGCGTGAAATACTGTGGTTCTTTTATTGCAAGGCACAAGAAGAACCCGGGAAATATTTCAGCGTCAGGGATGTCAGTAAGTTGCTTAAACAAGAGAATAGTAGTGTCAATAAGCAGATGAAGAAGCTTTGGTTTATTGACTATCTTGTTGTGAGGCGCAAGCGCGTGTTAAGTTTAAAAGCTGCGTTCTTCAACAAGACGGGAATGTATAAGCTTAATGGAGACAAGATGCTAAGATGTAAAAATATATTCCATAAGGAGTTGAAGCAGTTAGTTTCCGATGTTCCGATTAATAAAAGTACATATTTATCCAGTAAGAGTAAGGCAGAAGAAAAACTGGGCAGTAATGGAGAGGTTTATTGAATGGCTTTCACCCCGATACAACAAGGCAGCGACACAGTCGGTGTTCCGCCGCTTGAGCGCCTGAAAAATGATCTACTTAATATGCGCGCCATTGTGCGCCGGCATATTGTAGAGTACCAGCAGCGGTATGCGCACACCGGCAATGCGTCAACCGGAAAGTTTGCAGCGGCTCTGTTCACATTCTACCTTGAACTCGAACCCGCGCTTATGCGTTGGTTGCCGCGCACAGATTTTGAGAAGCTGAAAAAGAATGTTGGCTCAACACGCTTCAATGATTTGATTAGCGCGTATCGCAAACTCAATCTGCTTCTCGATCAAAAGAAGATCATTCGAATAGACCTTGACAAAGCGTATGATACAACCAGTGTCGAAGCTGAGAATGAAGTGAGGCATACTTGAGATTCTATTATTCATCCGGTCTGCCGTTCGATCGAACGCTTGCGAAGAATCTTGATGAACTTATTGCGAGAATCAAAATTGGAAAAGCAGTCCTTGTGATTATTGATGGCAATGTTGGAGAAGGTAAAACGACGATGCTGGTTCACGTGCTTGACTATTTCAACGGCGCATATGTGAAGAATAAGCAAGGCTACTATGATGTTGTGCCTGAGAAACTTATTGATCTGCGCCGCCAATATGCGATGGGTGGGAATCAGTTCCAAGAGAAATTGCAGATGTGCATTGATAGCTTCCTGCGCGCGCTGGGGTATGATGAAGCTGGTGATTTTAACAAGCGAGGAAGCTTGACTGGATTCAATCAACAGTTGAACCGTGTGTTTGAGACATATAGAACTTTTGGAATCCCGGTTGTTGTTGGATTGCCTTCTGCATCTGTTCTTGATAAGGACTTGTTTATCAAAGGAATTCCGAGAATGACAATTCATCTTGAAAATCGTCAAAAGAATTATGGTCACTATCGAGTCTATTCTTTATATCGAATGATGCACGTGATGGATAAGATGAAGAAAGCTGTAGTGCCTCAGCAATCGTATGCAAAAACTGTTCCAAACTTCTATGGTCAATTTTTGGACTTGCCGCCAGCGCGCGCAAAGCTACTGAGAGAAATCTCTGAGGAAGGAAAGCGAGCAATCTTGACGCAAGGTGTCTTGAAGAATCGTGGTCTTGTTGCTCTGCCTGACTTGGCGAAAAACTTCCAAATCACAAAACAATACGCAAACCTTATAATAAGAAAGCTACAGATTAAAGAGAACTCGACATTTAAACGAGTAAGATATTTCGATCAAGATGCGGTGGCAAAGGTTGGCGCGGAACTTGGTCGAGGGCGTGGCAACAAATGATATGTGAAAAATGCTTTACTCATCCTTGTAGATGCGTCTCGCCTCACGCGCTGGCTTGGTTTATACTTTGCTTCTTGTTATCTGTTGCGTCGTTTCTTATATTTGGCTTGACTGAATATAGTTTTGCTTGGAGTCTTGCTGCGTGGATTCTTCTCACTTTATCTGTGGGTTCTTATTTAGTGGGTCGTTATTTGAGAGGTTAATTGATTATTGTGAGCGAACAAAAAGAAGAAGTGCAACAAAAAGTTCCATCGGAAGCTGGCGACACGGTTGATGTCGTAGTTGATGGAATCAACAAATCAACCTCTGTCACACCCCCCTTGATTTCCTGTCCAAAGAGACACCGGGAAATTATTGGGCATTTGAATGATAAGTGGAACGCTGCAACTATACGCGATCAGCTTGGTCTCTCTAATTCTACGATGAAAACGTACTTAAGCCGAATGCGCCGCGCTGGCTTGATAGATAAAAAGAATAGGATTTTGATTGATATTGCGCGGTTGGAAGTTCCATCGGAAGACTTATTTTCACAAACGACGCTCGCAGAGTACGAGAGTTCTAAAGGAAATGAAGGGGGTGTCGATTTAAAAAGGACTTCTATTGCCGATGGAAATCGTGATGTTATTCCAATCAGAACTGCTATATGTAAGATGAAGTTCGAATTGCTTGAGCGTCCGCATCCGCTGGTTCTTGCTGGTTGGCAACGTATAGGCTTGCGCAACAATGAACAGTTTCATACGTCGTTCGAAGGGATGTATTTGATGCTGACAACAAAGAGTCTTCTTGTTGAATTGCCTTCTATGGATGTGCAAGGCGCTCAAGATTCGATTGCGCTGGCAGCCAAGATTGCGCCAGCACTTATTGAAAGCCTTGAGAATCAATTTGCAGGGCTTAAATTACGTTCAATTTCCAATGGTGTTCAGATAGTCAGTCCAAGACACTATGCGTTCCAAGACCATCCGTTTGCTCGCTGGCTGCTAAAGAAGGGCATTGTGTTGAACTCGGGTTCGATTCACGTAGATGCCAGCAAGCCTGATATGCGGGCAGAACTGGAAATCACTGATGAAGAAGTCAAGCTGAGTCCTGAACAACACGCAGATGCTTATAAACGTCAAGTGATAGATCAGATGCAGCCTGAGACTCCGCTCGTGAGTGAAGTTAGCGCAACGGTTCAATCTTTGTCTGTGGAAATGCAGCAGATGCGCGCTGCGATGAATGATTGCACGACTTTGCTTAAATCGACTGTGGATGTGCAAAAGCTGACTGCTGAACAACTTCAAGTGGCTACAAGACTCTTGTTGCCGAAGGTAGAGCCGCAAGTCAAGCTTGCTTCCATACCTTTTTATATTGGCTGAGGCTATATGATAGTTGCTCACATAACAACTGCTGCGGCTGCTTTGGGATGTGGAATCTGCGTGCATCCTTTTCAACTACGTCGTAATATGGCATTA
>ERZ869929.942-NODE-942-length-12155-cov-3.684215_pt1 | contig 12155 bp, 18 predicted proteins | sample MGYA00579312_ERZ869929 | MGnify/ENA primary metagenome ERZ869929 (study PRJEB32216, sample SAMN09231818) | wastewater metagenome | place: USA: Maryland | collected 2016-08-09 | study: EMG produced TPA metagenomics assembly of the PRJNA472060 data set (Reclaimed... | reverse complement strand
ATCGAGCGCAATCGAGGCACTCTAAAGTACACGTTGCCCATATCAGATAGTCTTGCAGAGATTATAGAGCGAGGGAAGCAAAGTAACAGCCGATTGGCTAGAAAGTATCGAGATAATGTCTACAGCCACTAAACAACTTGTCGAGGTTGACCAGACACATGACAAGCAACCATGTACGAGTCTGTTTCTTAAAGACAATGGGCATGGTGCAGCCTGGTACGCATTTTGGGATAAGAAATGTCCGGTATGCAAGCAAGAAGCCAAGATTGTGTTGGAAGAACAGGAAGTAGAAGTTATTAAGCATAAATTTGTCAGGCAGAAGTCTGCAATAGATAGGGCGTTATCGTAATGGAATGTGAACACGGAGTATATATGCATATTGGTTTAATTACTATTTGTTCGTTATGTGGTAAGGAGATTGACAATGGCTAGGCCAACAATTATGACACCAGAAGTAATAGCTAAATTAGAGGAAGCCTTTGCATGGGGTTGTACTGACATTGAAGCTTGTTTGTGGGCTGATATAGCTATTGCAACACTATACAAATATCAAGAGAGGTTTCCAGAGTTTGTAGATAGAAAAGCTGCGCTAAAAGAAACACCTGTATTATTGGCTCGTAAATCAGTGGTAACTAAGCTACAAAAAGACGGCAAATTGTCTATGGACTACTTATCACGCAAAAAGAAAGACGAGTTTAGTACCAAGACTGAGAGTGACATTACAAGTGGCGGAAATGCCATACAACCAGTATTAGTTAAGTTTGTAACAGAAGATGACACCAAAGACTGAGCCACGAGTTATAGAGATACCAACTGAGTATAAACGCCTTTTTAATGACGATTGGCGTGAGGCTGCTATCTATGGTGGCCGTGGTTCGCTGAAATCACACACAGTTGCACGTTACTTACTAATTAGAGCAAGACAACAGAAGACTCGTGTAGCTTGCTTTCGTGAGTTTCAGAACTCTATCGCTGAATCATCACACCAACTACTTGCAGACCTTATCAATCAATATAACTTAGTTGAGTTCAAGGTTACCGACAACGCCATAGTTAATCAGATCAATGGCTCAGACTTCTTATTCAAAGGCTTACACCACAACGAACAGTCTATTAAGTCTATTGAGGGTATCGACATAGCATGGGTAGAAGAAGCTCAGACTGTATCAGAGAATAGTATTGATGTACTAACACCAACTGTCCGTAAGGCTGGTAGTAAGATTATCTATACCTATAACCGTTTACGAGAAGAAGACCCCATACACAAACGTCTAGTCATTGAGGGTCGACCTAACTCATTGATACTTAACGTCAACTATGATGTTGCACTTAAACATGGGTGGCTACCAGAAGTGTTGCGTATTGAAATGGAAGATGACAAAGAAAAGCGACCCAAACTCTACTTACATAAGTGGCTAGGTGAACCAAACACCACTGAGGGTCGTATCTATACTGACTGGAATATGATAGATGACATACCACATGAAGCTAAGTTAGTGCGCTTTGGCCTGGACTTTGGTTATTCAATCGACCCAACAGTTATTATCGCTATCTACTATTACAATGGCGGCTACATCTTAGACGAAGTTACCTATCAAAAGGGTTTATCAAACAAATCTATTGCCGACATACTCAACAACCAAGAGAAAGCCTTAGTAGTTGCAGATAGTGCCGAACCTAAATCTATTCAAGAGATATACGACTATGGTGTAAACATTATCGGAGCAGTTAAAGGGCAGGGCAGCGTATCGCAAGGTATTCAATATGTTCAAGACCAACGCATTAGCCTTACTAACCGAAGTGTTAAAACTCATTCTGCATATCTTAACTATCAATGGGCAGTCGATAAAGACGGCAAACAGCTTAACGTACCCGATGACACAGTTCACGAGTGGTCTAACTCAATGGATGCTGTTCGGTACGGTATGGACAGCCTGAAACCTAAGAAAGAACACAAGCCACAGCCTAAGCCTAAGCGCATGAAACTACACATATAAGGAGCAATATGAACCCATTCACTACAGAAAACATACTAGACATTAGAGATTTTAAGGAAAGGGGTGATGATCTACGCAAAGTAATACTGGACGCTGTTGAAGACACACAACGTGTACTCATACGCCCATATCCCGATAGGTTAGTAATGACTAAGGCTCAATACGATGACTTAGCTGGTCGACCCGAACTATCTGTCATGTACGACCCATATTCAAGCATTGGGCAAGAGTTCTTTATGTACCAAACTAAACATAACGTGATGGAGATTGAAATAAGATGACTGAGATACGCTACGGACAGAAAATCATTGAGTCGCACAATGATGACGGCACACTGAGCATTACTACTGAGGGCTATTTCGGTGGCTTATCATCAATCAAGGAACAAATACGCGAAGATATACCAACATCATACACAACGCTACTAGAAGACGTTATTAAATGCTTAGATAAGCTAAAAAGTGGCACACCTGAGTTAGTCATCCGTATCACTACTGACCGTTCTGGTACACCAACTGTGATTCAAAAGACGTGGTTAGAGAGTAAACAGAAGATAAAGTAGCTTTCGTACACCATATCTGCTATAATTATATGTAAATAGTAGTCAACCCAACGAGGTACTACCGAGTATACAACACTTGGCCTACCTCGAAGACAAAGACGAAATCCATTCTCTCTACACGGAAGCTGTAGACGAATCACGCCAATGGCGCAAAGATTATCACGAGTTTGAACGTCTAGCAGACAACGACTTACTCGAAGACCTAGACGAAAACCTACCAGAAGTTAATGACGGCACTCTTGCCGCCTCTTTATTCAAATTACCTAAGCGTATTGTAAGCACTAATCTATCTGGACGTGTTAAAGCGTTAAGCCGTGATGAACAGTGGCTAACTGAAATCGCTAACATGCAATGGGAAAACAAGATTATCCCCAATGCTAACTCTCAAGCACCATTTCACCGCAAATGGAAAGATGCCGTACGCAAAGCTGCTATCTACGGTTCTGTACCACTTATCACTCTATTTGTTGAGCGTGGAAACTACACAGGTGCAGACTTTATCGTTGCACAACCACAAGACGTAACACTTGAGCCAGGTAAGGTATCTGACTACGATTCAGACGTTTTGTTCTGGGACGTATACTTCACCGACCTACAGCTTAAAGACATGATTAAGCAAGCCAAAGAAGAAACGAAAGAGGCCAAAAAGTCTGGTCAAGACGGCTACAACAAGTGGGACGTACCAGCTCTACAGAAGATACTTGCAAGTAAGTCTAAAGATGATAGGAGTACACAAGATGACAACCGACAAAAGAATGACAAAAGCGTTAAGCGAGGTGGCTACCACTTCTGTATCGTTGTCCAGCGCGGAGTCGAAGCACCCTTTTACATGTACCACAAAGAAACTAAGGCAACTGTCCGAGAGTGGTCGAACCCAGACCCAACAGGCGATGTCCCTATCCACTTCTTATACTGCTATCAAGACTTTATAAACCCATACGGTACAGGCATTGTTAAGCTCGCTGGTGGTACTCAGAACGTACTCGACTACATGCGACAAGCTGACGTACTGGCTACTCAATTAGGTTTTCGACCCCCTATCTCAATTCGAGGTAACACCGATAGCACCGACTTCGATTCTATACTCTATGCCCAAGACCAACAGTGGATTCTTGGCGATGCTGAAGTACAACGTGAAGAAATCTCTAACCAGGTTTACGCAGAATTACCTAGTCGAATCATGATGTACAAAACATCACTCAATCAGTTGATACCTACTGGTGATACAAGTGCGACTGCTGCTGGCAGTGGCGACCCTACACAATCTAAGACACCTGCTGGCGTTAAGTTAGCTGCTGCCAACTTGTCTATTGATGATGAGGACTTTAAGGACAATCTCGATATGACCTACGAAGCTGTAGCGAAGTCTATGATCAACACGCACTTTGCAAATATGCAGGGTACAGACCTTATGAAGCTAGACGAAGAAGAACAGCAAATACTTGCCAAGTCTGGTGTGCAATTCCCAGTTGATGAACAGGGCAACCCCACCAGTGAGTTTGAGCTTACTTGGGACGATGCACGAGCTGAGTTTGAGTTTGAAATTGATGCAGAAGCCGACAAGACCAGTGACGAACAACAACGCCTAGAGGGCTTGCTTAAAGTTGCACAATTCCGAGCCAGTGACCCTGCTTTTGATGCAAAACTAGCAGCTAGTGGTAAGAAGCTTAATGACGGTGAACTCTACAGCGAAATCATCTCTCTTACTACTGACAACGACAAGATTCTTGAAGACATCGGTGAGGGAGAGCAACCACCACAGGCTGTTGACCCTAATGCTCCACAAGCCGAACAGCCAAAAGACCCTGCTGATTCTGTCACATTTAAGGATGCTGTAGCTGCTGGTGCGACTGACGCTGCTGCTGCCATGCTCGAACGAAAGGGCTTACCGTCAGACGGCTTACACCAACAAGCAGCTATTAACCAAGCCTCACAAGTTAGTTCTGCTATGCCACACCCTGACGCTGAAAACGCTCAAGAGAACACCCAAGAGGGCGGGGTTGAAGAACCAGACCCACAAGCGTTAGCAAACGTCCAAGCAGTTATGCAGCATTACGGTGTTGATGAGCAAATCGCTGCTGCCGCCCTTGAAGCTGAACGACAGGGCTATCCTATCGACCAAGTTGTAGCAACTATGCAGAAACATGCAGGAGTAACAAATGGCTAATTCACGAGCAACCGGCAACCTTTACACAGGTACTACTAGCCGAAGTTATATCAAGCAACGTGAAGTGCGCGAAAAGCGTACTATCGAGCGACTTGAGCAACAGGCACAGCTTGAACCACATGAAGCTATTGTATTTGGCGAAATTGCAGCCCTTAAGAATGAGATAGCTATGGAGCTTGGTAATGTAATCACTCTCGATATGGACAAAGAAGATGTGAAGTCTATTGTCTATGGACTTCGACTTGCTACTTCCAAGATGACGAGCTTAGAAACCCGACTTAAGAATGTACTCCGTAAGCGTATTGCTGCTGAAACTGAAGCAGATGACGAGGCTACCGATGACTCAGACCTATAAGGAATACCAAGAAGCTATAAAGGCAGAACAGGCTGAAATGACTCCTGAAGAAATTCACGAGAAGTTAAAGAAAGAGTCTGAGTTCATGGTTGATTTGAACAATTTACCACGACAAAACCACAACTGGGTAGATCGCGGAGTAGTAATAAGTTGCGAGAACGGAGGTCATGCGAATCACCAAGTATACAAGCGGAGATAGGCGTTGGGGGTTGCCACCAAAATAGTTGGCATTCCCCAAGGCTCATCTCCGAGCTATGTCGCAGCACGACTAAAAACATGACTGGGTAGCACCCTTTAATAGCAATGGCTTTACCGCCTTTAAGAGTAAGGAGAAAGTATGGCTGACGAAACAGCTACCAACGATACTTCGGTATCTGAGGACACATCAACTAATGATGAGGCTCTGGACACAGATGACTTCGAACTTGAGGACATAGAAGTATCTCCTGAAGACATGAAGCTCGATGATACAGATGAGCAAGAAGAAACCGAGGAAGATACGGCGGCCACCGAATCAGACGAGGAATCCGAAGAATCAGAAGATGATGATGAATCGCAAGATTCTACAGAGGAGAGTTCGGAAGATAACACTCAAACCGAACAGGAGCGTCAGAATGCGGCTCGCATAGCTTTTCAAGAGCGTGAAGCCAAAAGACGTGCTGAAAAGGCTCAGTCACAAGCTGAATACCTAGACGGCGCAGAAGATGACCGCGACCTTGCCTTACGGCAACTCCAAATAGACGCTTACAACAACCGGATAGAGAGCAATACCAACAAGTTACAAGGCGGCTTAAATGACGCTGTACGAGATATTGACCTATTCAAAACTGGAACGCCTGAGCAAAAAGCAAAGTTGTACGAGGAATTGGACAAGTTTGAAGCTCTATACGTCAAAAAAGACCAGAACGGCGACCCCATAGAAGTAAGCGGCGATGTGTACCAATATTTAGTAAAAGAAGCGGAAACTATAAAACGCTTAGCTGGTATTGGTGCGAGGCAACAAAAGACAGATAAGGCGAATCAAAAGGCGAGAACGCTTACGCCACCGGCCAAAACACCAAAAGCACCAGCTAAAGACCCAATGCTTGAAGCCTTTGACGAGGAAGCAGGCATTTAGAATCCGCATGAAAAGGATTAACTGAAATGGCTATTAACCTAGCAACTAAGTTCTCCGACAAGACATCAGAACTCTTGAAAGCAAAAGCAAAGACCTCCGGTATTGTGAACAACAACTGGGACTGGGACGGCGTTAATGCTATCAACGTATACACACTGACTGACCCTGTCATGAACAACTACGCCAGCAACGGTGCAAACCGCTATGGCTCACCAAACGAAGTCCAAGACAAGAAGCAGACATTCACTCTGTCACGCGACCGCTCATGGACTAACACCATCGACCAAAGCAACTACCAAGACACCTTGGAAGTTCGCAAGCCAGCTAAATTCTTAGCACAGGCTACAAAGAACGTACTCGTACCTGAAGTAGACACCTACCGCCTTGCAACTCTAGCAACTGCTGGTGCATTAACTACTGATTTCCTTGGAAACACTGTTACTGCTCGCAACGCTATCGTTACAGCCGGTGCTACCTCAAGCGCAAACGCTTACTCTAACCTCTTAAGCCTAACCGCAGCTGTAACTGACGGTGAAGCTCCTGATGAGGGTCGTGTAGCTTTGATGACTGCTACTTACTACAACTTGCTTAAGCAATCTGGCTTCGTTTTGAACTCAGACAACGCTTACAGCGACCGTAAGAGTGGCAGCCTTGGAATGGTTGATAACTGTGAAGTTGTTGTTGTACCTAGCACTCGTATGCCTAGCGCAACTGACTTGATCATTACTCACCCTGACAACATGGTTGCACCTGAAAAACTTAAGGACTACACAGTTCACAAGAACCCACCAGGTGTAAACGGCTACTTAATTGAGTACCGCATTCGTTACGATGCTTTCTTTGACCTTACTAAGTTGAACACACTGGCTATTCACAAAACTAGCTAGTAGGAGATACAGCATATGGCTGAGGGACGTTTACGAGAAGTTGAAGAAGATGCTGAATATATTCAGACAAAACGCTTCAACGAACAATTTGAAGAAATCGCACGAGCAAAAGAGAAGCAAGCTCGTGAAGATGCAAAAAAATCCGAGGCTTCATCGGACAAGAAAGGTAAATAACAACAATGGCACAAAGCAACTTACAAGCATTTGGCTATAACGAAGTTATCACCAAGAGTGGTAACTACACTGTTGTTGCAGCCGATTCTGGAACTATCATCAACGTAACTGCAACCTGCACAATCACACTTCCTGCGACTGTTGTAGGTATCTCACCTATCATTCGTGTTGGTGCAGATAGCATTACTGTTACGATTGCTCCTAACGCAAGCGACAACATCTACGGCGCACAACTTACCGCTGTAGACAACAAGGCTTTGATTTTCACTAACGCTCCTCTTGGTAGCTACGTTCAGCTTGTTGCTGACGGTACTGCTGGTGGTGGTTGGGCAATCACTCGTCTTGATGCTGGTGGCGTTTCTACCGCAGTAACCAAAGCCCCATAGCTTACTAACGAGTAGCCTATACGCCACGATAACAGGGCTATACGCATGACTGTTACGGCAGATATACGCTACTTACCATAATTTAAAGAAAGAGAATATATGGCAGATACACCCTACATCTATAGGAATATCACAGCAGGTGCGACTACTGTAGTCAAAACTGGTGCTGGTATTCTTAAATCCATCACAGTCAATACTACGGCTGCTGGAACAATTGGTATCTTTGACGCTGTTACAGCAACAAACCCAATCGGTACACTTAAAGCCTCAGTTGGTGAAAACACTTACGAATACAACGTAGGATTCGGAACAGGTCTAACTATCGTAACAGGCGCAGCCTCAGACATTACCGTAAGCTACCGTTAGGGAAAATATGCAAACTAACGGTTTTGACAACTTCTCTACTGCGATCAACACACAGCGTCAACAAGAGCTTGACGCTATTAGTCGTCATGAAGACCAAGTACAAGCTATTCAACTCCAAGAGACGATTGTTAAATCATTCCAGTCGCTTGTTGGCTATCTTGAAAAGCGTGTATCTAAAACCGAAGTTGTTAATCAGCTTAAGGAAATCGGTACGCCTGATGTTATTCATGTAGTTCGTGCAGTCGATGATTTACACCGAACACTAAAAACACATGAAAATACCGACTTAACCGAAATCACTAAGGTAATGACTGAGCTTTTAGACGAAGCCAAGAAGTTACCTAAAGAAATCGTCATACCAGAACAACAAGTGATTGACCACACTAAGCAGTTCGATAACCTTACAAAAGCGATACAAGCTGTAGAAAAGGTTGTTAAGGAACAGAAACTCGTAGCTGAAGCACCTGTCGTAAACGTACCTAAGAATGATGTTCATGTAGACGCACCAAACCTTACACCGCTCCAAGACTCTATCAAAGAGGTTGTTAAGGCGGTCAATGGTGTAGTAATACCTGAATACAAGACTGATAACTCAGGCGTTGAAAAGCTGCTCAAAGCGTCTAACAAGCTGCTAGAGAAACTACTAGCCAAGCCAGTGAGTACAGGTGGTGGCGGTGGTGGACGCGCGACACCTTATCAAGACAGTGCAGGTGTACCCGCATTCGTAACACTTACAGCAGAGGGCAAGATCCCCGTAGAAGCAGGGGCTACCTCAACCTATCAATCTTTCAATGACACTACAACCGACACTAATCTTGTCTACTTGGGTAAAGCGGTAGCTGGCTCATTAGCCACTGACGCAGCTTGGCAAATCAAGCGATACAACAAGTCGGCAGGAACGATGACGTTTGCAGATGACGCAACAACATTCACTAAACAATGGAGTGGGAGGACAACTTATGGCTACTAAATTGGATAGCTGGCTCGTGCTTGGATATGAGAAATTAGCTCGTGAATATGGGCTAACTATTGAAGAAGTAAAAGCCGCAACAATAACAATCAAAGACGGTGAAGTAACCGTGAAAGGCAAGAAATGAGCAAGTCAAATACCTTTGAGAACGATATACTCGCGCTCATCTTTAACAACACAGACATAGCAAACATTGGTGATGCTGGTGGTCTACAGAACTCTGCAACCGCAGGTTCACTCTACATCGCATTACACACAGCTGACCCTGGTGAAGCTGGAACAGCAGCTACTAGCGAAGCTACCTATACAAACTATAACCGTGTAGCTGTAGCTCGAAGTGGTGCAGGTTGGACTGTAGCAGGTAACTCAGCAACAAATGCTGCACAGATTACATTCCCACAGTGTGGTGCTTCAGGTAACACGATTACTCACGTTTCTATCACTGTCGGTGGTACACCAACTACAGCTGACAAGATTCTCTACTCAGGTGCATTAAACAGCTCCCTTGCAGTAGCATTAAACATTACGCCACTCTTTGCAGCTGGTGGTCTAACGGTAACTGAGGACTAATATGGCTGATAAGAAACTAGGAAAACCAATATACGCTGTAATGACAGCAGGGCTTGAAGGAAAAAGTAAGGTAAACTAATGTCAATTGTAAATACTAAGCAGTTAATAGATGCAGAACTTGAAGGCAGAGTACGTCAGTATGTTTGGCGTAAAACTCCTTCACAGGCTTCTACTGCTGGTATTTGGTTTGATACATCAATGAGTCCTGGTAACCCACCAGCTCAGTATTTTATTGGTGGTATTTTAAGCTCAACAGTTCTAGCACGTTCAACTGATGGTGGACTCTATCATGGGGCTAACGTCAGTCCTAGCATTAAGTATCTACGCTCTGCAACTTGTATGACTTCTACAGCTACAGCCCTACCGATGCCGATGGTTCTTTGTGACTATTTGATGGTATATCCGTTCGTAGATATGTCTGTTACAGACCAACAGGATATGACTAATACGAATGTATTAACAAGATACACAGACGGCAAGGGAGTCCAAGTTATGGCAGTCCTAACGAACGCTGGTGTCGGTGGGCAATCATTCTTCTTCACTTACACAAACTCGGCTGGTGTAAGTGGTAGAGTTTCACAAACAGTACGAATGAACACAGCTACAGCTATTGGCTCAATAGTAACCAGTAACGTATCTACAGCAAGTGTATCTGGTAACCCGTTCATAGGTTTACAAGATGGTGACTCAGGCGTACAAAGCATTCAATCAGTAACCATGCTTGGTGCAGATGTAGGACTATTCGCTCTAGTATTGGTTAAACCCTTACTATGGACAGCAATTAACGAAACAACAGCACCTTACGAAAAAGATGCTCTGTTAATAGGTGGTGATATACCACGAATATATGATGATGCCTTTTTGGGCTTTTTAGCTCTACCAAGAGGAACATTAGCAGCCACCGCTTTAGTCGGTGATATTAAAGTAATTTGGGATTCATAGAAAGGATAACCAATGCCAGGATTTTCAAGCAGCGATGCAATCGTAAACGCTCTCACAGCAGGGCAAACATTTAAGACAAACTGGACTAAACAGTTTAACCCAATAACAGCAGCCGTAGCAGGTGAAGTTCATACTCTATTTAGAGGTGCAGGTAACCCACCATCAGATGCATTATTTAACACAGGAACTAACTTATTGTTTCAAGGTGTTTCTGACACAACAACTTCCGCAGGTGCTATGCAGCATGGCGGTAACGTACAACCTACTTACTATAAGAGTCTAGCAGCAGCTTCAGCAGTAACTTCAGCAGCAACAACTGTACCAGGCTGGTTAGTTCTAGTAGACGTAGTTGGTTTCTACCGATTAACTTCAGTAACAACAGCTACAGCTCAAGCAACTACCAACACACTAGGATATGGCGATACATTCACAGCAGACGCAAGTACAGACATCATCACGATGACTTCAACCACTAACATACCAAGCAATATCCTAACTGGAACTAGAGTACGTCTCACAACTACCACAACTCTACCAGCAGGTCTTGCACTTGCTACAGATTACTATGTAATTAAAGTAACGGACTCGACTTTCAAATTAGCGACTTCTTACGCTAACGCAGTAGCAGGAACAGCTATCAACATCACTGATGCTGGTACTGGAACTCATACAATGAGCCGTCTACTACCTCGCTACACTAATGGCGCAGGTGTTCAGGCATTCTTCTTTAACTCTAACGCTACTCCTTTAGGCGCAGCAACTCCTAACCTTTCACTTGGTTACACTAACTCAGCTCAAGTTGCTTCAAGAGCTACACCTACAGTTCTACCAGTAGGCAAGACCGCAGCTTCTAACTCGCTCATAATTCATTCAGGTGCTTCAGGTGCGGGTAAGTTCAACTACGCTGTACCTTTGCAGTCAGGTGATGCAGGCATAGCTGAAATCAACACAATCCAAAACTCAGAATATCACGTTACAGGTGAATACTCAGTTGCTATGGTTAAGGAACTAACTCGAATACCTTTGAACGTACTTGGTCAAGCAGCCGAGCGTAACCTACAGTTTGACTACCCATCACTGCCACGTATTTACGATGGTGCAGCACTTTACTGGATGTACATGAGTTCAACGACCACACCAGCTAACGCAACGTTCTCAGGGGACGCAACCTTTATCTGGAACTAATATGTTACTAACTAACTACGCTATACGAAACGCAGGACAGAGTAGGGCTTTAGGTGGAAACCTCGACCCTACCTACAACTACAATCTTAATAGGATGAACACCTTTTATCTAGGTGATAACAACGTAGTTGATGTAACAAACAGAACTTCACAACCAGCACAGGGCTACAGACCTCCTTACGGATTAGTCTTAGCCCCTAAAGCTGGTGGCATGAGTTCATATAGCGCAGGAACAGGCTCAGTAAGTAACGCAGCTTCAATTGCTGGATTATTCGCTTCAGCCACACTAGCTGGTATCGGGGTAATCTCTAACGCAGCTATGGGTCTAACTATTGAAATGGTAGCCTCTATAGCTGGTACGGGTGCATTAAGCGCTTCAGTTATTGGACAACTACAAGCCATAGCTTCACTTACAGGCTCAAGTACAGTTACAGCAGCACAATCCGCATTAGCGCGCCTGGTCGCAGCTTTAGCAGC
>ERZ869929.941-NODE-941-length-12165-cov-4.218084_pt1 | contig 12165 bp, 14 predicted proteins | sample MGYA00579312_ERZ869929 | MGnify/ENA primary metagenome ERZ869929 (study PRJEB32216, sample SAMN09231818) | wastewater metagenome | place: USA: Maryland | collected 2016-08-09 | study: EMG produced TPA metagenomics assembly of the PRJNA472060 data set (Reclaimed... | reverse complement strand
GGCGGGGTTCGGCTCTGACGTGATGAATGGAACACCATCATCCGTGGTCAGGATGGAACCGTCGTCAGTCGTCAACCAATTCGTTTCATCGACTACATAGTTTTCCGGCCGCGTGTTGAAAATGGGCGGCGGATCGGGCGGGATGATGATGAGCTTGCGTTGGTAGTTCAGATCATCCATGCAGCGCGAGCAGTGCAAAAGATGTAAATTTTGCGGCGTTGAGCCGCCAAGAAAATCGTACTGGAATTGCATCCGAGACAAATTGTCGATCAGGCCGCACCTGTCGCAAGTGGTCCACGGGCCTGCATGAGCATCCCGAGTCGAGTACTTCGGCTTGATACCAATCCTGCTCATAGATAGTCTCCTGAATCTATGAACTCAAAGCGAAGCCCAGCAACCATTCCACAAGAATGCTTCAGTGCGTGCCAAACTGCGCCATGACTTAATCCGTATGCGAATGCAGCCTTCGTCGCCGTTGGGTATGCCTTGCCATCACTGCACACGACTGGACGGGCATTCGTTTCTTGCCCGCGCCGAACCGCATCTGCGTGCCGCTTCCTTCCATCCAAAATCTGCTCTTTAGTTCTGCATGGAGCCACGGGGGGCGTCCCGTCCGCATAGCGAAACCAAAGGCCAGACCGAGTTGAACCACCAGATTGGCAAATTTGCATAACGCGCGATGGCGTCACATCATGCTTGCGGCAAACGTCTCGCGCGCTAGCATAAACGACGCCATCGCTACAGATGATCCCTCTTGATCTTGAAAGTTTTTTGCGTTCAGCAGTGGCCGCCAATCTCCGATCAATCAGCTTATTCTTTTTCGCTATAGTCGATGCCGCCAAAGGACGAGATGCGTAACAAAAACGGTACTTATCGCTCGTCTCTTTCTCGCTAGCAACGGTTGTGATGCGCGCGGCCGACATGCCATAATGGAGCGCGGCAGCCTTAATGGAATTAAACCACTTTCCGTCTGAGAGGCAAACAACGGAGCGATAGTGCAATTCCGGCTTGTACGCCTTGCGCATTTGCTCAACACGCTCTGGGCTCATCCTTCTGCCCCGAAGCGCTGTAGAAATCTTAGCTGTCCATTCGGCAGTTCTTACAACACCAACAATGCCGCGCCCGCCAGACGTAATGTTATAGTGCGGCGACATGGACTTTATTGCCATGACTTCTTTCCGCATTAGTCTTGCGTGAGTATTCGCCCTATCTATAACTTCCCAAGAAAACGCATCTGAGCCATACTTCAACAGCGCGGCATTAAAAATTCTACACCCACCGCCACTTTTGGCATGGCTGATGTGGGCTCGACGCCTAACGTCGAGAGGCCTAGTCGTGGCACCAATGTAAAATTTTCCATTCACCGTGTTCGTCGCCTTGTAAACAATTCCATCCACATAGCGCTGCGTCATCAGCATTGGTTCTCCCAAAAGATTGCTGGGAGACATTAAATCAATCATCGGCGGTACGCGAAAGAAAAATCTGGCGAGATGTATAAGCCTGTATTGTCCTGTGTATCGGTTGCCGCCGCAGCGTCTCGCGCCTCCAGATAATCTTGCTTTCGGATTGCTTCCTTGTCTGGGGCATAAATGCGCGCCAAGCGATGCGCAAGTCCAGCAACGAACGTATCAAGGTAGAGGTACGGCATATCCAGAGTGACCCCGCCCGCCATAGTGACATCTTGCATTTGGCTGAGAATGCGGACTTGCACCGTATACGTTGCGCTGTCATCCGGCACTTGCCAGAATGTGATCGTGGGTGTGGCGGGCAACAGCTTCTGAATCAAATACGTCGTCGGCGGAGCTTGAACGGTCTTGTTCGGCTGGGCATCGTATTCATACAAAGTCACCGGAAATAAAAGTCGGTCTGTTGACGTGCCGCCATTACTGACGGTCATGTAAACGTCCTGCACCGCGATCATGCGCGTTGGTAGATTGTATGTTGCGGTTCCAGCAACGAGCGTGATTTCGAATAGCTCGGACTTCCAAAGGTTCGGTTGATTTGAACCCAAATTGACCTGAACAAGATTGGCTTCAATCGCAGCGTCCGCCAGATGCTCAGCCGTCAACGCGGTGCGGCGCAAGCCAATGCGCCCAAACGCGACTAGCGTTAGGCCCGAGGCTGAGGGATTGAATGCGGTCGCGCCACTTGTCGTCATTTGGGCCTTCCCGCAACAACGGTTGCTGACCACGATTGCAGTTGGTCAATCTCAGCTTCATGCTTTTCAACAAGCCGCCCAATGCTGCCATTAAATGACTTTTGCTCCGCGATGACGGCGGCGCTCTGAGAATTTGTAATGTAAATGATGCCCCCAACGACCATTGAGAACAGAACGGCCAGCGCTACAACGCTGCCGATGGTCTTGTGCATGTCGATCTTCGGCGCGCTATCGAGCCGGTCCAACTTGGATGTCAGTGCTGAGAAGCCAACACTGACCTGATCCCCAAGCGTCTTTACGCTGTTCTCAACACCCGTCATGCGCGCCGATAGGTTGACAATCTCGGCGTCATGGTGTGCCAGCGTCGTGAGCAGGGCGGACGGGCCACCGTCTGGACCATTGGCGATCTTCGGCCGCGTACTATTGTGCATCAGGGGACCACCTTCACGTTCACGCTCGCCTGCAATTTGGCGAGGACGCTATTGAGGGTCGTCTGAATGCTGTCGAGCTTCGTCGCTAGAGCCGCTAGTTTTTCGTTGGCGTTTACGTCATGCACGGATGGCGCGTGCGTTCCGTCCCCAAGATCAACAAGCGTCACAGTGACCGGAACGTCGCCGCCAACTGACTGCCAAGCGCGGTCTTCGATGTAATGCCTGTTCGTCATGATTTAATCTTTCACCAAGATCAGATCAAAGCCGCCGTTCACCGAAATGTTGTTGGAGCTAGATGACGAAATGCGGAGAACGATTTCGGACTTCTCAGTAAAGACGAGGCCGCCATAAATGTAATCGGCCAGACGGTATGACGAGCCGATGGTGTACGGGCGGCGTGACCGGAACACCCCACCGAATGAGCGGGTCCAGATGAACCCGTCGAGCGCTGCCGTGCCGCCTGAACGGATGGCCGCGTGCAGATACCGCATGTACGCCGTGTGCCCTGCCGGGACGGTATAGACCGCCGCGTTCGTCTGGTTGCGACCGGCGACCATGCTCAGGAACACGTTGGCCGTCGTGGTCGTGTGATTGAACGTGAGCGTGCCTGCGTTGACGCCGCCCGATCCCGCCGTCTGCACCGTGGCCGTGTGCGCGCGGCGGAATTGCTGTGTGGTGGCAACCGGCGTCGTGCCGTTGAGCGTCACCGTCTCAGAGATCACGTCGTAATTGCTATCCAAGCCCGTGACGCGCACCGTCCGCGCGCCCGTGCCCGCGCTGGCGTCGTTGGCGCTGCTCGATGACACGCTGATGGTTTCGAGCGTGCTGTCGGGGAAGCCCGTATAAGTCCCGCCGCCTTCCCAGATGTCTTCGGGGACGGAGCCGGTGTCGATGTCGCCATTAGTGCCGAACTTGTTGACGATGCTATAGCCGGTGAACAGGCCGCCAGCGATAGCGACCTCCTCCGTGATGGCACGCACCGTCGTTGCATCGGCGTCTTGCTGGATAGGTGTAGAAAGCCCCGAGTTTGGCTGGCGAAATGTTCCATACTGCGTCTGGAGACGAAGATAAGTCTGAGCCGTGGACCCATTAACAAATCGGACCCGACAAGTGCGCTGCCCCTTGACGACTGTGTGGAACTCACCAACCCCAGCCGACACCACATATGGTATGGACGTATCCCAATTCGTGCCTCCATCAATGGAGAGTTCGAGATAAAGCGTTCCGTTGGCATCCGTCTTGCACGTCAAGAGGACATCGGGGTAAAAATTAAATTCGGCGGTTCCGGTAAATGTTGCACCAGAGGCAAGCGCAGCAGACGTGGAATTACCCACGCTAACAGCGGTCGCCCCAAGCCCATTGTCGGAGATTAATCCGGTCATCTAAATTACTCAAGTGGCGGCGTTACAGCCTGAACGATCAAGCCTGGACCACCGACATATATCTGCCATTGCAAAGCCGTTCCAAACCCGAGGCCAGTACCCGCGTCGGTCAACCCAGCCATAATTCCTCACCACGTTCCGGCCTGAATAAATGTTGCTGCAACAGACCCACTGCCGCTATTGAGGACAACCTTCGCTAGCGCTGGAGCGTAAGCATAGTTGCCCTGCACCGTACCCGTCGCGGCGACCAAAGCCGTGTCGGGATGATTGACCCACGTCACCTGACTCGGAAGCGTAATGGCTGGATTGCCCAGCGATGTCGGGTTGTCTAGGCTCTGCTGAATTGTGAAGTTCACCGTTCCCGATGCTGTCGCCTGAACGGCTGTTGGGGCCGATGCCGCGTATGGGTCAAGCATAAACCACTGCGAGTCCGCGACCGTGTTTGTGCCAACAGACATCGTTGTCGCGACTGCGCCGGACGTTGAAACAGACGTGATGGTTTTGTAAGAGAGCGTTGTTGACGCCGCAGCGCCGCTTGCGCCCGTCACCGATTCCGAAATCGGCTGGTTGTCCCAATCCGTCCCCGTAATGGTGATGGTGTCGCCCGTATCATCGCCGCCAGACGTGAAGATCACGCGCCGGGCCGTATCCAGTGTTACGGTGCCATAGTGCCCAACAGTGATTGCGCCAGCCGTTCCAGCCGACGCCGTGATGGAGATGATCTGATCGTACTGGTTAACGCTCGAAACCGTTGAGGCATTCGGGCCAGTGATGGTTTCTTTGACAACAAAGGGGCCACCAGCCGCGTTGAAAACATACCCAACGACAGCAAACGTTTTGCCGGACTCATCAGAGCCGCCCGTAATATAAATGCGGGACGACTTTGGAATGTAAGCAATGGCCGTCCCAGTCGGAGCGCTAGAAGCAAGCGTACCGTTAATCAGCAGCGCGCCAGCGCCGCCCGGCGTCTGAGATGCGCAAACGCTATTGACCGTAAAAGCCCCGGACGCGCCATTGAGAACAAGATAGTTAGTTCCTGCGTTAGCCGCCTTTTGCGCGAGGGCCGCTTTTGTGGCGGACGCTGCAATCAGAGGGCCAACAGTAATTGTTGTTGGGCGTCCCATGAATTACTTCCCCACTTTCCCGCCAGATTTACGGCCCATAGACGGAGCAACATTTCTAACGCTGTTCATTGCTTCGCCTGCGCTTTGGCCTGCCTTTTTAACAAAGTCTTTGAAGGCACCGGACTCAGCAGCGCCGCGCATCATTCTGCCCGCGCCGCCCATGCCCGCAGCCCCAGCCTTCGCGGCGTCCACCATATTGCCCAACGCCTGCTTTGATGCGCTGTCATCGCGGAAAGAAATGGCGTCAGAGATTTTGTCCATAACAGAACCTCCGCCTGCCTTCCTATCAACGCACCCGCCATTGCGACGAGCAGGCCTGTCCAGTCGTGGACGCGATGCTTCACCCTCCACTTCACCAGACTCTCCAGCGTAATTCTTGCCGCCAACTTTCATGGCAGCACGGACGCCTGAAGACGTTGTATTCTGTCGCGGCACTTCTACGCCATTGACCATGCGTTTTGCAGATGCGGCGCGAAGTTTTGAAAGGTCCATTGGGCACTCCGTTGCGGACGGACGGACAGAGAAAGAGGCAAGCCCTTTCTCAAGGGCTTGCCAGTTGCGCGGCTTAGTCCGTACCAGCAGCAGGGAGCAGGTAGCCGGATGTGGTGTTGCCACGGTGCGCGTAATAGTTTTCGAAGTAGCCATACTGCACAGCGGTCGCTGTGAAGAGGATAGCCGCTGCCGTATCGAGCGCCGCAGCATAGTTATTCGCGACGATGCCAGAGCCCGTCGTGGCCGATGTCGTAATGAGCAGAGCGCCCGTGGCCGTATCGGTGTTGACCGAGTAGACGCGATTGCCCTGCATCAAAAGATTGGTCACGACCAGAGCGCCGTGCGCGAGAAGCGCAGAGACGTTGTTCGAGATGGTCGCGTGCGTGCTCGTGTTGTTTACGATGGTCAGACGATCCATCGTATTCGCGACAACGATGTCAGGCCCCGGCGTGGTCGTCGCCAGAGAAATGCGTTCGTTGTTCGTAAACTTCAGGCCGTCGCTGTTGACCGAAACCGTTGTGGTGACAATCGACAGAAAGCCGAGCACAGCGCTTGTGTCGCGGAATGCGCAGCTATCGACCCAAAAGCCCGGAGCCGTCGTCAGAAGGAAGCAAGTCGCAATCGACAGGAAATTGCCGACGAAGATGCACCCGCTGATCTTGATGTTTGCGGCGCTGACCGGGATTTTTGCCGTGTTGGCCGTCGTAAAGGTGAACGTGGGCCGTCCCGACCCAGTACCAAGACCAACGATGGTGACATCCGACACATCAAAAACAATGCTGGTCGCGCTCGTGACCGTCTCAGCATGGCCGGGCAGGACAACGATGACATCGCCAGCGCCAGCCGTGCATTTGCCAATCGCCGCATCCAGCGTTGCGAGCGGCATGTCAAGAGACGTGCCCTCGTTGCCATCCGACCCGTTGGCGTTCGTGCGGTTGCAGACAAAATAGTAGGTGCCGTTGGTGATCGGAAGCTGACCGCTGCCGATGCTCGGGATGCCGAAACTGGTGATCCCGTCAGGGTAGTTGGTGTAAGTCACGATTTGTGTTCCTTTTTAATCGGCGGCGTCGCGCCGTGGGCTTCTACTTGGTACACGGCGGCTTTCATTTTTTAGTTTTCAGGTGAACAACGTTGGTGGATGGAAGGGTTTTAGATTTGGCGGCGTGACGTTCGATGTAGTCGGCTGCGCGGTTGATGGCGTTAGTATTATCGTTAAAATAACCTAGACCACTGTTGCAGGCATTGCACAGCAAACCACGAATAGCCCCCGTCTTGTGGCAATGGTCTACCGCCAAGCCACGAACCTTCCCATCTCGCGTTGCGGTCTCGGGCTTTTTGCAGATGGCGCATACATGCCCCTGCTCATCAAGCATTCGCTCATAGTCTTCAATAGTCAGCCCAAAATTCCGCATCAACTCCTTGGCGCGATAGCGGGGACGATACGCCTTGCGGTGCGCTTTATTGTACTCAAGACGCGCCGATCGATCTGACGCATTGAAGTAACGACCCAATTCTGAGTTTGTGCCAACTTTCCAGTTGCCAGGACCGATCTTTTTCGTCGCGTCAATTGCAACAAGCGGGAGCCCGCGAGCAACCTCGCCGAAGGCAATAATCTCTTGAGCAAATTGAGATTCATTTTCCCACCCAGTCACGCCACCAGAGGCAGCAAGGGTTCGCCGCCAAAGACGGCGAATGTTGGCGGCGACGCGCCCCGACTCGCGCCTGCCGATGGCGGTGGCATCATTGCATCCTTCGTAATCGCCAAGATTACGCGCAGCAGCCTTGTAGGCTTTGACCGCCATCTCTTTGTTTTTAAAGTAGCCAAGAAAATGATTGTTATAGTTGACGGTTATTTCTGCTCGCCACTTTTTCTTGGACGCAACCCAATGAACACCACGAACCCCACTTGTGGGGGCTTGGCGAGTTGACGACTTGCGGCTTGTCTCGCTCTGGCTTTCTTTCTTGAGGTTATCAAAGCGCAAGTCTTGATAGTCGCCGTTCTTCATAACGATATTTGCGTTTGGCCAACGGCCGGTCACATAAAACCAAGCCAACCGATGCGCCAAATATCGCGCGCCATCTACCCCGATATACACGCGGCCATTCGCGCCAACAGTCCCAGGACTCCGATTGGCAAAGTACGATGGGCGATCAGCGCGGTCTTTCCACGCAAACACCCCCGTTTCCTTGTCATACGAAATCAAGTCCATCAGATCGCTCCGAGCGATTACGGCGGTCATGTTCTTCTTAGTCATCAAGTCTCTCCATTGCGGCATAAAACACACGAGGATGTGCGTATCATAGAGCCGCAATGGATGTCTACTGATTTATGGACGAGAGCGTTACACTCTTAATCCAACAATTTAATTTATTGACTTAAGCTGTTGGGGCAGAACCCCAAATTGCTCTCGGGTCACGGTAGCTAAAAGTATATCTCTCACGCCCTTTAGTGAGCACGTTATCCGTCGTGTTGTCCACCCACATATCCTGATCGTAGGCGATACGATCAAAGTAGTGCAGACCTTCCTTGTCGGTCTTCACGTACCAAGCATAGTTGGATGTGAGGTAGTGGTAGACCATGTACTTGTCGGTGCCGGACGACATCATCGGGATGACGTTCGGATCGTTGTTTGCAGTGCCTGGACGAAGTTCCGCGCGCATCAAGCGAGCGATGACCGGCTCAAGCGCGGGCGGCACAATGACCTTCGTGCCCTTCGCATTGACGCGAAGACCAGCTTCATCAACGAACGTCGATCCGATGTTGATAAACGCTTGGAGCAGCGAGCTTTCGTTGAGGTCCAACTGGGTCGAGAAGGTATTGGCCCAGGTGCCGTTGTCGTAGGGATGCGCCGTGGAGAACAGAGCAACGCCGTCGCCGCCAACAGTCGGGTCGTAAGTGAACCCGTTATTGAGGATGTTCGCGCCCTGGATTTCCTTGAACTGAGCGAACGAGTCGATCAGCTTCAAGTTCATCATGTTGAAGTCTTTGGTGTACTGGTTGTCTTCGATGGCGCGCAACGTGATCGCGTATCCGAGGGCGATTTCGTTGGCCGTTGCGTTCCACGTAAAGCGCTGACCCATGTTGTTGTCAAAGGCCGTTGCGCCGCCTTCAACCTTCAACTGAGCAAGGCCGAGGATGCGGGTCTGAACCGCAGTCTCGGTTTGCAGCGTTGATTTGACGGTCGTGAAAATCTTATCCCACTCCTTGGGATAACGATCATACTGACCTGCGACCTTGTAGAGTCCCGGTACGAGCAGGTTCTTAATTTGTGCACTATTAGCAGCCATGTCTTAGGTTCCTTTCGGCTCAAGGCCGTTGAGTTGAGTTGGCCTTAGATGCCGGTTGCGCCTGCGCCTGAAACGTTGGCGCGGACCACGACCCAGTTGTAAGCTCCGGTTGCAGAACCAGCATACGGACCTGCCGTACCCGGCTGAATGCCGCCAAAGCCACCCGCACCCTGCGCGCCGCCATAAAGCTGGACGATGCGGAAAGGCTTGGTTGCTTCAGTGCCGAGGTTGCTGAGATATGCGCCCGACTGACCGTTGAGCGTGTTGCCGGTGCCGAGCGTGATGTCTGCTGTCTGGCCGATGTCCGCGAACGCAACGCCCGTTCCGTCCGACTGAACGATGAACAGCGGCGAAGCCGAGCCCGAGCACGGGATGATGTCTGCCGTAATGGAGTTCTGGCCCGTCGAAGCAACGTCAGCGCCCGGCCAGTAGTTGTTCGCAACGACCTTGCCCTGGGAAACCGAGAGATAGTGGCAGCCCCAGAAGATACCGATCAACTGCGAAACGGCGGTGCCGTTCGTCCACTGCGTCAGGTAGCCGTTGGCACCAAGCATCACGGGGTCGCCGCGAAAAATCTTGGTCGTGTCAGAGTAGAGAATCTGACCCTGGATCATCTCGTAATTCGAGGCCGCGCCGACCGCAGATTGGATCGGGCGAAGGCCGAAGGGTGCGTTGAGATTTGCCATGTGAGGCGCTGCTTTCTTTTAAGCTGCGGCTCTTTCTGGCTGACTTCCGTTTGCGGGAAACAGAAATCAATTGGGACAGAAGCGAGAGCCGAGTTGAGAATATGCCAATGGCGCAAGTCCACTGACGCTCAGTTTTGGCTCCCCGCTTTGATCGTTACCACGCCCGGTGGTGGGGAAGGTCTTCCGTATCAGCGCGATACGGTATTCGTAACCATGCGAAATGAAATGCCAGTAACACCGCATCGCGTCAATGCGGGAGAAAATTATTGGTTTTTAATTTCCCTCAAGCAGAGCGGCGTTTGATCTGATGCACGCGCTTTGGGCTAATGCCGAATGCGGCTCCAATATCCTCAACGGCCATATTGGATTCCAGGCCATCCAAGATATGATGATCCCGCGCCTTGCGTAGAAACTGCGTTGTCTTTGGGATGAAGACTGTCTTGACCCATAACGCAGAGGCGCGGCCTGGAATGCGCAAGGTCTGCGCGGCACGCCCACCAAACATCGCGATACCGTCGTCACGAAAGTATATCACCGCTGTTGGGTGAAGGTGCCGCTTCAGTCTATCGAATGCGGCTGTGAGGTAGACCTGATCCAGAGCCGGGGCTGATTTACCAGGAATGACACGGCGGAACTTGCGGTGCTTATCGCGCAGACGGCGAACCTCTGACGGGTCTACGATGTTGAGCGCCCGTAGCGCAGCCGTGACCTTTAATCCTGGGTCTTTGCGCAAGAGCTTGGCGAGGGCTTGAAGCCGCTGGCTATCGTTCTTTTTGGGCCGCCCAACGCCCATCTTATTACACCGCCGAAGGTGGACGCGCGATGATGATGTTGCCGGTTACATCAAGGGTCACTTCAACACCAGCGCCGCCCAAAAGATCGCGAACCCAAGAAGTGGCTGCTTGCCCGTCATCAAAGCCCGCATCCTCTATCCTGGCCTCGGTGACGGCGAATGCCTCGCCCGGTTGCATCATCGCAAAGTTTCGAACGACGTAAGACACGAGGCCATCGCGAGCCGCCATCCAGTCAATCGCCCATTCGGCAACAACCGTGTACTGGTGCCAAAGCGGCGCAAGGTGCTCCGTTTGAACCGCATGGCATTTGCCGCGCGGCGTGTGCGCCACATACGGCGCAACATTGGCTGGCGTAAAGAGGTGATCAACATGAAGCGGCCCGTGCTCGTTTTCACACAAGCGCCGGGCCAGGGATTCGATCTGCTTTTCTCGCGTCACGCGCAATCCGCCCTCAATCAATCGGCATCCGCCCATTCGGATCGGTCGGCGCAGCAACCGTTTCCGTCCGCTGACGGATGTAGCTGGACTGCTGTGCCGTCTGATCGAACTCCGCCGTCGTCGTGCCGCTCGTATTGAGACGCGAATACTGTTTCTTGGCATTGCCGACCTTTTCGTCCGCTTTGCGCTTTTCATCCAGCACGGCCTCACGGGTCAGTTCGATGCCACGCTCTTGCAGCATCAACCCACCGCGACGCACAGGGCCACGGTTCAGTTCGCCCTTGTCGTTGAACTCAGGCGCGAACACGCCGGGATAGCTTTCCATCATGACCGGCTCCCAGCCGACAGACGCAAGCTTTGCGGCGTAGCCCTGGCGAACTTCACCAAGAACGGTTTCTTCCTTCCATTCCCAAGACCAGCCGGGCGGCGGCAGATGAGGAGGAATGTGGAACTCGTTAACGCCCGTCTCAGCAGCAACACGCTGAATGGGTTTGCCTGCGCGGTTGAGAGCGACAGCGCGGCCCGGAACAATCGGACGGGCTGGCTCACGCGAAACCGGAGCTTCCGCCGTCGCGACATCGCCGGACGGAGCCTCGGACTGTCCGGGCGCAGCTTGGCGTGCCTGCGGGCGCGGCGTTCGATTGGTCGTCATAGGTGTAGTCTCCCCGATCTTTGAAATTACAGTCTGAACTTGTTGTCCTTCTCCGCACGCCTCAAATTGGCGTGGTATTCCCATCGTGCGGCAGTTGGCGACCACGACGGGAACTTGCGTTTGGTTTCCGGGGAAAGGTCGTCATAGCTCGGATAAAGGTCTGGAGCGATTGAGAACTGTTCCTGAGAAAGCTTGATCGCGCCATTTGAAGATGACGGTTGGCTTGGCGAAGCGTTGCGAGACACTGGAGCCGCTGGCGCACTCTTGCGTGCCTGCGGCTTGGGCTGTTCAACCTCGGGCTCAATGTGGTCCTCTTCGTCAGCCATATCCGCCTCCTCATGGGGAAAGAACTTTGCGTTGAGGGCCGTGATGAACTCTTTCGAATCCAGCGGCTTCTCTTCAATCGTTTGGTACGCCTCAGCGAACTTGAGCATCTTTTGGTTCAGCTTCGGGTTCGTCACAAACTCTGGATGCTCTTTGAGCCAGTCGGCTGGCTTTGCACCGTAAACGTTGCGTACCTGACCGATCCAGTCGTCCGGCGTCTGGGTCTTTTTTTCAGGCTGCTGCTCGGTTTGTGGCTGCTCTGTGCGCCGGGGCTCAGCGGCAGCAGCCGCCTGCGCTTCACGAGCGCGGCGGATGATTGCCTCAGTGCGACGAACTTCCTGCTCGGCACCAACCTTGCCCTGCTCCAACGTCCGCAAGTCAGCAGCGGCAAGCGCC
>ERZ869929.940-NODE-940-length-12235-cov-6.384154_pt1 | contig 12235 bp, 24 predicted proteins | sample MGYA00579312_ERZ869929 | MGnify/ENA primary metagenome ERZ869929 (study PRJEB32216, sample SAMN09231818) | wastewater metagenome | place: USA: Maryland | collected 2016-08-09 | study: EMG produced TPA metagenomics assembly of the PRJNA472060 data set (Reclaimed... | reverse complement strand
AAGGAAAAAATGGAGCAAGTGGATTTTATAATTACAGAGAAAAAGCTCACAACTCAAACAACAGACATTATCTTGAATCTTGAAAAAGAATATGACTTTTCTAAAATATATATTGATGATGGGGGTGTTGGTTTTGGGGTATTTAGTGAGCTTATGAGCAATGATGAGACAAAATCCAAGACAATAGCTTTAAACAACTCTCAGAGAAGTCTCACAAGAGATGACAGCAAGAGAAAGAGAATTTTAAAAGAGGATTTATACATTAATCTCTTAAGACTTATGGAAAGAGGGCATATTAAGCTATTAGATGACGCTGAAATCAGAGAATCCTTAAAATCATGCTATTTTGAATATGATGAGAAAACAAAAAAACTCTTAATTGCTTCGAAATACAATCATCCAGCTGAAAGCATTATCAGGGCAGCTTGGGATGGAGAAAGCAAAGATTTAAATTTAAGTGTGCATACAATAAAGATATAATGGACATTAAAAAGATTGTTGAGGTATTGCAGCAGTTAAAACAGAAATATCCGTCATTGACAAATGACGAGATTTTAAGAATTTGCGAAATCAAACTTTTATGTGACATTAAAGCGAGGATGAACAGATGACAGAAGCAGGAACTCTATGCACTAATGGAAATGTAGGATATAAGGCGGGAGCAAATGCAAGTGCAACTTCTAAAGCAGAAGCATACACAAATGTTTATATTAAAATGGCTGAGGGACAAATTTGTTTAGACACGAGATATGATTGGGTGACTAATTATGCCAGTGTTTCTACAATCGGAAAAGAGATTTTAAGAGACGCTGTGAGTTGCCTGGCTGCATGCGACGTGATTAATTATGATATGTCTGGATATACAAGCAGACAAGAGGCTCTGGGAATGATTAATATTCTATGGGCAAGATACAGAGAAATTGTTTCTAAGATTACAAAGGACAACATTTACAAAGAATTTATTTTGAGCGGAGCGGGGGATATTGACTAATGGCTGAAATTTTACCTTTAAATTTTCCAATTCCAGCTGAGAATGCAATAGCGAGTTATAATTGGATTAATGTCGCAGATGGAACAGGTATAATTCACTTCAAAGGATTTACAAGCAATGACGGAACATTGAGATATAATTTAGGAACTGAGGATGTTTATTCTCATGTTATTGAAACTGCTGCGGATAGGACAGGAGATACTGCATGGTATAAGAATTTGGATTTAGATTTTGATTTGAGTGCTTTTAATTCTCCCAGAATAATCAAAGGGACTGCGATGATTACATGGGGAAGTTATGGATATGAAGAAACCAGCACAGGAACGCAAAAAATCAAATGGACTTTTAAAATAAGAAAATGGGATGGGAGCACAGAGTCAGAAATTGCAAATGCAACAAGCGAGGAGATAACACTCCCAAATGCTGCAACAGATATTCATGCAAAGTGCATCACAATAACAATTCCATTAACATCTTTTAAGATTGGGGAGATATTGAGATTGACAGTTGAAGGATATACTTACAGAGACAATGCAGGGGGAAATACCAGAATAGCATTGGCACATGACCCAACAAACAGAGACGGAACATACATCAATCCATCTACAGATGACCCAGAAACTACCACTAAATTAGACTTTTATTGTCCGTTTGAGGTAAATTTATAAAATGGCTGAATTAAACATCTCTCAGGCTACAACAACAAATTTCACAGACAACGTTCCAGAATATATAGTTGATTCTATAGCTCTTGATGTAGCTTCTCCAAATCAAGATGAGACTTATCATTACTTTTCAAATGCAACAAAATACTATGGCTACTATCTTTCAATCCCAGAAATATTTTGTGCTGCAAATGCGATGGCTACATGGGCATTTGGAGCTGGTTGGAGCACAGACGACTTGAAGTTAAAAGCAGAATTAGAACACGTGCAAGGACACGGAAAAGATACTTTTGCTAAAATAATTTGGAGTGCTGAAGTTGTTAAGTTGGTTGTTGGGGACGCTTTTATAGAGTTTAAGAGAAATGAAAATAAAACTCTGATTAACATGATTCCAATATCTCCAGAGAGAGTAAGGGTTGTGTTTGATAAGTTAGGAATGATTAAGAGATATGACACATGGAATGGAACAGAGTGGAAATCTATTAAAAAAGAGAATATGCTACACTTAGTGAATAAGAGACTTGGAGACCAAATGCACGGAACAAGTCAGATTCAATCTAATGAGTTCGAAGTTAATGCAATAAAAGAAGCATTAAGCGACGAAAGAATAATCAAGCATAGAGATAAGGCTTTAGGAATTGTTTATTATAAGACAGACAAGACAGGGAAAATATCTTATGTTAATTCTCAAATAGAGAATGCTGTTAAGAACGGGGAAATGCTTGGACTCCCAGAAGATACAGCTAAGATTGAGCCATATCCAAGCAGGAGTTCAGAGGATAGGACTGGATGGATAGAAACATTAACAAATAGATTTTATAGAAATTTCGGAGTGCCAAGAAGCGTTGCGTCAAGTGAAGGGACATCAGAAGTAGGCGGAAAGATGGGTAATGTTAATTTCGAGCCAACATACGCAAAAGAAAGGATGGATATGGAAGAGGATTTATGGGCTCAGCAAGCAATTAAAATTAAATTTGAGAAGCAGGCACAACTTGGTGGATTGTTAAAAGAAACTATGGCTAAGAACACTGGAGACATAGGAATTCAACCAAACGATGTTACTGCTAACATGGAGAGAGAATAATGGGAACCTTAGAATGGATTAAAAAAAGGAAAAAAGAAAAATCTGAGAAGTATGGAGAAGCTGCTATGGATTCAAGAAAGCGTAGAGGGCTACCGCAAGAATATAACGAACCCAAAAAAAAGACACAAAGTATAGTTCAAAAGCAACAAGAAATGACTCTGGAGAGAGCTCCTGGAAAGAGTCCGAATATTCAGAAAACAATTTATGGAACTGAATTTGATGTTAATTTGCCTATTGTCAATACAGATTTTCAGTCTAAAAAAGATTATGAACAAGCTCGAAGAATGCAAGATTTAACAAGTTCTTCAGGGCTTTTGCCATCACAGGAAAGAGAAGAAGCAAGAAAAAGAGAACAAGAAATAACAGGGCAATCAATCGAGACAGCAAGAGAGATTCCTATGCAAAACCCAAAAGAAACAGCAGCCATGCTGGAAGAAGCGGGATTTGCTGAACCAGGACCTCTTTTTGAAGTTTCAGCAGCAACAGGATTAGCTACCGCAGCAACAGATTTGTTTGAAAAAATAAAAGGCGGAACTGCTACACCCGAAGAAATAGCCTATGCAAGACAAAAATATAATTTGAATGAGTTGGATTTTGAGATAATAAAATCAGGGAAAGCTCAGGTTAATTCTCTTTCTCAGTGGAGTGAGGGGATTCCGCTTGTAGGGAAATTAAGGTTTAGAGGTGTTGGTTTCAGTTTGGGAGTAAGTGATTTAGTAGGAGCTTCGCCTACTAAGAAAGCAGATGACTTTATGGATAATTTGGATAGTTTGAAAGGAAATATTGACACATGGGCGGACGGAGCTTTAGCTAATCCATCATTAGCCGCTTCATATTCTGGGCTGATTAAAGACGCAGAACAAGAAGTCTTAATTCTTGAAAGCAAAATAAAACTGATGACTATACAATCAGGAGTTTTACAATCAGAGCCAGAGAGAGTGAATGATATAGAAGCAAGAATTACAGACATAAAAAGCAAAATCCAAATTAAAAGAAATAGTTTGATTTTGGCTGGACTATACTAAAATGAAACAAAAAAAAAGAACAAGGAGTGTTATCATTGTAGTAAGTGCAATGGTGTGCTTAACCATATTGGATATTGTGGCATTGTGCAACGGAATAGACGGCGTTCTTATGACTGCTGTCGTTGCAGTCATTGCGGGACTCGCTGGTTTAGCAATTCCAGCTCCAAAATTTTTAAGCCGATAAAGATGAAAGGGGGTTAATGAAAATGGTAAATGTCAAAGAGCAAGAAAAGATGGCTGAGGGCACAGAGGAGAAAGTTTCAAATGAAAATTCTACAGACAGGGTTTCCAATAAAAAGGATACAGAACCCGAGTCTCCGATAGATGAGGCAAAAAGGATTTTAAAAGAGACAAAGGATATGCATGAAAAGATTAAGGCAGAAAGAGAGAGATTGGAAAAAATAGAATCTAATAGGCTTCTTAGCGGAACAGCAGGCGGACACGTTGAGCCCAGAGTAGAGAACCCCGCACAAAAGATGGCTGACGAAATTTCTAAGGCATTTAGATAAGAAAAATGGGAGAGAAAGAAAAAGTCATTGAAGAAAGAGAAGCTCTTATTGAAATGTATAAAGCAGGTTTTTTAGACGCTTATAAAATCCATAATAAATTAAGAGAAGTGGATGATGATTGGAGAGTTTTGAATAAATTTTATAAACTTGCTTTTAATAAGAGATTTGGAAAGAAAATAGACAAACTATTGAAGAAAAAATAAAATGCACTTATATCTTTATGCGAGAGGAAAATTTGAACAAGTAGAGTTATGGAAAACTCACGTCCAGGCTGCTTATTGGAAATGGAGAAGAAAGAATAACAAGACAGGAAAGGAAGAAATTTCAATAGTGCAAGGCGGATTAAGACCATCGGTTTTGGGAGCTTATGAGTATATTTTCCCAAAAGAAGCATTAACTGAAGTGTGTTCTTTTATGGGAATAGAAAAGAACGAGCAGTATGGTTTTGGGACTATTGGACTATACGCCAGGCATTTTTGTTTAAGAACAATTTTTGGAGTTAGAAAAATCCCAAAAGAGATTTTAAAGAAGGCAAAGGAACTCCCCGACACGTTTTCAACATTGGAATTTGAGAGAGCAGTTTCAAACTGCAAAATTCCAGGAGTAGTTATTCATGTAATTGGAATCAAAGATGACACAGATATAACCATCGGAGATTACACACACGAGGCTTTATGATAAGCGACTTGGAAATCAGAATTTATTTTTTAATTTTTGTTTTTATTAAGTTATATCAGTTCTTGAAGTATGGAAAGTCTAAAGTTAATCGGTAAAGCGATTAATAGAAAAGTATTTAAATAAGGAGAATATAGGTTAGTTATGGCAAGAGAGGCAATCTTAAGAGACACAAAGAACAAGACTTCTACAAGATACACCTGTGCCACTACAACTGGAATTGCTAAAGGATGTTTTCTAAAATTATCAGCAGACAAAACTGCAGCTGCTTCAACAGGAACAGCAGACATATTTGTAGGTTTTGCTCACGCTGACGTAAACAAATCCTCTGACACTAATTTTAATACTGAAACAAGTGTAACAGCTGACAAAGGCGGAGTTTATGAATTAGTTGCAAGTGGCTCAATTACAAAAGGAGATATGCTTCAAACAGCAGTTCCTGGAAATTATGTAATGACTATCCCCGAAGTTGCTACAACAGGAACATCATTTAATCTAACTTCTGTATTACAAAGAATTGTAGGTATGGCATTAGAAGATGGAGATGCAGACGAAACAATAAACGTACAGGTGGTTTGCTAATGACATTCTATGAAACTGGAGAAGACAAGGTAAGGGCAACAGCTTATGATTTGGCAATTAAGCAAATCGCAAATTATTCTTATAAGTTCAAGCAGTTAGTTTCAGTTGTTACTTCAAGCTCATGGAAAAATTATTTCTTTAGAGAGCAAACAAATGTCCCAACTGGACAATCAGGAAATGCAATCAAGGGTATTCCAAGAGGAGCAGACTTTCCTAATGCAGTTTTAAGCTGGGAACAAGTCACATCAAGGATTGAGAAATATGGTTTGTCAGCAGTTATTGACCATGAAGATTTAATTGCAGGCAATATTGACATGAGAAACAGAACCTTATTAAGAATTGCTGAGGGAGTAGCAAAAGCAGTTGACACAGAAATCTATAATGTTCTATCTGAAAACGTAACTCCTGTAAATATCTTAACAGGAACATTACAGGGTGGATATTGGAATCAGACAAGTGCAGCAATCATAAAAGACTTAGCAACAATGAAAGCACAAGTCCAGGCTTATTATGATAATGCAAAAGACTTTGCAGTTATAATCAATCCAGCTACAGCTCCAAATATTCTACACTACATTTATGAGAAAGGAGCACAAGCTAAAGACTCAGGACAAGCTGCATTTAACGGAGAAATAGGAAATCCAGCAGGAGTCAGAGTTATCACTTCAGCAGTTGTTGGAGCAAGTTATGCTTTATTTGTAGTCCCAAAAACCTGTGCTACATGGAAGCAGTTAATGCCATTGCAGACAGATACAAAAGTAGACGCTTTCAAGGGTGAAACAATAACATCATGCGAGTATGGAGTTACTGAGCTGCATGAACCTAAACAAGTAGTATTGCTTCAAGTTCTCGCTTAAAATTCTCTATTAGAAGCCCTACACTGAAAGATTTATATAAATGAGGCAATTATATACACTATGGCACACAGAGCTGATGGATTAAGTGATATTTTTGAAAATAATGTTATTATAAGAAAAGCCTTAATGACTGATTCTGGAACTATACAACAAATTCCCGTGGCTAATCTTGACATCACAAATAAGGCTTATGTTGATGGCGTAGCTCCAGCAGCTCTCACTAATGATTCTATGGCTGACGCTTTGCACAGACACTCAGAATTATCAGCAAGTGATGGAACACCTAACCCAGCTGTTTATATGCACACTGACGGAGTAATGCACTTTCCAGCAACAGTTGGAGCTAAGATTCAATTCTATAACAATTATCATTACGAGATTGGGATTCAATCAGCAATAATGCAGTTTATTGTGGATGGAGCAACAGGGGGTTATAGATTTGGATATGGGACATCAGAGTCATTATCAAGAATAATGGATATTTTAGCAGACGGAAAGATTGTGCAGCAATCAGCTTTAGGAGATAGAATTGATTGCGGATATAATTATGGAATTGGAATACAACCAGCGACATTACAACTTTATACAGCAAGCGCATTGGGGTTGATTAAATTTGGTTATGGAACTTCTGCTTCTTTTACAAGAGCAATGACAATAGACATGGATGTGGGAGTAGGAATTTTAAGAGACCCAGCAACATATCCTTTAGAAGTTAATGGGATAGTTTATTCAACTTCGGGAGTGAGAGCTCCATGGATTGGGACAGGGGATTCATCTTATAATAAATGTGTTTTGAGCATGACTTCGGGCGGAACATATTACGGAAAAATCCAAGTTGAAAATACAGGCGGAGCAGCTGGCGGAGCATGGAGCTTAGGTTATGGAGCAGGAAACGACTATGTAATAGGAACTCCTGTTTTATCCTGGACAGGCGGGGGAAAGGTTGGAATCGGAAATATTAATCCGACATATCTTTTGGATGTTAGAGACGCTGTTAATAATGCCCAGGTAAGAATAGAAGCAACAGCAGACACTAAGGACGCTGAATTGAAATTTGGAACTTCAACATATGCAATGACTCAATATTTAGATGACACTGATGGAACTCTTAATTGGTATGCTGGGGGGAATCAATTAACTTTAGACCAAAGCGGAAATCTAACAGCTGCAACAAGTGTAAAATCCCCATCCTACAAGTCAGGAGCAGAGACAGGACAGACTACAACAGCGACAATAGTAACTGATTTGAGAAATAGCTCAGGGCAACTGCAGAAAAGAATACAGCTCTTAACTTTTACAGCAGGACTTCTAACAGCAAAGGGAGCTGAAAGCGATTGGACTGACACTACTGATGTGTAGAAAGAAATATATATATAGTGGTTAACCTTAGGTTTACCATGACATATAAGATGATTAAGTTTAGGTTAAGCTCATGGAGAACTCTAAGGGGTGCTTTCCCTGGAGACAAGACAGAGTCTTTTTCTGATTATATTGAGAGAGTGGCTAAGGAATTAAAGGAGAATAAAAAATGAAAACAAAACTAATTGGAAAAGGATTTGAGGAATATTGGGCTGAAACATATACTTGCCCTAATTGTGGTAAAGAGATCATGGAAACTTCTTTTTGTTGTAATTGTGGATTTGATTTAAAAGATTGTGAATTTATGGGTGAAAAATGACAAAAAAAACAAAAGACTGGAACCTTGAAGATAAAATAGAAAATACTCATTTTAATGAGAATATTGAAATGTTAAAAGCAAAAGACGTCAAAGAATTTCTGCGAAGAGTTGCTCAAAAATCAGGAATTATAAATTATGATGAGTATAATATTCCAATTTGGGCAGTAAAATTAGAGGATATAATTGAATTAGCAGGTAAATCCCTCGTGGAGAGCAAATGACAAAACTTGATGAAATAGATGAATATTGGGTGCATATAGAAAAAGAAGGAAAAAGTATAGAGGCTTGGAATAAAGAAGATATTAAAAAACTCCTAAAAGAAATGAAAGAGGAAATTATTAGCAAAGATTTAAGCAAAGAGAAAGACGAAGTTATTATGGTTCATATAAATGATTTAAACAAAATATTCAAGGAGAGGTGTGGGGTATGACAACAAAAGACTGGAAACTTGAAGATTGTATAAAGTTTCATCCTAACAATTATCAAGTTAAACTTAAGTCTGGAATTGAATGGGTTCATAAAGAAGACATCAAAGAATTTCTGCGAAGAGAATGGGAATTAATTAAAATGTTATATCATAATCAAATTACTTGGAAAGAGTTTATTAAAAGAAGAGAAGAATTAGCAGGTAAATCCCTCGTGGAGAGCAAATGACATCAGTAACAAAAGAAGATATTGAACTACTCAACAGAATTAAAAATGCTGTTGGTGGCGCCGAATTGGAAATCGGTTACAAAATTGAGGCAGTTGAGTTTGGTGAGATGTTTGACGGAACAGATACACTCACCATTCGCCTCAAGAAAAAGGAGAGCAAATGAAAACAAAAAAAGAAATAAAGAAGAATATTGTAAAATTCCTACTAATTGATTGTGAGAGGCAGTGTCCAATATGTAAGAAGGATAATAAATATTGTAATTATTGTAGATTTGTCCCAATAGAGAAGAAACAGGAGAATAAAAAATGAAAACAAAAGATGAAATGAATACAGACAGAGATAAGATGTTTTACAACAGAGGAAAGAAAGAAGCCCTCGCTGAAGTTGAGAAGATATTAGATAAGTGGTATATGCGATTATGGAGAATGAGTAAAAATCCGTCTGCAAAATATTTTGATGATTTGAAGTTCGAAATTGAATCCCTCGTGGAGAGCAAATGACAAAACTTAAAACTTTAAAGGATTTGAGCAAAGAAAGAAATAAAAATGCTTTTAATTGCTATCAATGTTTTGAAAGAATAAAAGCAGAAGCTGTAAAGTGGGTGAAAATGTTTAGGGAAAGAAATGATGATGGAACTGGAGATTACTGGAGAGCAATTGCTTTTATTAGTTTTTTCAATCTCACAGAAGAAGATTTAAAGGAGAGCAAAGAGGTTTTGAAATGACAACTTTCATATGTTCTAACTGCGGTGAGGAGTGGGACGAGAAAACAGCGTTTATAGTTAATGGAAATAAAGTATGCATAGATTGTTATGACTCCATTAATGACCCTGTTTCACAGGATTAACTAACTAAACATGGAGAACTGAACACAATGGTTGTATTAAAAGACACATATCTGAACGCACTGACTATCAAGCCGCTTAAAGACAAGACTTTTAAGATTCTTGCAGAGGGCAGCTATCAGAAAATGCCACAAGCTGACGGGACTGACAGAGAGAAATTTGTAATGCCAATCAAATTGTCTGACAATACTGACATCCTTTACATCCCTAACGCAACTGCACAAAAGACATTGAGAAAGAGATTCGGCAATGACACTGCTAAGTGGGTTGGAAAGACTGCAGAGTTTGAGTTGATTAAGCAGAACGTCAGAGGCGAGATTAAAGACGTAGTATTCATAAAAGAGAGAGAATAGATGTCTTTAATTAGACAGTAACAAAGTTTCAATTAATGCTGGGAGTGTCTTGTAGCACTCTCAGCTCTTATATTCACATGGTAATCATTAAAGATAGCCCAAAAGAGCAACAGAGGGCTGAGGCTAAGAGATTCTATAACAAGATGAGAAGAAAGCCCTTAATCTGTGAAAAGATTGCTAAAAGGCTTAGAGATACTAATTCTGATGATATGCAGGGTTATCACCCGCTCTTTAGTTAAGAACGTAATCCTTATATATTTGCTTTACTTCGGATTTGCGTAGCGCAAATCCGTATTCTCAACCCACTATCTAATTCTCACGTTCTTAACTATGTGATTCAGCTGTTGTGCTGTGCAGTGCCCGTGCTTAGTGCACGGGCGAGTTCTATAGAACTCGGTTGGGCTCTAAGCCCAACCACTGCACACGTGCCCCACTGCTTCTGTGCGTGAGTTAATGGCTATACCGAATAACTCTATTGTAGGAATGCGAATCTGAAGGCGTAGAATAGGTGTTTGTTCTGTTGTGTGTGCTGTGCTGTGTGTGTATGCCTGGCTCATTAGAGGGCTTAGGACGAGAGATATTAAAGGGATTAGTGTTTATCGACGTTGGTTCTCCCCTGTAACCCCTCTCCACCATTTAACACAAAAATTTTATACTACATTTAACTACATTTAACTACATTTAACTACACTACCCTACCTCTCCAGGAGCAACAGAGGAACTCAGTGCAGGTTTTCCAGTGTGTAGTGTGCAATAGTGTAGTGGGTAGTGTGCGTGTATGCAGAAAGCATAATGCAAGACCCTATTTACAGACTTTATTTAAAAAGGTTTAGGTTAAGTAGAGTAATTAATTAGTATTAATTATATAGTAGTTACTAAAAGCGTGTGATAATGAGACAAACAGCTGGCATACACACACCGACGTTCTTGAGATTATAATGGAAAGGATGTTTAAATTAACTTGTAACTACTTTAAAATAAAAGAAAGATATATATACACGCACACTATAGAGTTCTATGGATATAATAAAAGCAAGACATGATAAAAGGAATGAGCAAATAAACACCATCAGGCTTTCGATTCTTAATGCTCTTGGAGCGGTGAATCCAGCAACAGGAGAAAAAGAATACAGAGAAATTTGGTTTGATATGATTATAAGAGAAGCTGCTAAAAAGTTTGGAATCACTCCAAGAACGGCAAAGGAGTATATACACGCAGCATTAGACCTGATTGGAGCAGAGACAGATGAAAGGGGGAGAATTATGATGGCAAAAGACAGAAAAAAGCCAGGAGTAGTTTTAGAATAATGGAAACAAAAACTAAACGTAAATTTGGACTTAGTGATTTGGATATAGAAACCCAATTTGTGCTGGGCATACTTGCACTAATTTGGATATTCTTAAAATAAGATGAAAGCAGAGGAAAAAAACATCCCCGAAAAAATCATGTTTTCCGTAAAATTTTCTTATGAGCTGGATGAATGGCAGAAAGCAATTCTTTTAGTAATTGGGCATTTAATTCTAATGTGCGGAAGGCAAGTAGGAAAGTCAGAGATTATAGCAAAGAAATTAGCAGACTATCTCCTTAACAACCCAAATAAGCACATCTTAATTGTATCAGGAGTAGAAAGGCAAGCTGCAGGGCTTTTTATCAAAACTCAAAGATACATAGAAGACAGCTACCCTTCATGTATTGCTAAAGGGAAAGATAAGCCATTAAGAACAATTTTAACACTCACTAATGGCTCAATTCTAAGAACAGAGCCAATAGGACAAGATGGAAGCGGAGCAAGACAACACACTTTAGATGGAGTTGTATTTGAAGAAATGCAATTAGTCCCAGAAATGGCTTTTGGAGCAATTACTCCTATGCTCTTAACAACAGGTGGATTTATATGGATGTTAGGAACTGCATGGGCAACAGAGGGATATGTTTATGAAAGATTATCAGACCCAGATTTTAAAGTTTTTAGAATCAATAGTGAGGAAGTAGCAGAAACAAGAAAAGAGCCGCAAAGAACAATCATGCTGAAGCATTTAGAAAAGGAAAGAGAGAGACTCACAGAAGCCATGTATGCTCAGGAGTATCTTGCAATTCCAAGCGACAAAATCAGGCAAATCTTTCCAGACGAATTAATTAAGAAAACTCAAACTCTCAAAAGGAGACAAAAAGTCTTAATGAATAGAAGACACGTCTGCGGAATTGACCCCGCTGGATTAGGAGAGGATCAGGGAGCAATAAGCATTTTAGACACAGAGGATAAGGAAAAAATGGAGCAAGTGGATTTTATAATTACAGAGAAAAAGCTCACAACTC
>ERZ869929.936-NODE-936-length-12306-cov-65.462248_pt1 | contig 12306 bp, 20 predicted proteins | sample MGYA00579312_ERZ869929 | MGnify/ENA primary metagenome ERZ869929 (study PRJEB32216, sample SAMN09231818) | wastewater metagenome | place: USA: Maryland | collected 2016-08-09 | study: EMG produced TPA metagenomics assembly of the PRJNA472060 data set (Reclaimed... | reverse complement strand
AGGTTTATCTCGAAAAGATTGGGGAAAAGACAATCGAGAACCTAGACCATATTGAAGCTGTGCAGTGGGGTAAGCGCTTACAGGATACGATTGGGCGCTACGTTGGGCAGAAGCTAGGCATGGAACTAAAGGAAGCGGACTACGCCTTAACGCACCCAAAAGAATCCTTTATCAAATCACACTTTGACTTCATCTCTACGGACGCTAAAGTATTGGTTGAGGTCAAGAACTACAACGGCGCAGTACGTAATAAGTTTGGTGATGACGGCTCAGACTTAATACCGCCAGCAGACCTCGCTCAATGTATCCATGAGGCTACCGTACACCAAGTCGATAAGGTGGTTTTAGGGGTTTTATTTGGGGGACAGGAACTCTGTTGCTTTCCCGTCAATGTAAGCCAAGAGCAAAAGGACAATCTGATTCGTACCCTTGCTGAACTGTGGGGTCATATTCAAGCGAAGAATCCACCGCTACCTGAGAGCTCAGAGGACGCTAGATTGTTATGGAAGCAAGACGATGGGGCTACCATGATAGCGAACCGGAACGTCGAAATGATGTGCCACCAGCTACGGGATATTAAGACGCAGATTAAGGCGTTAGAGGAGCAAGAGGATAAACTCCAAGGCATCATTCAGGGCTATATGCAGACCGCTTCAGACCTGATGACTCCAGCCGGTGAAGTCCTAGCCACATGGCGCAGTGCCAAGGCATCTAAACGATTCTCGGCAGACCTATTCAAACAGGCTATGCCGGATATTTATGAGAAGTTTGTAGTAGAGCAGATGGGCAGTAGAAGGTTTTTAGTTAAATGAAGCACGTAGGAAATTACCTAAAGGGGATTAAACAAATGTCGCAAATTCAAGTAAAGAACACCGCACCACCGATTGCCTTAGACCCGCAAGTCATAGAGTCATTGGTTATCAATGGGGATTTATCCAAGCTAAAGCCAGAGCAAAAGGTGATGTATTACAACTACCGATGCCAGCAAGCCGGACTAGACCCAGCAGCTAAACCATTCGATTTATTACGACTAAACGGGAAAGAGGTTCTCTATGCCAACGCCAGCGCAACTCAACAGCTTTGTGCGATTCATGGGTTATCAACGCAAATTACGCACCGTGAAAAGGTTGATGACATCTATCTGGTATCCACGAGATGTACGGGCAAGGACGGGCGGGTATCGGAGAATCAGGGTGCAGTGTCTATCGGTTCGCTTAAAGGCGATGTACTCGCAAATGCCATACTCAAAGCTACGACCAAGGCTATTAGGCGCACTGTACTCGCCCACTGTGGGTTGGGTATGCTCGATGAGAGTGAAACGGAAACCATACCCCAAGCGCAGAGGGTGGAACTTCAGCTTCAAAACCCGACCACTCAACCAGTCGTATCGCTGGAAGATATGGAATCGGATGACTTTGAATTAAATCCGGCTCCTGAAGGCGCATGGAAGCTATGGGTACCAAACATGGAGCAACCCTATGCAGTCTATCCAACCTACGAGGAATTTAAGGCTGGAATGTTTGAACTGTGCGACAAGATTATTAACAATAGGAAACTAGACGATGTGGAAAAGCATAAAAAACTTCGTGAGTTGGCTACTGCTAACGAACAGAACACAAGCGGACTCAGCAGCCATGAACGCATACAGTTCACAGCCAAGTTCGCCACGGTCAGGAGTGCCGAAGACACAAAAAAGCACGAAGCCACGCAGAATGGGTAGCCCGGGAAAAGCAAAAGCTAACAAACATCCCGCTACATCTAACTCAAAAACAAAAGGTTCTGTGGTGGCTAAGAGAAAAAGGCGCACTAACCCCAATGCAAGCGTATGACTTTATGAATTGCACACGGTTAGCAGCAGTGGTTTTTGACCTGAAGTCCGAGGGTCATAACATTATTAAAGAAGATATGCGTAGCCCGTCCGGTGCGCTGTATGCGAAGTATCACTTAATGGGAGTAGGAAAATGAGTATATTTAAATCAGGAGCATCCGTACCGCAAGACGGCAAGGGAGTGCTATTTCAAAACAAAAAGACCAAGGACACGCATCCAGACTATAAGGGCACGGTCATGCTAGACGGCAAGATGTACAAGCTAGCCGGCTGGATTAAGAACACGCAATACGGTCATTTGGTGAGCCTATCATTGGACACCTATCAGTCGAGCGCTGAACGGGGTCCGATTGAGCGTGAGGTTCGTAACGATTCAGACGTACCGTTTTAACTTTGGGGGAAAGCACGGGTAGAAATACTCCATCACGTTGTGTGCGAGTACCTCACCATTTTTAATAAGGGGATTATGATGAAAACATTAGTCGCAGTACTTTTCGTTGCTTTATCATTCAATACGTTTGCTGCAATCAAGTGCCAGCCTGATGGACGTGGTGGTACTTGTTGCTGGGATACAACACGAGATGGTCCATTTAAACCGATTACTTGCTGATGTTGATATTGAGCCTACCTTACCCGCCATCCGTCAATAGTTATTGGCGAGCCAATGGGCACCGTAGGTTCATATCAGCAGAAGGACGTAAGTTTAAGGAGGATGTATCAGCGTATGTCATTGAGTACAGAGTGCCTAAGTTAGGCGCAGAACCGCTTGATGTGCATATTGTTTTACATCCAAGAGATAAACGCAGAACGGATATAGACAACCGAGTGAAGGCAGTCTTAGACGCTTTGCAAGACGCTGGAGTATTTGATGATGACTGTCAGGTCGAGAAACTTACAGTCATCCGTGGCAAGCCTGTAAAGGGCGGGAAGTCCACGGTAATGATTACCCCCCTCCAGTCTGAAGGAGATATTAGGTAGCTTGCGCCGGTCAGGTATTCAGACAACCGGCACTTATTTTAGGGATTGATATGACAACATTTACGACTGAAGACAGAGAAGAAGCTGAGAACCACGAGAACAAGTATCACGTTTTTGTAGCCACACCCATGTACGGAGGTATGTGTGCTGGGTACTTTACCCAATCCATTGTCAAGATGGTTCAGCTATTCCCTCAATATGGCGTAGATACCACCATGTCATTCATGTTCAATGAGAGCCTGATAACCCGTGCTAGAAACTCATTGACACATAACTTTCTGGGGGCAAAAGATTGCACCCATCTGATGTTTATTGATGCAGATATTAAGTTTAATCCTGAAGAAATCTTGCCAATGCTAGCAAGCGATAAGGAGATTATCTGCGGAATCTATCCCAAGAAAGAGATTAACTGGAAGTCAGTACGGGATGCCATTGAGTCAGGCGTTGATAACGATGGCTTATCACAGTTCACTGGCTCATTCGTAGTTAATCTTGTAGGCTATGAGGGCGAGGCAACCGTGCCAATTAACAAGCCATGCGAGATTTGGAATGGTGGCACTGGATTTATGCTAATTAAACGTGAGGTCTTTGAGATGCTCAAGGATAAGGTTCCAACCTATTCCAATGACATGAGGGACTTGTCAGGTAATCTAAAGCCTGAGTCCATCATTAGCGAATACTTTACAACCAGCATTGAGCCGGGTACCAATAGGCTATTGTCTGAGGACTATCACTTCTGCAAGCTAGCTAGAGATAACGGCATTAAGGTCTGGGCTGCTCCATGGGTAAGACTAGGGCACATGGGTAGCTATTTGTTTGACGGGAAGCTCATTCAAACTCCATGACGATTGCGCTTGATTTAGGATGCGGGGACGTTCCCCGTAATCCATTTGGAGCCAATGATGTGCACGGGATTGACTTGCGTTCAGGCGTTGACTTGGCAGTAGAGCCAATTCCATACGCAGATAACTCTGTGGACTTTATTAGCGCCTATGACTTTATCGAGCATATCCCAAGAATTATTTACTTAGACGGTAAGCCACGCTTTGCATTTGTAGAGCTGATGAATGAAATCCATCGGGTGCTAAAGCCATTCGGACAGTTCCTATCCTTTACTCCAGCTTATCCACACGCTCCAGCGTTTCGTGACCCAACCCATGTAAACATCATTACTGAGGAAACATTCCCCATGTATTTTGCTGGTGGATGCCTAGCTAAGATGTACGGCTTTAAGGGATTGTTTCACGTGGAACGTCAGGAGTGGAGTCCTCCACATCTTATAACCGTACTGATAAAAGATACTAACGGCTAGTCTTACGCTTGGCTGTCTTAGCTGAACGAACGAAGGCTTCTTTTGTTGGATAGCCTTTCTGTCCGGGCTTCTTAGGTGGCAAGCCCTTCTCTCTGCGCTTGTTGATGTTGTAGTACAAACCTTTCTTTACCGGCATTTCCATCTCCTCATAGCTGCTCTTGCACGACTCCCCTTTGGACTAGCTTTAGCAATAGGACCCATACGGGCACAGAATGAGGCTTTGCGCCCTTTCTCGGACTTAGTACGAGGATTAGGTGCTGGAGCCTTTAAATCGCTTCCAGTGGCTCGATTTAACTTAGCCCTACCTTTGGCAGTCAAACCAGCTCCACGAGAAACTGGCAGCTTCTCTCCACGTCCGACTGATAGGCTAGGGCTTTTCTTAGGCATACGGTCTAGTTCCTTTACGGTCAATGATGAGCGTTTGGTTTCTTGGTGTCAAATTAGGGGTGTTGGGTACGCTGATGTGCGTCCAGCCACCACCTTTGGTTTCATCCCAGAACTCACGGATGAGCTGGTCAAACTGAATGTCGCTAGCAATAATGGCGTCGCAGACTTCTTTAGGATTCATGCCGGGTACTCGGAAGTCAGCCGCACAGCCTACACGGTGCTGGCTAGATTCACGGCTACCAACGGCTTCATTGACTTCTCTTGAGCGGTAGCCTGAGTTAATAAGGATTGGCTTACCGATGACCTTACGGACTTCTTCTAGCAGCTTGGCTAGACGGATAAGATTCTCATAAGCTGCGGGAGGCGGATTGTTGTCAAAGCCTCTACGCTGCGCTGTTTCTGAATGGGTTAATTCTTCTAGGGTGAAATGCTCAGTTAGTTTGTTTGCCATAAAAGAAATTGCCTTTTCTTAAATTATCTATTGCTGGTATTACTTGCAAATTGCTTTCATCATGCAACCCGCCTTTAGATATTGGGATTATATGGTCAACATGAAAAATGTCACCCAATGACATTGATATATAAAAATCTCTCAAAGCGTAAAACTTTCTAATTGCTAAAGTATTTTCAGACCTTAGCTTTGAACGTCTTTTGGCGTTGTCAGCAGATATTCTGTTTTTGTTTAGAGCTCTGTCTTTAGCCTTCCATTTATAAACTTTGTCTGGATTTAATTTTCTATACTGTTGATTTGATTGAAGTTTTCTAAAATAGTTTCTTTTTGTGCTTTCAGAAACTAACTTTCTAAAATGCTCTGGATTCTCTTTGTGTTTAATCCGTCTGTGTTCTGCACTACAGACCTTGCACCTTGATTGACAACCGCTTGGAACTCTTTTATCTGGACTAAATTCTGTAAACGGTTTAACTATTTTGCACTTGGAGCAAGGCTTACTTTGAATCATTTTGCTTAGAGCGCATATCTATAATTTTTTCTAAACTGCGCCCACCAAAATAGAAAGTAAAAATTAACATTCCCCACTGTGCTAAAAGCTCAACGTATTTTTCATTTGCATTTGCGCCAAAAGCCGACATCATTGCAAACACAAAGTAACCTACTAGAATGGCTATAAGAGTCATTGGTCTAATATTCTTAGAAAGCCAACTATCAGATGTCATATCCGATTGAAGCCGTTTTGTCAGCTCTTGTGCTTCTATGCTGTCTGCTTGGAGTTCTGCTAGTCGTCCTTGTGCTTGCAGCTCTAGTAGCTTTTGCTGCGCTTCTGCTTTGGCGGTAGGGTCAGGAATGAGCTTATCAATGAGCTTATTACCAATCTCAAAGATAGCTCCTAACGCAAACATTAGCGCAATCCTTCTCCGGGAGTCACGTAAACCACTGGGGTATTGGCAGCACTAATCACCGAGATGGTTACGTTGCTAGTTGGATTTACTTGAGGACCAGTGACGACAACGGAATCCCGTGGGAGAACAGCAAAGCCGTAAGCCCCGGCTGCATTAGCCACTGCAGCGTTTCCACCACCCGGAGTAATCCTAACGAAAACATTGTCGGTAGAACTACTATTAACAATAAAATACTGATTAGACGAATTGTCCGTAGTAATGCTTTTGTTGTTTGGAGTAGCGCCGGCTGTAACCTCATAGGTCTTCCCCATTGGTTGAAAGGCGATATTGTTTGCCATTTAAATCTTCCTGTTTTTCTCTGGCTTAGTAGTACCGCCGGCTGGACCGTAGTACTGGCAGAAGTTAGGATTAGTAGGCTTGTTCGGCATTTTCTGAGGAACAACCGTAGTACCTTTGATTAAGGTTACTTCACTCACCTTGGCTTGGAGGGTCTTCATTTTTCTTCCTTTGCTGTAGCATTAGCGGGATATACACGAGTATTGCAAATAATCCCAGAGTTATCAACCGTCCTTTCTCGGGATGCCACATTGCCCAACACGCTAGAGCAAAAGCCATGCTCATACATAGGATGGTCAAAAGCCTCTCTGAAAGAACTGTAATTGCGATACGAACTATTTTTAGAACTGTAGTTTCCATGAAATCCCCTTTGAGTTAACGACTTCATATATTCTACTGTTCTTCACTATCATTATCAAATAATCCAGCACCCCAATCATCGGAGTCTGCTTTGAGCTTGATAGCCTCTAGTTTCAGAGCCCGGTCAAGAATCTTCATCTTGTCGGTCAGTGAAAGGTCAGGGTTATTCCTAACCTCCACTAGCATCGAGTTCACGGCATCCTCTAGGTCTGGATTAATCCCCTTAGACTTCTTAGCCATTAACGCCTCATCTTACGACCAGATTTGGCTTTAGCCATATCACGGTTGCCTTCACGCTTATAAACGGCATCCATGAATTGACGGCTAGCATCAGCCTCACGTTGACCACCTTCACGAGCCATTTGGTCAGCAGACTTGCCTCTGTCTTCTACGGGTTGCAAGGGCTTCTTATCCATTAACGTTTTCCTTTACGATTCATACGCTTCATTTCACTTTTAGTGGTAGCAGCTCCACCACGGCTATAAACTTGTCTAGCGCTTCTTTCCATTGCTTTTTCCATATCTTTGCGCTCCGAGTCGCTCATGGCTGCGCCAGTCATTTCTCTTGCCATATCTTTCATTTACTATCTCCTAGATTTACGGGGTTTTGGTTTACCGGCTGTACGCAGTGCAATAGCAATAGCTTGCTTTTGAGGACGACCTTCGCTAACAAGTTTGCTAATGTTCTTGCTTACAGTTTTATCGCTACTACCTTTCATTAAGGGCATTACAGTCCTCCTAAGAATCTACTAGATAAGTAACCGGCAGCAAAGTTAACTCCAACGGCTCCAGCAGTTAGGATGCCTAGATTAATCAGAGCTTTTCTGGCTGCTTCTTTATCTTTAATTTTCTCGCTAATATCACGAACTTGAGCAACATAACGAGCTTCGTCAGCAGCATTAATTAAGCCACGCTCACGCAATCCTTTGAAGTAAGACTCAGCCTGTGCACCAAGGCGCTCAGTCGGAGCATTGCGGATATTGGCTAGAGAGCCCTCAATGTAGCTACGGTTTTGAGCAGTATCGGCAGTTAAGCGCTGTTCAGCGGTCTGTCTGCGCTCCGCAACGGTTCCTCTGCGCTGCTCTAATGCTTTAGCTCCGGCAGCACTCTGGGCAGCCTTTTGCTCATTTCTAGCAAATGTATCGGCGTATTGACGTGCTTTGGTTTGCAACTGAGGAAACTCTCTTAGGTATGCGCCTTCTGCAGAATTAAGAAACTCATTAATCTTTTCAGCAGAATTAAAACGGGAAAGCCTATTGGCAGTGTATTCAGCAGCAAACGGCTCTAGCTTGGCACGGCTAACGCCAGCGTTTTCTAAAATGGCAATTTGCTGTGGACTCTTAAATACGTTGCTTGGAATGGTACCGACATCAGCTCGGAACACGCCCGGCAAGCCCTCCACTTCCTCAGTCAACACACGCCCAACTGGGGACTGGTACTGATTTAATGGCTTAGACATCTCACGATAGACTTGGCGGAATAAACGACCAGATGGGGCAAATCCTTCAGCGGCTCCAATCTCATCGACTGAGCCATATACCGAGTCTTCAAGACGTTGGGCTAGCTCTCCAAGATAACGTTGCTTTAGAGCCTGTGCGCCTTCCATGGTAGGTCTGCGCTGAATCTCTTTAGCATCACGGATAATCTTTTCAATCTTATCAATCTCAGAAGCAACGGCTTTGCCTTTAACTTTGCGGGTAGCAAGCGATAGTTGTAGGTCACGGGCTGCGCCAATCTCATCAAGAGTGTAGCGACCAGCATTAGCCGGGTCTTGGATGTCCTTTAAGAACTTCATAAACTGCTTGCCGGACTCGGAGTTAGCCCAGAACTGACCGGCTTTCTCTTTGTCTTTGGCTTCTTGGAAGTATTGAGTCTTTAGAGTTTCTGCTGACCGTTGACGTGCCTCGGCAAGTCCTTTTTCGGTAACGACAGCAGTTTGCCGAATCTTCTCTCCAAGTGCCACATCATCGCTAGGAGTAGCAATTTGCCGTAAAGCCGTCTGGCTTTCAGCTTTAGCTCTTTGAGCTTGTTCGTCAAATCGTTTAGAAGCATCACGTAAGTTAATCTCTCTGCGTTGAGCTTGAGTATATATTCTTTCAGCGCCAGCACGTTGCTGCTCCGCAACACGCTCTGTAGTTTCTCTGCCGACTTGTTCGGTAGTTTCACGCAATGTTTCTTCAGCAGCTCCTAAGGGTCTTCCTCTAGCTCTTTGTACGAGCCTACGACCAGCTTGAAATGCCTCTGCTGCACCGGGAAGTGCTGGAGTAAGCAAAGCGCCAATACCAGCACCAAAAGCACCAGCAGTGGCTTTACGCTCTGGGATTTCTTCCATGGTTGGAGATTCTTCCATGGCTGCAGCAGCAGTTCCACCAATGGCGCCACCACCGGCTGCTCTAGTACCAATACGGGCTGGCAATGACAATCCTCTAGTAGCTTGTACTAAACGGCTATATGGACCACCATATAAGCCAGCAGAAGTAAGAAACTTGCCTAGCTCACGTGGAGTTCCAAATCCTTGTGGACTAGCCATAGTTTCTGGAGTGGCTTCAATTTCAGCTACTTTTTTAGTTGCTGCACGTTGTAATGGTTCAAAAGGCACAGATTGAGCCAAACCTAAAAATGGCAATGCTGCGCCACGCCCAGCCTCTTTAACTTGCTCTACCTCTGACCGAACTATTTTTCCGATGTTTTCTGGAATCTGCCTAATTGTTTCGCCAAATGTGCGCTGTTTAGGAGCTGGCGCTTCTTCAGTAGCAAATGGGTCAACAAACTTTTGTGTTTGTTTTTTGGCAAATGGGTCAACAAATTCAGCCATTATTTAGCTCCGTAGCGCTTGTCGTATTCCGCATTAATTTGTTCATCAGTAAAGCCGGGGTTGGCTGCTCTAGCAGCTTCAAGAAACTGTTGACGGCTTGGCTTTGGTCTTCCGCCGGCATCTACACCGCCTCCACCAGCAACACCTGACTGGGCAATTAATTGACGATAGCGCTCAGAACGCTCTGGAGTTAAGTCGTAGTCTTGAACTGCAGAATCTAACACGCTTACATACTGTGGTTTTGCAGTACGAATCTTAGTAATAATTTGCTTTGGATTATCGCTTGGCTGAACCACGCCAAAGAAGTTACGAGCTGCCTCGCTACCGGTGACCGCTTGACCTGACATTTGACGATAGTAGGCGTTACGCACGGTAGCCAACATAGTTACTAATTGTTGTGCCTCTTCTGGTAATTGCTGATACAAAGAGGTTCTTACGTATTTTTCTATTGGGAACAGTTCTTTTGGCGTTTCTAACAAAGTACGCAGTAAGCGGGTGTCCTCAAGAGCTTTTGCAATTTTGGGATTGGATAACATTTGCTCAATCTTTGTAAATGTTTTTAATCCAAACTCCGCTTCTCTCAACTCTTTATCAATGACGGCAGTAATGCGAGCGCCTTTAGGGGCTTCTGTACCCTTCATCATGGCTCTCATCTTAATCTCGTTAATCCGAGATTCTGCTTGTCCTAACTGTTTAACTCGTTGCGCTGCAGTATTAACGACCTTTTGCAGTTCGCCACGGTTAATTAAAGCATTGAGCAAACCGTCTGGTTCTTTGGCTCCAGCCTCTTTAAACATAGCCATCCCGAGAACTGGATTCTTAATGTAGGTATCCAATGCCATCTTATAGTCGGCATACTGTCTGTCATTCCAGTCTTTAGAGGCTTGAAAGTTCTTTTCCCAGCTTTTCATTTCTTGGTTAAATAGGTCTTTTTTGCCTTTCTTGTAACCGTCCATGGCACCAGCAAGATTATTAAGACTTGCCATACCGCTGTACTTTCCGCTGCCACCGGACATAAATGTGGTTACAGCTAGCAATCCAAACAAAGCAGTTAGGTCACCAGCATTTTCCCGAGTCGGTATAAAGTCATCAGTCGGGCGCATACGCTCTTTCATTGCCCGTACCGTTTCCTCTAGGAATGGCTGCTCTTTTTCTAGAATTTGACGCTCGGTATCAGCAAGCTGTCTAGTAGCCTCAGTTTGAACACCAAACACGTCTTCGCTAGTTTCGCCTTGCTCTAGGCGAGTAAATAGCTCATCAGAAGGTCTAGCACCCTCTGACATTGGAGGCTCAGTAACTAATGCGGATGGAGCTTCGTTGAGTTGTTCAGCCATTATGCAGTCCTACGTGGTTGCGGTTGTGGTTGCTGTGGTTGTTGCGTAGAGCCAACACCCGGTAACATTCCAAACATTGCTGAATAGAATCTTGACGCAGCGTTTTGAGCATCTTGGCTAGCCGAGTAACCAGCTTGAATAGCGCCCTTAGTAATTTGGTCTGCAATTCCAGTGAGTTTAAATCCGTAATCAATGAGCTGTTGACGGAATAAGTCTGCTTGACGAGCAATAGCAGCTTCAGTCTGAGCAGCCATCGTACCCGTTGTAGTTCCAGCACGAGCTTGCGTTTGTCTAGCTTGTGCTCGCATAGCGTCTAATTGCTGCTGTTGAGCTGGCAATAGGTTACCGGCTTGACCACGAGCAATATATTCTTGACCAGTCTGATAGTAAGGAGCAGCCATTTGCTGTAATTGGTTCTGTAAGTCTTGGGCTTGTTGTTGACCTTGACGGCTGCGTTGTGCTCCTAATAATCCCAATCCAGCCATACCACCAACACGTAATACATCTTCTAATGTAGCCTTTCCAAGTCTTTCCTTAACGGCTTCTGCACCACGCTCTAAGAATGATGGGCGCTGTGGCTGCACTAGTTCTGATGGAGTTGGAACAAAACGAGCAAATTGTTCTGGACCCATGCCTTGAATATCTTGTGGTTGGACTTCAGGAGTAAATTGACCCGGACCAAATCCAATATCAAATTGATTAAAGTCAAATTGTTGCGCTGGAGCCATGTCCATTGGAGGTGGCGTATAGGCTTGGTATGCGCTGTAATCAATCTCTTGAGGAGGAATAGATGGTGGCGTGTAGCCCAATTCCTCGTAAGTAGGACCAAAATCCTCTTGAAACTCAGGCAATCCAGTAACAGGATTGGTCGTACCAGAGCCACCGGAAGCCTTCAATAACGCAGCTTCTCTAGGCGTAATATGCGCTAGAACGGTATCACGTCCACGCCCTTGTGAGCGAATTAACTGGGCTAACCCAGCCATGTCTATTCCAAGTGCATTTTTAATGTTAGGCATATTAAATTCCTAGTGCGTTTCTCAAAGATTCAAGGTTCCAAACAGCTCTGCGTTGGGATTCGTCTTCACCCATAATTGGCTCTGTAGAGCCAGCTGGTGTTAATGCAGTTCCTAAAAGCGCTCCTAATAAAGAATCTGACTGCGGAGTTCCAATAGTTCTGGCAAGAGTTGTTCTTTCTGCTGGTGCACGAACCGTCATCGGACCCATCATAGATTCGCTAACTGGTGTAGCCCCACCGGTTTCTCCAGTTCCAGCACCGCCAGTTCCAGCCATTTCACCGCCACGCTCTCCACCAGCTGTTGCACCACCACCAGTGCCAGTTTCTTCAGTCATGCCGCCAATCATGGACTCACCAGATGGTCTAGTGCCACCACCAGCTCCACGACCAGCGCCAGTTCCTTGGTCAGCTCTTGGAGATGTTGCTCCAGTAGAAATTTCTCTAGCCACTTGAGCTGGAGTTTTTTCTTGAGTTCCAGCAGTTTCTCCCGGTCTTCCACCACTTCTTATGCCCATACCACTAACTAACAAATCAAATACTTGTTGGTCAACAGGGCTAATAATGGGTTGGAATCCAGTTTGTGTAG
>ERZ869929.934-NODE-934-length-12333-cov-18.083890_pt1 | contig 12333 bp, 23 predicted proteins | sample MGYA00579312_ERZ869929 | MGnify/ENA primary metagenome ERZ869929 (study PRJEB32216, sample SAMN09231818) | wastewater metagenome | place: USA: Maryland | collected 2016-08-09 | study: EMG produced TPA metagenomics assembly of the PRJNA472060 data set (Reclaimed... | reverse complement strand
ACCGCGACCCGATCGACTGGCCCATCATCCTCGGGATCCTGCTCGCCGTGTTCGTGGCCGGGCTGTGGCTGGGGCGGGTGTTGGCGCCATGAGCGGCTACATCATGACCCGGGCCCTCGCGCGCCAGGCCATCGCGGAGCTGACCGCCGAGGCCGACCGCGACCCGCAGGCCGTCCTCGACCTACTGCGGGCCCGCGCCGAGCTGCCGCACGGGTTCGCGGCGGTCGTGCGCGTGCTGGGCTGCCACGGGACGTTCGCGGTGCTGCCCGACCGACAGAACCCGCTAGAGCACGCTAGGGCCGCGCACCGCCACCTGATGCGCACGATGAACGTGGTCGACGTGCAGGCGGACCCGGTGTGGCCGATCGACAACGGCGCAGGCGGGACCGGCGAGCTGCACGTCGCGTGCGTGGGCGGGCGGGCGCTGATCGCGTGCGAGCTCGTGGGGAGGGGGCGGCGGTGAGCGGCGCCTTCTACAACGAATGGGAGCGGTACCCGGACGCACCTCACAAGATTCAAGCGGTATGGCGATCCCTTGGTGGCCCCGATGTCGGAGGTGCGCTGTGACCGACGAAAGTGTCTGCTCGGTCTGCTCGCGCCTCATCGGCTTTGGCGACGAGGAGCGGTTTGAACCGCCCGTGAACCTCGCCCGGTGCCCCGCTCCCGGTGGTATGGAGTGCCGAGCCGTCGCGCAAGCGGTTGCCCCGCTCCGACGCGAGAACGAGGTCCTGCGTTCCAACAGCGACCACCTCAGCTCCGAGAACGCCTCGCTGGCCAGCCAGGTCGAGTTGATGGCGTTGCGCATCGAGAGTCTCGCCGAGGAGCTGGCGAAGCCTGAGGATGTGAGGCTCCGCGAGGTGCTCGACGCGCTGGACGGGCGCGCGGTCATCTTCGACGGCCTGGGGGCGCGCGTTGGGCACTTGCTCGACGAGATGGACGAGTGGATCGGGCGGGCGGGAGAGGCAGAGCGGCTGGCAGAGGAGCGGCTCGCCCACGCGAACCAGCTACAGGCCGACATCGAGGCTGAAATGCAGGGGCGGCTGGCGTTGCGGAAGCGTCTGGGCGCGCGTGAGGACGAAACGATGGGGGCGTTCCTGGAGCGCCTTGCGGCCATGGCTGGCGTGGTCCCCGCTGATGTCCATGAGCACGGATGGCAGTGGCGACCTACGGCCACAGACACGGCGTTCGCGCCGCCGTTTGGGACGATCCGGCAGTGTCGATGCTGTGGCTGCCTGGTGGCAGGTGGGCCAACGGCGTGCGTGCGCTGCGCGAAAGCGGGTGAATGATGGGATCGGCAGCTTACAACCGAGGCTCGCGGCTCGTGGCCAGGGAGGCGGACGAGCGCATGCCGGTGGCCACGTCCCGGGCGGACGCGCAGGCCCACAAGGACGAGATCGTCAGGCTGCGTGAGCAGGTCACCACGCTGGAGCGCGCCCTTGCGCGCGCCCGTCGATGTCTCGCGTCTGAGCGAGCCGGAAGGGAGGCTCTCCGCGTGCGACTTGCTGCCGAGGAGAGGGCGAGGGCCTTTGGCGTTGGCGTCCTGTGTCGGCTAGCGTTCCCGGGAGACGAGTCATGAGTTCGTGCAGAGCAACGAATGCGAACGCGATCGTCGCGCCGCTCGCCGCCGAGTTCATCGGCGCCGTGATGGATGAGCTCGACGCGAGGAGCGCCGCGTGACCCGCCGCGACCTGCACCGGCTCGAGCGCCAGGAGGCCGCCGCGCGGGGCGTGAGCGTGGCGAGGAGTCTGCCCGCGTGAAGTTCGCCCGCGTCAACCTCGAGCCCGAGTCGTTCGGCGATCCTCGGTTCGCGCACCTCGCGCGCCTGCTCGGTATGCCGGGTGGCGATGGTCACTTCGCGCTGATCAAGGTCGCGCTGATCTGGTCGTGGCAGACCGAGCACTACACGCCTGACGCGCCGTGCTTCCACGTGCCTGAGGACGTGGTCGAGATGGCGCTGGGTGTCGATGGCGCCGCCGCACGCGCCGCGCTGGTGCGGTCGCGGCTGGCCGAGGAGACTCCCGACGGGCTGCGGATGCGCGGCTCGAGCCACGACCGAACGGGCTGGCTGTGGCGGATCCGCAACAAGAGCCAGGCAGGCGGACACGCGAAGGCCGAGAGTGCAAAGCGTAAGAAGGCTAACGAAAGTCTGCCTGGGGCAGAGCACGGGCATGCCTCAGGCGTGCCTGGGGAAACCCCTCTTAGTTCTCTGCTCTCTGTTCCGGAAGATCTCTCTCACCCCGCGGGCGCGCGCGCGCCGGTTCAGCCGGTCGACCCGTCCGAGGGCTGGGAGCGGGACGTCCCCGGCAAGCCCGATGCGCCGCCGCCCACCCGCGGTGCCGACTCGATCCTGTCCCTGCTCGTCGAGGCCGCTGCGGCGCTGAACGCCGAGCGCGTGCGCTGGTCGCCCGATGCCCCGCCGATCGACGAGTCGACTGCCGGCGCCGTCACGGCGCGGCTCATGGCCACGCCCGCCGCGGACCGCCGCCGGAAGCTCATGCACGCCGTGGCCTGCGTCATCGCCCGGGCCAAACGCACGCGGTCGGTCGACGGCCTGCGCTGGTCGACCTTCGCGAGCGAGTCGGCCTGGGCCTACGTCGTCGACGCCGACGTGGACACGTACGCCAAGAGCGATGGGCCGACGGCGCGCGACGGACCAAGGAGGCCCGCCGGCATCGGCGCAGCGCCGCCGGCCATCACCCACCACACCGGAACCGTCGACCCCCGAACGATCACCCCGAGGACCCCGTGAACTCCGACCCCATCGACTTCGACGCGATCGCGCAACGGCTCATCGCCGCGTGCCCCGTCGAGCGACCCGAGCCACCGAAGCCGACGATGAGCCGCGCCACCTGGCTTGCCGACCGCGCCGAGATCCTGCGCGCCGGCCGCTGGGGGCTCGACGCGATCGACCCCGTCCGCGCCGACCGGCTGCGCGAGGTTCCGGCGCTCGCGCATGCCCGCCGCTTCCGCGATGTGCACGCCGGGGATCCGCGGTCGATCCTGCTGCTGCTCGGCGGCACCGGCGCCGGCAAGACTACCGCGACGGCGTGGTTGGCCGCGGAAGTCGGCGGGTCGCGCCCCGGCCTCGTGCGCGCCGGCGAGCTCGAACGAGCCGGCCGCTACGACCGCGAGCTGGCCGGCTGGATTCTGGACCGCACGCTGCTGGTCGTCGATGACCTCGGCGTCGAGTACCAGGACGGCAAGGGCGCATTCCGGTCGCTCCTCGACGAGCTGATCGACGTCGCCTACTCGCACCGTCGCAAGATGGTGATCACCTCGAACCTCGACGAGCAGGGCATCGCGGACCGCGTCGGCGCCCGGATCTGGTCGCGGTTCGCCGTGTCGGCCGAGATCGCCCACTGCGGCGACGTCGACCTGCGCCGGGGGCGGCCATGACCGTCGCGCTGCCGGTGACGTTCGAGGCAGCGCGCGGCACCTGTCGCGACTGCCAGGCTGGCTTCGACGATGGCGGCGTCGCGCTGTTCCCGGTGCCGGGCCAGATCGCGCGGACGATCTGCGGGGTCTGCCAGGGCAAGCGCAACCGCAGCACGGTCGAGAGCACCCGTGCCGTGATCCGCGACCTCAAGGCCGCGGTGGCGGTCGGCAACAACGCCGACGAGTTCGACGCGACCGGGCGCCTGATCGAGCTGCTCGGCCCTGCGCAGGCCCACGAGACGGCTCGGGCGATCCGCGCCGCCCATGAGGAACCAAGCGCGCGTGGAGGTCGGCGGTGACGTGGACCGCGGCCGAGCGCCGCGCCAAGACCGCCGAGCGCATCGCCGCGAGCCGGTGCGTCTCGTGCAAGCGGCCCGTGCTGCCCGGCGAGGGCAAGCGGTGCCCGAAGTGCGAGCGCGTCGCGGCGAAGGCCAGGAGGCGGTGGACCAAGAGCGAGGCCGGTCAGGCGTGGAACCGCGAGTACGCCGCGGCCCGCTACGCCGACCGCAAGGCCCGCGGCGTCTGCATCCGCTGCGAGGCGCCGGCGGACCCGGGCCGGATCTCGTGCGCGGCGCACCTGCTCGCCGACAAGCTCAAGACCCAGCTGTGGCTGGCGGCGCGCGACGAGCGCCAGGCGGTGGCGCCGTGAAGCGCAAGCCCATCGCCCCGATCACCTACGAGCCGCCGTGCGGTGGCTGCGGCCGCATGCACCGGCTCGACGAGTGCGACACCGAGGACGCCGCGGTGGTCCTCGACGGCGCCGGGGCGGTGATGAGCGCGGCGAAGGTGCGCGAGCGTGCGCGGGCGAAGGCAGGTGGGCGGTGAGCGCCGAGGTTCGGCTCGGGCGGTGGCAGGACGTGCTCGCCGATATCAGGCCCGACACGGTGATCGTCGATGCGCCATATAGCGAGCGGACACACAAGGGAGCGATCGGCAATGAGGAGGATGCCGACGCGATGGGCTTGGCCGACGGGCACGCGCGCGTCCCGATCCTGTATCCGTGGTGGACCGGCACGGACGTCGATGCCTTCGTCGGATCGTGGGCGCCGCGAGTCTCATGCTGGATCGTGTCGATCACAGACGCAGATCTGGCTCCGGCATGGCGCGCTAGTTACGAGGCGTACGGACTGTATGCGTTCCCGCCGCTCGGGATCGTGATCTCCGGGATGGGCGTTCGTATGGCCGCCGACGGGCCGGCGTCGTGGACGCTGCATCTCTGTGTAGCGCGGCGCAAGGGGCGAGGTTTGTCGACCGCGGCCCCGGACAAGATCTGGCGTTCGCTTCCCGGCGGCTACACCGGCCCCGCCGCGTCCACGATGGCCGGCGGTCGTGGCAAGCCGGCGTGGCTCCTCGACGCGCTCGTGCGCGACTACAGCGACCCGGGCATGACGATCGTCGACCCGTGCGCCGGTTGGGGTTCCACGCTTGTCGCTGCGCGCAACGCCGGCCGCAAGGCGATCGGCGCGGAGATGGACCCGGCCGCGTTCGAACGGTGCCAGCACGCGCTGTCCGGCGACATGGCGGCCTACGCGCGCGCCGCACCTAGGCGTGAGCGCGAGGCCGACCCGGACCGACCCGGACTGTTCGACGCGATCGGCGGTGCGCGGTGACCCCCCGCCGCCCCCGCCCGCTCTGCGCGATCTGCGCCGACCGCGAGGCCACGACGATCACCGACTGGGAGTGCGAGTCCGGCGCGACCCGCACGATCGTCGCGTGCTGGCCGTGCCTGTCGCCGGTGCCGGACCCGCCCGAGGAGTACGAGCCGGTTGACCTATTCGAGCCGTCGCGCATCGAGGGGCGCGCATTCGCGAGCTGCAACCACGCGACGCGCGACGGGCTGCTCGCGACGATCGCCCGCCTCGGGCCGATCACCTTCGGCGAGGTCTTGGCTCTCCTTGGCGGCGAGCCGAACCGCGGCGCGCTGCGACGGAAGCTGACGCTCTTGGAGCGCGACGGCAAGGTTACGAGCGAGCCGATCGACCCGGCCAACATCCTCCGCGGCAAGTGGTACCGCGCGACCGGGACCAGCGCCGCCGCGGCCCGCCTCGCGACGCTGCCAGCGCAGTTCACGTGGCGCGACATCGACGCCGACCCCCGCGCCGCATCGGGCGTCATCCGCGCGCTGATCGCGTCGGACCTGATCGAGCGGTGCGGCAGTGACACCAACGGAAACGGCGCGACGTGGCGCCGCAAGGAGCAACCCCGTGCAGCCTGACCTACTCCAGTGGCGCGCCGCCGAGACGATCGACGGCCCGCGCCCCGACTCGGCGATCCGCGCCCGCAAGCCCGCGACGCCGCCCGACTACACCGCGCAGTGGTGCGCGTTCGTCGCGACGGACGCCGGCCACGCGATCGCCGCGGCGCTGCTCGCGACGGCCCGCGCGCAACTGGCCCGGGGCGAGCGGCGCATCTCGGTCCGCAAGCTCCTCGGCGACGTGGCCGGCGTCGTGCCTGTGAGTCACACCTGGACCGCGCCGGCTGCGGATTGGCTCGTGACGATGGAGCCGCGGCTCGGCGCGGTGATCGAGCGGCGGAAGCGCACCGCGGCCAAGGCGGTGGCGCCATGAATCCGCGCGCCAAGAAGGCTCCGTTTCCGTGGTTCGGCGGCAAGTCGACCGTCGCTGCCGACGTGTGGCAACGCCTCGGGCGACCGAAGCAGTACATCGAACCGTTCTGCGGATCGGCCGCGATCCTCCTCGCCGCTCCGCAGCCCGCATCGCTGGAAGTGATCGGCGACGTGAACTGCTACGTCGCGAACTTCTGGCGGGCGCTCAAGTTTCGCCCCGCCGACGTGACGACGTGGCAGGACTACCCGGTCAGCCACATCGACCTGTACGCGCGCCATCGGTGGCTGACCGAGCCGGCGCGCGTTGCCGCGCTGCGCGAGTCGCTCATGGATCCCGAGTGGCCGGGCGATGCGCAGATCGCCGGGTGGTGGCTGTGGGGGCAGTGCTGCTGGATCGGTTCTGGCTGGTGCGATCCCGCACGCGGGCAACGCGGGGAGGGGGGTGCAGTCGACGACAACTGCGGCCAGATCCCGCACGCGGGCAACGCGGGGAGGGGGGTGCAGTCGACGACGCTCGGGAAGATCCCGCACGTGAGCGACGCTGGGGTGGGGGTGCAGTCGACGACGCTCGGGAAGATCCCGCACGCGAGCAACGCGGGGAGGGGGCACGGCCAGATCCCGTTCATGTCCTCGACGGGCATGGGCACGACGGGCATGGGCACGACGGGCATGGCCGGCGAGTGGCTACAGGCCCTCGCGGATCGTCTCGCCCGCGTGCGCGTGGTGCATGGCGACTGGACGCGGTGCCTGAACCACCACTACGGGGCGAGCGAGACGGCGATCTTCTTCGACCCTCCGTACCTCGCGTTCGAGAAGCTCTACAGCGACGGCAGCGCGCCGGTCGCGGCCGAGGTCGCCGCGTGGTCGCGCGAACACCAGCACCTGCGGATCGCGCTGTGCGGCCACCGCGGCGACTACGACATGCCGGGGTGGTCCGTGCTGGACTGGTCGCGCGGTCGCCTGACGTACGGCGGCGACAAGACCACCGACGCTGAGTGCATCTGGTTCTCGCCGGCGTGCCACGCGGCCGGCCAGCGCGACCTGTTCGCGGCGGTGGCGCCGTGAGGGTCACGATCGTCCCCTACGTCACGGGCCGCCCCGGCGATCCGTACATTGGCACGCCCACCGGCGACCGGCTGGAGCGCGACCTGCCCGGCGAGATGCAGCGCGGCGACGGGCTGCCGGCGATGCTGCCCGGCTACGGCCGGATGACGGTGCGGCACCGCGAGTGGGTCGAGGACGGGGCGAGCCTGGCGCTGGTCGTCGAGGTGACGTGTCGGGAGGTGAGGCCCGCGACCGTCGAGGAACTGGACGCCGCGAGCAAGCCGGGACCGAAGCGTGGAGCCAAGCCGTCGCGGCCGGTGTGCCTCGACTGCCTCGCCGCGGGCGAGTCGGACGATCGGCACCGCACGGCCGACTGTCCGCACCGGCCCGATTGCCCGCGAGGTGTCCTGTGAGCTACCAGCCGTTCAGCCGCGCCGACCGCAACCGGTGGCGCCGGAACGAGTCGCCCCGCCGCGCGCTGCACCTGACGGAGTGGCACGGCCGGCGGTTCGCGGCGTGGGCGCGGCAGAACCCGTCGGCGCGGTGGCGAGCCGATGCGTTCGACGACGCTGCGATGGAGGCGTCGCGGCGCCTCATCGACGCGGTGCTCGCATGCGACGGCATCGAGCCGATCCGCGTCGAGATGGCGTGCGACTACACGCCGCCCGAGGTCGAGGCTGCGCGGGCTGCGGCGCGCGAGGCGTTCAAGCTGCGGTGGGGTGCGCCGTGAGATGGTTCGCGCCGGGCATCCCCGCACCGAAGGGCAGCGCGCGGGCGGTGATGTCTCACGGCAAGCCGCGCTTGCTCGCGAGCGGATCGACCGCCAACAAGCACGCGCTGAAGTCGTGGGCCGCGTCCGTCGGCTGGACGGCGAAGGTCGCGATGGTGCGCCCCCTCGACGGGCCGGTGCGCGTGCTGTGCGAGTTCGTCTTCGCGCGGCCCAAGTCGCACACGCGGGCCGAGCGGGCGGTCACGAGCAAGATCACGAAGCCCGACGCCGACAAGCTGCTGCGCTCGACGCTCGACGCGATGACGGGGCTTGCGTACGTCGACGATGCGCAGGTGGCGGACATGCGCGCGGTCAAGCGGTGGGCCGCCGAGGGCGAGGCGTGCGGGGCGTGGATCACCGTCGAGGCAATCCAACAGGAACGGCCGGCGACGCCCGGCGAGGAGCAAGGCCAGTGAGCAAGCCACCGAGCGGACTGATCGCCAAGATCACCATCACGACCCCGGGCACGTTGTGCGGCGCCGAGACGCCCGGCGCCGAGGAGCGACGCTTGCGGGCGCGCATCGCCGAGGCGCGGCACGATGGCGACCGCGACGAGCACGACTTCCACGTCGAGGCGCTGACCGCGCTGTCCCTCGCCCAGGCGTGGCGCGACGAGCAGGCCCGGCCCCCACGCGCACCGCGCCGCCGCGCCACCTCGACTGCGCCAGGAGGCGCCACGCCATGAGCCGACCCAACGCCCACCGCCGCACCCGCATCGAACTCGGCGAGGACGCCCGGGCCGCGGTGCACCGCGCGACGATCGCGCTCCTTCGCCACCGCCAGAGCGACCGCGACCCGATCGAGGTCGCCGCCGAGGCCCTCGACGAGATGGCCGCCGTCTACGTCGAGATGGTGGAGGTCGAGATCGAGTCGACGCTGCCAGGTGCCCCGTGATCGCCAAGCGCAAGCACCACGCCCGCCCGGCCTCGCGCGGCTTCGATGCCGAGCGCAGCGCCAGCGGCACCCACCGCGACTGGCTGGCGAGCTGCGCCGGCAAGGCCCGGTACACCAGCGAGGCCGCGGCCCGGGCCGCGATCGGCCTGCAGCTGGGCGCGCCGGCACTCGACGCCTACCACTGTGCCAGGCACTGCGGCGCCTGGCACCTAACCGAGCGCCGGCCGGCCAAGTCCAAGAAGGCCGCGCCGCCGGTGCACGTCCTGGCGTTCGTCTGCGCCGCCTGCAAGGCCCGCCACGCCTCGATCGCCGTCAGCCCGCGCGAGTGGACCCCGGAGACGCGACGGACCGCGCTGCTCAAGCTGGAACCTGAGGCGATCCGGGATGGCTGGTCGATCACCGCCGACTCGGACTTCTGCGCCGCCTGCGCCGAGGCCTTGGGCCACGAGACGCTGCGAGGTGCGGCATGAACCGCCGCGACCTGATCCGCGCCCGCCACCGCGCCGCCAGCGTCCCGATCGCCCGGCCCGCCTCCAAGCTGCCCGGCGACGACGTGGGCCGGATCCCGTGGCGTGGTCAGGGCCGCGATGAGGCCGCCGTCGAGGCGTCCGCGAAGCCCTGGTGGTCGCGCCGCAAGAGCGACGCCCCGAGCCCGCCGAGCAACGGCTGGTGGTGCTGGGCGCTGCACCCGCTGACCGGAGGCCCGCCATGAAGCCACCGCAGATCCAGCTCGGCCTGTTGCCGGGGTTCGAGGGGCCGATCCTGCCGTCCGCGCCCATCGAGCTCGAGCCGCCCAAGCCGCCGCGCCGCGCCGTGAGCGCCGAGCGCGAGCTGCTGGCCGCGCAGCGGTCGCTGGCGATCTCGCTGGACCCGCCCGACATCGAGGGCTGGCGCGACGAGCTGGGCCGCGAGCGCCCGCGGATCGTCAACGGCGTCTGCACCGCGATCGAGCAGTGGCGCCGGCTCGAGGACGGCACGATCGGCCCGTGCCCCTGGACCGGCTGCCCGCGGCACACGCTGATCGACCACGGCCAGATCGTCACGATCGGCGGCCAGCGGCGGGCCGAGCTGCTCTTGCACCGGGCGGCCGACGACGAGGCCGTGGGCCGCCGTCCGGCGCTGCCCGTGGTCCCGACCGACGGCGAGATCGATGCGTTCGACCTCGAGGCCCTCAAGCGGAACGACCTGATCGAGCGCACCTGTATCCGCGACGCGATGCCGCTGGTCGCCGACCGCGCTGAGGCCGCCGAGGAGTCGGCTGTCGGCTTTGTCGGCTACAGCGTCAACGGTGATCAGGTCGACCCAGCCAGCCACATGGCCGACGCCGCCCGGGTCGCCGTGATCGCCGAGACCCTAGGCCTGTCCGAGGAGCAGATCCGGCTCGACACGATCAGCGCCGCCGCCAAGCTCGGGATCAAGCTCGTGAACGGACAGCCGGTGCCGGGCGACGGGGCGCGCGTCGAGGCCCTGCTGGCGAAGCTGGCGGGCCGGCGGCGGGTGCTGTTGGACGCCGAACTGGCCGAGCGCCGAGCGCGGGTGATGGCCTACCTGGGACGCCGTGGCGAGGCGTCGGCCGAGGCGATCGAGCGCGCGCTGCTGGCGGACTCGACCCCGGCGCCGGTGGCGATCCGGCGGATTCAGCGCGAGGCGCCTCCGCCGCGCGAGCCGGGCGCGGACGAGATCTTCACGTTCTAGCCACCCGCCCTCTCGAGCTGCGCCTGAAGGACGGCCAGGAACGTGAAGCGATAGAGCCACGCGTTCAGCGCCGCGCCTCCCTCGAAGACGATCAGCGGCAGCCCCACGGCGCCGTCCTGGTTGCCCTCGCGCACGCCGTAGTAGTTGTAGCCGCCGAGGAGGAAGCGATCGGGCGACGTCAGATCGCCCGTCCCCGTCGCGCTCGCCGCGGCACACGCGGCCACGCCGTACTGCGCGCCGGCGAGCCCAGCCGCCAACGCTGCCGCGCGCTCGTCGGTGCGCAGCGCGACGGTCAGGTACGTCGTCTTCGCGGCGGGGTTGTTTCCAATGATCGCCCACCGCCAGCGACCATCGGCGGCGTCGTACGACTCCCAGACCGTGTCGGTGTTATGCCACTCGTCGGCGCCATACACCATGAAGCCGAAGCCGCCGTCGCCGTTCGAGGACATGCCCCACCCGCGGTTCGCGCCGTAGTACTGCGTCGGATAGTACGGGTCGTCGGGGTTCGGCCCGACGAGGTTTCCCATCAGTGCCCCGCCCGCGCTAAAAACGCCGTCGACGAAAACCACGCGATCGTAGCGCCACGGGTACATCACCGCCCACGCCTGCGTCGAGAAATTGAACGCGGCGGCGGTTGTCGCGTGCCACAGGTCGCGGCCGTGCCACACCGTCTCGAGCGTGTTGTTCACGAAGCCATCCGCCTGGCCGATCGTCGAGCGACCGACGACGCAGCCCGGCCCCTCACGCACGAGGTCCCACGGGTCCGCGCGGTTCAGGTCGCGCGCGGTGTCGCCGACCACGGACGCGATCGCATGCGACGGCGTGAGGTCGATGGACGCGCCGGCGCCCGCGGCCGACCGCATGCCCCGGCCGATCTCGCCAAGCGAGAACGCGCGCATGAGGGCGGGGAGTCCGGCCACCGACTATTGCTCCCAGCCCAGCCCCTGCGAGCAGGTCTGCGCCAGCGAGGAGCCCTCGGCCTGCGTGCCCGACGCGAACCACGCCCACTGCACCCACACGCCGCCGTTGAATGACGGCGCGGCGGCCGGCACCGCACCGAATCCGAACTCCTGCGCCGTCGTCGAGATCGACCCGAGCGCGGCCATCGTGACGGATGTGGAGCTGATCGTCGCGCCGTCCCTCGACCACCGCAGCCGGAGCACCGGGTCGGCGCCGCTGCGATCGAGTTGCGCGACGATCTCGATCGGCGGCGACCCGATGGCCAGCGTCGTCGCGGCGAACGTGCCGCTGAAGATGTGCGTGCCGTCGCTGACCCAGTACTTTAGGTCGCCGTTGTCTCCGACATAGATACTCCACCCCGGGATCACGCCGCCCGTCGCCTTGTTGCGGCCGAACAGCAAGTGATCCGTCCCGCCGGGGTCGGCGACCAGCGCCGCGCGGATTCCGGCGATGAACGAGTTCGCGGCCGGATCGAGCACGTCGGCCGAGAGCGAGTCGGTCGTGCTCGCATCAAAGTACATGCCGCGCGCCGTGCCGCCATCCGCCCTGGCCTGCGGATGGCCGACCGTCGGCGTCCCGGCTATCGTGAGCGTCGCGGTCAGGTTGCCGATCGACGCGACCGTGCCCGAGGCGACGCCGACGCGATCGAGGCGCCACGCGGCGACGCTGGTCAGCGGCGCCAGCGCGGCGAGCAGCTCGGCGGACGTGTTGGGCGGGGGCGCGATCAGCTTCACGCCGTCGAGCGTGACGTTGTCGGCGACGACGTCGCCGTAGTGCGTGCCGGTCGTGTCGCCGGTCAGCGGGCCGACGAGCGCCTGTGCCGTCACGGTGCCATTGACGACGAGGTTTCGCGAAGCGAGGTTACGGCTCATGTCACTCATGGCTAGACCTTCACCGTGGCGAACAGGTCGACCACGCCGCCCGTCGCGCCCATCAGGATCTTGATCCGCATCCGCAGGGCGTGGCTGTT
>ERZ869929.933-NODE-933-length-12360-cov-3.859244_pt1 | contig 12360 bp, 28 predicted proteins | sample MGYA00579312_ERZ869929 | MGnify/ENA primary metagenome ERZ869929 (study PRJEB32216, sample SAMN09231818) | wastewater metagenome | place: USA: Maryland | collected 2016-08-09 | study: EMG produced TPA metagenomics assembly of the PRJNA472060 data set (Reclaimed... | reverse complement strand
CTCGTGTCAGCCGATCACCTGCCAGCGCAGGGCCGCGGCGTTGACCCAGCCCCAGAACGTGCCCGGGCGCAGGATCGTGAGGTCCTGCTCGGTGAACCAGATCCACTCCGAGCCCGAGCAATCGAGGGCGAGGTTGATTGCGGCGTCGCGCCAGTCGCGGCCGTCCGCGTGGCTGTCGAGGAAGGTGATATCGGCCGTCATGCGCTGGCGGACGAACGGGCTGATGTCCTCCCCGGCATGGTCGGTGAACACTACGAACACGCGGCCGAACCAGCCGCGCTCAGCTGCGATCCACTTCCGCCAGAGCGGGTAGTCGCAGTTGCAGGGCCAGGAGACGATCAGGTCGGGGGTCATATCTCGGGCCACGTGACCAGCGGGTCGTAGTTGGCCCGCCAGAAGGCGATTGCGTCGGGCTCGGCGCCCACATCCTCCATCGCCTGATGAAGCGCGGCGCCGTACTCGGCGTGGTAGCCGGGGATGCCGCCGTCCCACTTCTCCCAGACGCGGGTCCACCACGCCATCCGCTTGTGCCAGTCGCGGATCTCGCCGGGCACGCGGATCAGGGCCACGAGGTTGGGATCGGTCCCGCTGCCGACCTCGGGCAGGAACAGGCAGCCGACGCCGGTGGACAGCGAGCCGACGTGGAACCACGGGGCATCCTGCGCGGCGGCCATCGTATGGGCGGCGTCGCTGCGGTAGGCGGACTCGCCCTCCACCCGGAGCCCGAGTGAGCGGAGCTGCCAGCCGGCCGAGGTGAACGTGTCACCGCTCATTCGTTCCTGGGGGCGGCCGTCGGTGGTCATCCAGTCGAAAGCGGCGATCCCGAGGCCGGGGATCGGCTCGCCCGTGCGCCATCCAGCGGCCCCGAAGTTCCCATCCGTGCGGTACAGGTCCGAACGGCGGGCGAAGACGAAGCAGGGATAGAGCGTGTAGCCGCTCTCCCCCGAAGGTCCGATCCACGGCTCTCCCCACAGTTCCTTGCAGCGTGCGATCAGGGGCGGGTCGGTGTTGTCTCGGGCCGTGCCGATCACATCGACTGCGCCGCGTTCGATGCGGCCGAACCGTTCGTCCACCACGCCGGGGCGGCGGACAAAGGCGTCGTCTTCGAGGAGCAGAACGTGCTCGGCATCGGCGCTCATGTCGAGCATTCGGCGCAGCGTCCAGCCGTGGTCGGTGCGCTGCGGGATGGCCTCGATGATCCGGGCGTGCGGTACCTTCGCGGCGCAGGCGGCCATGTAGTCGAGCACGACGGGGTTGTGCTGACCCACGACGGTGATCCGCAGCTCGTCAACCTCGTCGGCCCATGTCGCGTAGTGGCGGAGCCAGTAGGCCAGGAGAAACGGATCGGACCCGGCGGGGAGCAGGGCGACGCGCTTCATGCGCACACCACGCCGATCCCGTGGCCGTCCATCTCCTTCCACAGCGCCGCGGGGCGGGCGTGGTCGGTGTCGAACGCGCAGACCTCCATCCAGAAACGCAGGACTTCGGGGTTGTGCACGTCGTGGAAGCCGACGAAGTTGGCCAGCGGGGACCAGACGGCGAAGTCGCGCTTCACCGAGTCGTAGTCGTGGGCCGCGTCGATGAAGAGGTAGTCGGCCTTCTGACCGGCCGGGATCATGGCCCGCACCCGCTCCGCCGTGGCGGGCAGGTTGGAGTTCCCGGTCACCAGTTCGATCCCGAACCGGCGGATGTTGTCGGCGAGAAGCGGGACGCGGGGGCTGCCCGTGTCCAGCTCGTCCACCCCGATGATCCGGGCGTCGGGGAAGAAGGTCTTGAGGATGGCCGCGTTGCCGCCCTGCCACACCCCGACCTCGACGATCAGCCGGGGCGGGTGCTGCTCCAGAAAGCGCAGCAGGTGAGCGACTTCGCGCGGGTTCTGCAGCGCGCCGTGTTTCTCGATCAGGGCGGCGATGGTCTCGGGATCGATGGTCACTTGAGCAGACCTCCGATGGCACGGGCGACGGCAGCGAGCAGGGTGAGGAACAGACCGCAGAGCACGAGGAGGGCGATCGCCTCGATCCCCGCGAGCAGGAAGAGCCCGAGGTTCGTGACCAGCGTCTGCAAGTCGGCGGTCACTTTCGCACCGCCCGGAAGCCGCGACCGTGGCCGCGTTCGATCGGCTCGCCCGGACCCCAGATCTCCAGGCTGTGCGTCTTGTCGAGCATGGCGTGGAGGGTCTCGGGAGTCGCGTGCGGCGGGTGCCACTCGCCCGAGATCAGGTCGACGCGGTACACGTCGGGATCGTTGAGGAAGCGGGCCTCGCAGCCCTCGCAGTCGATCTTGACGAAGCTGAAGCGATCAGCGCCGGTCATCTCGAGCAGCGTCCCGAGCGAGTAGGCCGGGCACACGATCTCATCGTGCGGCAGGCTGTGGTCGGACTCGCTGAAGCCGACGTTGCCGATGAAGCGGTGCCCGTGGAGCTGCAGGCCGCCGACCTCCGTGCCGGGGCGCCAGTTCCAGGTGATCTGCACCGACACGACGCCTGGACCGTCAGCCGCGCCATCGACCACGACGATGCGGTCGGCCACGTCGTTGATCTCGGCGTTCTCGCGGATCAGGTCGGCGTTGACGGGGATCGGCTCGACTGCGAGGACACGCAGGTCGGGGTTGTCGAGAGCCAGCGCCACGGCGACGCTGCCGATGTGGGCGCCGATGTCCAGCGCCCAGCCGGACAGCTCGAGGCCGGCGAGGCCGTACTCATCGTCAACTAGACAAGCGTGAACAGTGTTCACGTCTGTGGTCTCTGGCCGTAGCCGGACCGTGAACGTCGCCAGCCGGCCGCCGGGGGTTCGGAAGGTGGCGGACACCCTCTCTTCGGGCTCGTTCATGCGACCCACGCCCACGACGTGCGTCGGACGATGTGCCCGATCTGAACGCGATGGACGCCATAGCGCCGCCCGAGGGACACCATTGACTCACCCGAGTCGTGGGCCTCGCGGATCTGACGAACGCGGGCGGGGTCGAGCTTGGTCTGAGGTAGGGCCGCGCCCTTGGCCTGGCGTCCTTTCGCCACGGCATCGCGCATGTTATCTGCGCGGGTGCCGAGGAACAGGTGATCGGGGCGCACACACTTGCGGTTGTCGCAGTGGTGGCAGACGTCCATCCCCGGCGGGATGGGGCCGAAGTGGATCAGCCAGGAGAGTCGGTGGGCGGTCTCAACTCGGGGGTTGGATCGGGTGCCGGTCTGAATGGCACCATAGCCGGTCTGGAAAAGGGCGGCAGTCCACTCCCAGCACGCGTCGCCCTTGTTAACTTTGGCCCAGAACCGGGCCGGTACGCGCTCTTCGGGGTCCATGTTCCTCCCTGATGTTGCCCGGCTATTGGCACCGGCCGGGCTCGGGGGCGGGCGCTCTTGGCCTTCGTTGCGGCGCGCCTGCCAGTGTCATGTCAGCCGTCCAGCAGGTACGCCACGAGGGCGCGCCGGGCGGCGTTGACGGCGACGTTGGCGATGGCTGCGGCCGTGACCACGGCCCAGTTACGCCAGTCGCCCGGATCGGGCAGGGTGATCGAGAGGGCCACGACGCCCGCCACGAGGACGGTCCAGAAGTCCGTCAGAGCTTTCTGGGCCTTCGGCGGGATGCGAGCCCAGAGCGCGAGCAGTCCGTCCATGTCTCTCCTAGGCTTCGGGAAGCAGTGCGATGAGATCGGTGCGGTAGTTGCGCCGGCCTTCCAGGTTGCCTGCGGCCCAGGCATCGTCCAAGTCGGTACCGGCCGGGGGTAGGGCGAGGGGATCGTCGGGGAAGCGCACCTTGTCCCACGGGACCAGCGGGCCTCCGCGATCGGGGAAGGCGCCCTTGGTGACGCGGACGAATGACAGGGCGTCCACGCTGATCCTTGCGTCGCCCGGCGCGCTCGAGGCGGCGTCCGGGAAGCCGACCGTACAGACCTGCGTGAGCTGGCCGGTGGCCTCGTTGAGGTCGTATCCGGGGATGGGCACGGGATCGGGACCGATGCTGAACGGCAGCTCGCCCCGTGGGAACAGCTCCTTGAGGATGACCACGGGGACCTCCTGCGACGGCTCGGCAAACTCGCCGTCTCGGGTGTAGCGCATGTCCTGGTACGGGGCGATGCCGCGGTGCCAGTTGACGATCGCTTCGATCGAGGCGTGGACATCGCCGCTGCCCATCGGCTCAAGGGGGTCGTAGACGAGCAGGTCGCCGCCGGCCGGGTTGGTGACGACACAGACGGCATGGGCTCCGAGGAAGCCGCCGGGCAGTCCCGTACCCTCGCCGTTCAGCGCCACGGCCACCTTCGGGGAGCGCAGCAGGTTCGGCAGGTCGGCCTCTGTCGGCGGGTGAGCCTGGACGCCGTAGAGCGCCTGGCTGGCGGTATCGGTCGGGGCGAAGTCCAGCAGACCCGTCTCCTGCTCTTGGCCGGGCTGGACGCCATCGGAGGGGTCGAACTCCGGCAGGCCCGTCGCGTCCTCGAACCGCTCCCGCTCCGCCACGGTGAAGGCGTTGGGGATCGGCGCCTCGGCATACGTCAGGGCCATGAGGACGGCGCAATGAACGCAATCGGTGAGCTTGCCGCCGGGGGCCGATGGGTTCTCGCGCTCGGACCAGACGCCGGACAGGTTGCTCATCGCAGCCGGCGCTCCACTTCCTCGGGGTCCTGCTCGGCCAGGTAGACGTCAGCACCGAAGCCACCGATGGGCGGCGACAGGGCGTCACCGAGGCGCTTCGCTTCGCGCCGCTCGTACCAGACGGCACCCAGCCAGAGGACGATGGCCACCAGGGCGACGACGGCGAGGAAGAGCAGGTCGACCATCAGATGAGCCCCAGGTTCTTGGCGATCACCACGATGCCGGCCGCCACCGGGATCGCGGCGAGAATGGCGCCGCTCAGCCACCGTACCTGGTCCACCCCGTCCTCGGTGCCGCAGATGCGCTTCTCGTGGTCGGCGAGCGTTTTCCCCACGGCCCTCTCGATGCGGGCGATGGCCCGCTCGATCTCTTCAAGCTTGGTTTCCACCCGCGCCAGCCTTTCCGCTGCGGTCTCGGCCATCAGGCGGTTCCCCCCGCTGCGCTCGTCAGTACCAGCCCGCGCCGGTGCGGCACGTGGTCGGCGTGGGGCAGTAGGGCGCGACGAACTCCCAGATGTAGGCCGCCTCGAAGCTGCCGAACCGGAGCGCCACGTAGTTGCGCATCCACGCCAGCTGCATCAACGGGTCGTACCGCCAGCCCGCGCACCAGTCGCCCGGGACCGGGATGGCACCCTTGCCGCCGGCCCACAGGTGACCCTGCTCCGGGACGTTGCACGTCACCGGATCGGGCTGATGGAACGGCATGATCTGGGGCAGGCCGGTGGCGAAGCTCCGGGGGTTGACCGAGTCGATCTGCCAGCGGCTTTCGTACCAGACGATCGCCGACGCGAAGGCGAACTCCCGTGGGCTGGTCATGGCCAGGAGCCACGCTTTCGCTTCGTCCAAGGTGTGCCAGCGGGGCGCTATTCCCGTGTCGTTGAACATGACCGTCTGAGGCGAGTCGCTGTTGAACGTCGAGGCCGCGAAGTTCGACATGGACGGCATCGGCGTACCCGGCACGTAGACCAGGGGTGGAGGAGCGGCCGTCGCCTTCTCGGCGGAGCCCGCCGGCCCGGGTTGGACCGCTCCATGCTCCCCGCCGACGTCGGCCGCTGCCCAGACGAGCAGCACGACCAGGGCCAGCAGGGTCGCGACGATCAGCCGCCGCACTGGACGAACCGATGGCAGCGGACGCAGGTGTGGCAGAGAAACAGCGAGCCGGTGCACATCGGGCACCGGCAGGGGACATGGCCGAGGAGTCGGCAGAGAAGAGCCATCGCGGGCCTCCTGTCAGGAGCGCGGTGGCCATGCCGTCACACATGGCCGGACCGCGCCGGAGGGAGGGAGGGGTTGCAGGGGTGGTTGCGGGCCGAGAGTCGGACTCGGCTCTGCGGCTTATGAGGCCGCCGTGGTCACCGGACCACCTCTCCGCCGTAGAACAGGCGATCGACGGCACGACCGCACGCTGGCGGTCGCGGCACGGAGATTCGTGCTCGGGCGGTCGATGCCTCACGACCAGCATTGTCGCTGCGAACAACTACCGCGTCAAGGTTACACGGCGCGCTCTGTACCGAACCATGCGCAGGCGGGCTTGCTCGCGCCGGTCGACTACGGCCGTCGTCGTGCGCGGTTGGCCGGGGTAGCCGTCGCACCGTCCCTCCGCGAGTCGGGCATAGGCCCACGAGAACTCGCAGTCGACGCACGGCCCTTCCGCCGTCGATGCCTCTCCGACCGCCCACAGGTCGTATTCGGCGCGGCTCATGCAGGCGGGGATGTCCGGCCCGAGGCGAGCCGGACATCCGCTCATCCCTGCGGCCGCTCCGCGATCTCGACCGTGGCGCCGGGATGCAGCGTCATGCACCAGCCCTCCTCGCAGACGGCGGAGACCCAGGGTCGGCCGATGGTGACGAGCTCGTGGCGGTACTCCGCGAGACGCAGGACGCGATGGCTGTGGCCGAGGAACAGGATCAGGTCGCCGACGCGGAGGTCGGAGGCGGGGACGGTGAGGCGGCTCACGGCTCCCTCTCCGGTTCGTCGCGGCCATGCAGGTCCAGCCAGTCACGGCCACGAATGACGAGGTAGTCGTCAGCACCGACGCCCTGCCGGACGTAGGACAGTTGCAGCACCGCGATCCGCCCGTCGCGTGTCTGATCGAGAGCGGCGAAGATGCCGCGCCACGTCGCCGGAGCATGGCCCCGGTGGGCCTTCTGCTGCACCTTGAACAGGCGGCCCCGGAGGTCGGTGATCTGGCCGCGCTCGCCGATCTTCTCCCAACCGTAGACGCGCTCGGACCGTCGCTCCTGGTCCTTGCCGAGCCGGGCATTTGAGCGGCCGAGGCGGACGCGGGTCGGGTCCTTCGGGCCGGACGCTCTGCGCGAGCTGGCCCCGTTGAGAGTGGGGGCGGACTCGCCGGGATGGTGCATCGGCAGGTCGCTCACGGTCGCCTCCGCAACAGCCGGCAGCGGATCAGGTCCAGCCAGTACCCGGGGTGCAGGCGGCTGACGGCGAAGGTGACGATCACCGAGCGGCCATCCTCGGAGAGGACGCCTCGGTCGACCTGCTTCAGCCAGGACGGCAGGCGACTCATGGCTTCAGCAGCTCGGCGCGGAGGGCGGCGGCAAGCCTAGAGACGAGAAACACCATGATCGTCCCGTGGCCGCTGGACTCCGAGTAGGCGGGCCACCCGTCACCCTTCAGGAACGGCCAGTCCTCCTTGGCCACTGCGCGGGTCGTCGTCACCAGCGCCTCCGCGATCCGCTCCACCGTCAGCGCCGCCTCCAACTCGCGGACGCGGGCGATGAGGGCTCGGATGGTGGTGGGGTCGGCTGCGCGGTGAAACGCCCCGTATGGCTCGTCCAGACAGGAGCCGTTGCAGTAGCACCTCGCGGCCAGCGCCTCCGCTGCCAGCTTGTCGAGGGTGTCGAGGTCAGCGGTCATGGTCGGGGTCCTCCACGATCACGGCGCGAACGCCAGCGGTGGCCTGTCCGAAAGCTCGCCGAGTCGCACCTTCGTCCTTCATTCCGCAGTCGAAGCAGACCATCTCACCATGCGGGCCATAGGGACGAAGTTCTTCGATTGCGCCGCATAGATCGCACTGCTGGGCTCGCTCGCGACCGACGATGAACAGCTCGCCTTTTCGCCTACTCATGGTCGGGGGCCTCCGAGAGCAGGGCGCGTTTGTGGTTGATGAAACGCCCCTGCCCAACCACCGGATGAGCAGCAGTGGGTAGGCCACATTCGCGCAGGTTTCCTTGCGGGGCATCGGATGATGGATCGACCGCCACCATGAACCGACAGTGATCCTCGGTTTCAATCAGTGCGATGACCCGGCGAACGGCGGCGGCATCGTTCGGGTCGGGGTTCGTGTCGAGGGCGGCAGCGAGCATCCGCAGGTTTGCGACCGCAACTCGCAGCCGCTCCCGCTCCTTCGCTGCGCCATCGGCCATCCCCTCCCCGTAGTTCATGGCGATGGCCGTGGCGGCCTCAGCTTCGTCGAGCCAGCCGCGGGCTTTCAGGGCGGCCTCGTGTCGCTCGTCATGCTCGCGGGCTGCGGTGGCGAGGTCGGAGAGGAGCGCCCAGAGGCGCGGGCACTCGCCATCGGTGCAGGTGGAAATACGCCCGCCGTGCATGACCGATCCGTGTTTCTCGGCGTAGTGGTTGGCGATGATGAGGGGTTGCAGCGCCTCCACCAATGCCGCCACTTCGGACTCGTTCATGGAACTACCTCATCATTGACGTAGGGGCACCACGAGTGATGACCGCCCTCGTCCACGGGCTCGTCGGAACTATGGTTGGCGCCCCAGCAGAAAGCGCAGTCACCGTCCTCGTCTGTGATGGGCGGGAGGTCCACGACGGAACCGAGCCAGCCTCGCAGCCGCTCGATTTCGCGCTCGGCGTCGGCGCGGGCCTCAGCCTGAACGTCCTTCACAAGCAGGGCGAGGATTTCCACTTGGGCAGGCTCTGGCGAGCACATGAACCGGATCGACCCGATCAGTCTCTCGACTGCGGTCAGGGGTTCAGAGGTCATGGTCGGCTCCCTTCATTCGCTCGGCGCAGGCGTGCCAGTCGCGGCAGCGGGTGACGGTGAGGTAGCGGCCGTCGCGGTCCCGCCAGGGGCCGAGCATCAGCGGCTCTTCCTCGGCGCCGCAGAGGCGGCACTTCCAGTCGAGCTCGGGCATGTCGGGCTCGAGGGGATCGGGGATGGAGTGGGCGACGCCGCTCATCGGCCGGCCTCGGGGATCTCGGAACCGACCTTGGCGCCAGCCTGGACGTTGCAGGCCAGGTGGGCCGCCTGCCAGTTGCCTGGCTCGTGGGGGCCGCGCGGGTCGATGTGATCGAGAGACAGCGAGCCGGGGTGCGGATATTTGAGGCGCCTGTCGATAGCCGCGTGACAGATGCCGCACCGCCAGCCGTCGCGCTCCGCGATCTCGAGGCGCTTCCAGCTGCGGTTCTTCGGATGGTGTCGCTTCACCCAAGGGCGGAGGGCTCGCATCTGACAGAGGCGAGAGCAGAACCGCTTCATCGGGCTCTTGGTGGTGAAGGGCGCACCGCACCGCAGGCATACGCCCGTCCTGGGCGGAAGCGGGTACACGCCGTCCCGCCTCGCACGCAGGTACCGCGCCATGTAGGTGAGATGAGCTTCGCAATGCTTGCCCGGGCCGACAATGGGCGCACCGCAGGTCAAGCAGAGCCTTCGGCGTCGGGCTCGCTGGCGGCCCAGGCTGGCCTCGTACTTGCACCGGCCGGAACAGTAGCGCGCCTGGCCGGCCCGTTTGACGCCGCCACCGCAGACGGGGCAGAGCCTGCCCGGCTTTTCAGATTTCATCTGCCGGAGCGGCAAATACGCCGCGCGGGTCAGCGAGGGGCCGGCCGCGAACCCGTGGTCGACCCACCCCCCGGTCACGTCGTTCCCCCAAGCCAGTCGCCGTCGTCGTCCGGACGTGGGATGGGGATCTCGAGCACTTGTCCTGGGTGAGCGGCGTTCCATGCCGCCACTCGCTCGCTCAACGCAGCGACGGCAGCCGTATCCCCGACCTGCGTCAGCCCGTCGCCCTTCCCGTTTGTCGACGTAGTCCGTCGCTTCCCGCGAGAGGAGTGTTCTCCACTCGTACTAGCTGTAGAGGGGTTAAGAGATTCACTAGGAGAATCTCTCGGATAGGACGGATAAGACGGATCAGGTAGAGCGTCGCTAGAGCTGTGCTGTAGCTCTGCTGTAGCGACGCTAGAGCTGTGCTGTAGCTCTGCTAGCCTGCGGTTGGCGGCCTTGCGCTGCCCTCCGAGAGACCCTGACTGGCGCCGTTCCTGCCGTCGGGTGAAGGCCGGGCCATACCACGCGTGCCACACCGAGACCGGAACGCGGTTCCCGCGATCGAGCAGGCCGACGGCTCGGAGTGCAGCCAGAACGTCGCCGTCGAATGGCACGATGTCAGGCCAGCCATCCTCCGCGGTCAGCCGATCGCCGCACTCCCAGCAGGCCAGCACGATCCCGATGTAGGCCACGACGGCGCGGAGGATCAGATCGGGGAACTCGCGGCCAAGGCGCTTGAACTTGGAGTCGCGCAGCGTCGCCACCCCGATGTCGGCCGTGGTGAAACCGTCACGACTCACCGGTCACGCTCCCGGATCATCGACCAGCAGACCCCGTAGAAGTAGTGGCAGGCGGAGCTCGTCGGGTTGCGAAATCTGCCGGCCGTACGGTCCACAGCCTGCAGCACGCTAGCCAGCGGGAGGCGGAGCAGAATGGTCTTGATGCTGCGCGTCTCCGGGAATCGGCCGAACTCGTAGAACGTCCAGACCTGCTCGCCCTCCTGGTCCACCAGGGCAGCCCCATAGGTCTCTGCCCAGGCATCGATCACCAATCCGACCTGGTGCTCAAGCAGCCGACGCTCCGCGATCACGAGATCCATGTACTGCCGGGCCTGCTCGAGGCGCTCGGTCATCTCGTCTATCTGATCCGGCCCCACGCCGGCAACGGCTCCCTCGGTCAGCAGCTTGTCTGACTTGCCACGGTTGCAGTCCTGACAGGACGTGACGAGGTTCTCTGTCTCATCGCCGCCCCCGGCTGCACGCGGGAGGATGTGATCCACCTCAAGCAGCACTTGCGGCGGCGTCTGCCCGCAATATCGGCAGGTGAAGCGGTCCCGCTTGAAGACCTCGAATCTTGTGCGCACCGAGAGTGTCATGCGATCTCCCTCTCTCCCCCGAACGTCCCACCGTCCACCAGCACCACGTCGGGTCCGGGCGCCGGCCAGTCGCGCGGCTGCCAGCAGCGGCGGTGCACCATCGTCCCGTCGGTCCGCACGACGACGGCGTTCCAGACGTCGAGGATCGGCCCGCGGCAGAGCAGGCAGGCAGCTGCCAGCGAGCGGAAGCGTCCGCCTGCTCGTGGATCCGCTCCGCCGCTCATGCCAGCCCCAGCGTCCCGGTGAAGGGCTCGCGCTCGGTCAGCCGATAGACCGCAGTGTGTCCGGGCTCGCGCTTCGTCTCGATCTGCCAGCCCATGCGCCGCAGTTCGTACACCCGGGCGCCGGCGCGGTAGATCCCGTACTGCCGGTCCAGCTCGATCGCGCTCACGCCGTCGGGGTAGCGTGCCCGCAGCAGGTCCAGGACGGTCGCCGACGACGGCTTCATGCCACTCCCCCCTTCGCTGCTGCCGCTCGTTCTGCGGCGATCGTTGCCATTGCCAGCTGCCGCTGCTGCCGCTGCTGCCGCTCCAGGTCACTCATCTCGTGGCCGTGGCAGGGACACACGCGGCGGGCGGTGTGGCGGTAGGCGTAGAACAGGGCGCGCTCGGTGCCCTGAGGGATTCGCCGCGCCTCGAACGGCTCACACTCACCCACAGGAGCGCGCTCCACCGGCTGCCCTACGGCGCCGAGCGTCTGCGGAGGCACGCGACCGGTCCTCATGCCGTCTCCAATCCAAGTACGCCCTGCGAGCAGCGGCGGGCGGCGATCTCGCAATATTTCTCCTCGATCTCGATGCCAATGGCGCGGCGGTTCAGGGACCTGGCTGCGACTAGGGTTGTGCCGGAGCCCATGAAGGGGTCGAGGATGGTGCCGGTCGTGTGCTCCACGAGCGCGATCATCACGTCAACAGGCTTGGCGTGAGGATGGTCGTACTTGCCCTGCGGACTAGATGGATTTCCCTGCGATGGGGTCCTAGTCGTGACTACGCTAGACCGGCCGCCCAGCCCGGTAGGCCACGGGCCGATGAGGTAGATCGCCTCGGCGTCGCGGCGCCAGCCGCCCATCGCGCCGCGAGTTCCGGCGTTAGGTGGCTTGCGGTAGACAAGGACCTGAACGGTTCCGGTGGGTGGCGGAAGCATCAAGTCCCCGAACGCGATGGCGGGGCCATTCCACGCCGACAGGATCGCATCGCGGCTAAGCGTATCGTCGTCTCCGACGATGCCGGGATGCGAGGCTGAGCCAGACAACTTGAGGGCTCCCTGACGCCAGCCTCGGCCATACGGCGGGTCCGTCACGATCACGTCCGCCTCGATGAACGGCAGCAGCTCGCGGCAGTCCCCGTGGTAGATCACCACGAGGTCGTCGGAGTAGTACGGGGCGGGGAGGGTCATGCATCGCCCGCCTTCCGTACTCCGAGCGTGACGACGATGCTCCCGTCGTCTGCCCGCTTGACCTTGCGCAGTCCGCGGACGCGGTAGCCGTCGGCCCGCACGATGGCAGCGGCGGCGATGCTGGCATGTGCCCACGGCGACCCACCGGGCAGCGTGACGACGGCACCGAACATGCCGCCGAGCTCGGGGGTATAGGTGGCGCTCATGGCTTCACCGGATGCGCGTCCAGCCATTCGAGGATCACGTCGCCGTGGCAGGGCAGG